>JADMIO011053125.1_pt1 | contig 24041 bp, 22 predicted proteins | sample 8958161 | NCBI WGS metagenome assembly JADMIO01 (sample SAMN16585339, study PRJNA669376) | soil metagenome | isolation source: Crop rotation soil | place: USA: Cullars Rotation, Alabama | collected 2011
GCGTGAACATCAGCCTCGCGGCGGGCACGGCCTCCGGCGGCGACGCCGAAGGCGACGTGCTGCAGAACATCGCCAACATCACCGGCTCGGCGTTCGACGACACCATCGAAGGCGACGGCGGCAACAACGTCCTGGTGGGCGGCGGCGGGACGGACACCCTGAGCTACGCGCACGCCACCGGCGGCGTGAACGTCAGCCTGGCGCTGCTCTCCGCCCAGAACACCGGCGGCGCAGGCACCGACACCGTCAGCCTGTTCGAGAACCTCACCGGCACGGCCTTCTCCGACACCCTGACCGGCTCCAACGTCGCCAACGTCCTGACCGGCGGCGCCGGAAACGACAGCCTGAACGGCGGCGCGGGCGGCGACACCATGGCCGGCGGGATCGGCGACGACACCTATGTGGTGGACAGCACCCTGGACGTGCTGATCGAGAATCCCGGCGAGGGGACGGACACGGTGATGTCGTCGGTCACCTATACCCTGGGCGCCAACCTCGAGAACCTCACCCTGACCGGGCCGGTGGGCCTTAACGCCACGGGCAACGCGGCGGCCAACGTCATCACCGGCAATGCGGGCAACAACATCCTGGCGGGCCTCGGCGGGGCCGACACCCTGATCGGCGGCGGCGGGGTCGACACCGTCACCTACGCCGCCTCGCCGGCCGGCGTGAACGTCAGCCTGGCGGCGGGCGCGGCGTCCGGCGGCGACGCCGAGGGCGACGTGCTGCAGTCGATCGCCAACGTCACCGGCTCGGCGTTCGACGACGTGATCGAGGGCGACGGCGGCAACAACGTGCTCGTCGGCGGCAACGGCGTCGACACCCTGACCTACGCGCACGCCACGGGCGGCGTGAACGTCAGCCTGGCGCTCGTCACCGCGCAGGCCACGGGCGGCGCCGGGACCGACACCATCAGCCTGTTCGAGAACCTCACCGGGACCAATTTCGCCGACACCCTGACCGGGTCGTCGGGCGCCAACGTGCTGAGCGGCGGGACCGGCGACGACAGCCTGAACGGCGGGGTCGGCGCCGACACCATGGTCGGCGGGACCGGCGACGACACCTACGTGGTCGACAACGCCGGCGACGTGGTCACCGAGAACGCCGGCGAGGGCACGGACCTGGTGATGTCCTCGGTCACCTACACGCTGGGCGCCAACGTCGAGAACCTCACCCTGACCGGGGTGGCCTCGGTCAACGGGACGGGCAACAGCGCCGCCAACGTCATCACCGGCAACACCGGCGCCAATTCGCTGGTCGGCGGGGCGGGCGACGACACCCTGGCCGGCGGCGCCGGGGCGGACACCCTGACCGGCGGGGCGAACGCCGATCGCTTCGTCTTCGCCGACGGCGGCGGCGTCGACACCATCGCCGACTTCAGCAGCGCCGAGGGCGACAAGATCGACCTCACCGGCGTCGACGCCGACACCACGCAGGGCGGCGACCAGGCGTTCACCTTCATCGGGACGTCGGCGTTCCACAACGTGGCCGGCGAGCTGCGCTACGTCGTCGTCGCGGGCGGCGTGACCGTCACCGGCGACACCAACGGCGACGGCGTCGCCGACTTCACGCTGAACGTGCACGGCCCGCTGTCGCTGGCGGCGAGCGACTTCCTGCTCTGATTTCCGTCCGGGGCGTTCACAAATCCGCTCCCGCGACCTCTTATTCCTATCTTGACTATAGGAATAAGGGAGTTTAGGTTTTCCCGAGTGGGCGGGGCCGTCGCGACGGCGCTTTGGACCGACCTGCCGCCTGTCCGCGTTATGTCCGCAACAGCCCGGGGACCCGCCCATGACCGAGCCCGTTTCCCGCCGCACCCTTCTTGCCGCCGGCGCCGGCGCGGCCGCGCTGCCGTGGCTTCCCGCCCAGGCCCTGGCCCAGCCCAAGCCGCTCACCCTGCTCAACGTCAGCTACGACCCGACGCGCGAGCTCTACAAGGACATCAACGCCGCCTTCGCGGCCTACTGGAAGGGCAAGACCGGCCAGGTCCTCGACATCAAGCAGAGCCACGGCGGCTCCGGCAAACAGGCCCGCGCCGTGATCGACGGGCTGGAGGCCGACGTCGTCACCCTGGCGCTGGCCGGGGACATCGACGAGATCGCGCGGCGCGCCAAGCTGCTGCCGGCCGACTGGCAGAAGCGGCTGCCGAACAACTCCACGCCCTACACCTCGACGATCGTGTTCCTGGTGCGCAAGGGCAATCCGAAGGCGATCCGCGACTGGCCGGATCTCATCAAGCCCGGCGTCGGCGTGATCACGCCGAACCCCAAGACCTCCGGCGGCGCGCGCTGGAGCTACCTGGCCGCCTACGACTATGGCCGCAAGCACGGCGGCGAGCCGGCGGCGAAGGACTACATCACCCGCCTGTTCAAGAACGTGCCGGTGCTGGGCGCCGGCGCGCGCGACGCCACCACCAACTTCGCCCAGCGCGGCCTGGGCGACGTGCTGCTCTCTTGGGAGAACGAGGCCTACCTGACGATCGACGAGTTCGGGCCGAACTATGACATCGTCTATCCGTCCAGTTCGATCCTGGCTGAGCCGCCGGTGGCCCTGGTCGACCGGAACGTCGACAAGCACAAGACCCGCACCGTCGCGAGCGGCTACCTCAACTTCCTCTACAGCCCGATCGCCCAGGACATCGTCGGCAAGCATCACTTCCGGCCGCGCGAGAAGGCGGCCGTGGCCAAGTACGCCGCGGGCTTCAAGGCCATCGCGATGGTCACCATCGACCAGGGCTTCGGCGGCTGGGCCAAGGCGCAGGCGGCCCACTTCGCCGACGGCGGCCTGTTCGACCAGATCTACAAGCCACAGGGCTAGGCATGACCGAGGCCTTCCTCCCAAGCCTCGGCGCGCCCGGCCCGGGCGGCGCGGCCGCCGCGAAGCGGCCGCGCCGTTCGCCGTTCGTCGAGCGCTCGATCCTGCCGGGCTTCCGCCTGTCGCTGGGGATCACGCTCGTCTACCTGGGCTTCATCGTCGTGCTGCCGCTGGCGGCGCTGGCGCTGCGGCCGTGGGAGCTCGGCCTCGACGGCGTCTGGCGCGCGCTTTCCGCCCCGCGCGTGGCCGCGGCGCTGAAGCTCTCCTTCGGCCTCTCTGCTCTGGCCGCGGCGCTGAACGCGCCGCTCGGCCTGCTCATCGCCTGGAGCCTGACCCGCTACGCCTTCCCGGGTCGGCGCGTCCTCGACGCCCTGGTCGACCTGCCGTTCGCGCTGCCGACCGCCGTCGCCGGCATCGCGCTGACCGCGCTCTACGCGCCCAACGGCCCGCTCGGCAAGCTCGCCGCCCTCGTCGGGATCAAGACCGCCTTCTCGCCGCTCGGCATCTTCATCGCGCTGGTCTTCATCGGCCTGCCGTTCGTCGTGCGCTCGCTGCAGCCGGTGCTGCAGGACCTCGACCGCGAGACCGAGGAGGCCGCCCAGACGCTGGGCGCCAGCGCCCTGCAGCGCGCCGCCTTGGTGATCTTCCCGACGCTGGCCCCGGCGCTGGTCTCCGGCGTCAGCCTCGCGTTCGCCCGCGCCGTCGGCGAGTACGGCTCGGTGATCTTCATCGCCGGCAACATCCCGATGAAGACCGAGATCGCGCCCCTGATCATCGTCTCCAAGCTGGAGCAGTACGACTACGCCGGGGCCGCCGCGGTCGGCCTGGCGATGGTGGCCATCGCCTTCGGCGTGCTGGTCCTGCTCAACCTCGTCCAGCTGCGGCTGGCCGGGCGCGGACGCGCCTGATGCCCGCCAAGCCGATCACCCGCTCCGGCGCGCCCGGCCTGGCCGTGGTCCTGATCCTGGCCTCGGTGGCGGTGATGACGCTGCTCGTCCTCTTGCCGCTGGCGGCGGTGTTCCGCGACGCCTTCGCGCAGGGGATCGGCAAGTACCTCGCCTCGATCCGCGATCCCGACGCCGTCACCGCGGTGAAGCTCACCTTGCTGGTCGCCGCCATCGCCGTGCCGCTGAACGCGGTCTTCGGCGTCGCCGCCGCCTGGTGCCTCTCGAAGTTCGAGTTCCGCGGCAAGAGCGCGCTGATGACGCTCATCGACCTGCCGTTCTCCATGTCGCCGGTGGTCTCGGGCCTGGTCTGGGTGCTCTTGTTCGGCGCCCAGGGCTGGTTCGGCGAGTGGCTGATCGCCCATGGCGTGAAGATCATCTTCGCCACCGCCGGCCTGGTGCTGGCCACCGTGCTCGTCACCCTGCCGTTCGTCGCCCGCGAGCTGATCCCGCTGATGCAGGACCAGGGCGCCGACGAGGAGACCGCGGCGGTGACGCTGGGCGCCGGCGGCCTCACCACCTTCTGGCGCATCACCCTGCCCAACATCCGCTGGGCGCTGCTCTACGGCGTCCTGCTGTGCAACGCGCGAGCGATGGGCGAATTCGGCGCCGTCTCCGTGGTCAGCGGCCACATCCGCGGCCTGACCACCACGCTCCCGCTTCACATCGAGGTTCTCTACAATGACTATGACTTCGTCGGCGCCTTCGCCGCAGCCTCGCTCCTGGCGTCCCTCGGACTCGTCACCCTCGTCTTCAAGACCGCGCTCGAGTGGCGACACGCCGGAGAGCTCGCCGCGGGCCGGCGACACTGAGCCTGCCGCGTCCGCCGGTGCGGCGCTGGAGATTCGCGGGATCACCAAGTGCTTCGGCCGCTTCCCGGCGCTGAACAACGTCTCGCTGCAGGCGCGCGACAAGGAGTTCCTGGCGCTGCTCGGCCCCTCCGGCTCGGGCAAGACCACGCTCCTGCGGGTGCTGGCCGGCCTCGAACAGCCCGACGAGGGCGAGGTCTCCTTCGACGGCGAGGACTTCCTGTCCCTGCCGGTGCGCCGCCGCCGCGTCGGCATGGTGTTCCAGCACTACGCGCTCTTCCGCCACATGACGGTGGCGCAGAACATCGCCTTCGGGCTCACCGTGCGCCCGCGCCGCGAGAAGCCGGCAAGGAAAGCGATCGACGCCCGCGTCGCCGAACTGCTGTCGCTGGTGCAGCTGGAGGACCTCGGCAAGCGCTTCCCGAGCCAGCTCTCCGGCGGCCAGCGCCAGCGCGTGGCGCTCGCCCGCGCGCTCGCCATCGAGCCGCGCATGCTGCTGCTGGACGAGCCGTTCGGCGCGCTGGACGCCCAGGTCCGCCGCGACCTGCGCCGCTGGCTGCGCGAACTGCACGATCGCGCCGGCGTCACCACCGTCTTCGTCACCCACGACCAGGAGGAGGCGCTCGACCTCGCCGACCGCGTGGCGATCCTGAAGGACGGCGAACTCGTGCAGGTGGGCGCGCCCGCCGAGGTCTACGAACAACCCGCCAGCGCCTTCGTCTACGACTTCCTGGGCGCCGCCTGCCGCCTGCCGGGCGCCGTGGCCGGCGGCAAGCTCAGCGTCGCCGGCTGGGAGACCAAGGCGCCGGCCGGCGCGCCGAAGGGTCCCGTCGAAGTGTTCTTCCGCCCGAACGAGGTCGCCTTCGTCCCGCCGCGCGCCGCCGGCGTGCCGGTGACGGTGACCGGCGTCTCCCGCCGGGGGCCCGAGCTCTACGTCGAAGGCCTCGCCGACGGCCGCCTGGTCTGCCTGGAGGCCCGCCGCGACGACCTGCCGGTCGCCGCCGAGCCGGGCGCGGTCCTGCGCGTGCGCCCGCTCAACCCGGCGGTCTATCCGGCCTAGGCGGCCGCCCCCACTCGCGGCGTGGCCTGCACGTAGCTGTCCAGCTCGGCCAGCAGCGCGGTCCAGGCCGCGTCCATCGCCGGCGTCCAGGCCTCGCCCACCTGTTCGCGGATCGTGGCCGCCACCACCGCGAAGAACGTCGCGAACACTTCGCGCGGCACGTCGTAGCCCTCGTGGGTGACGATCTCGCAGCCGATCATGTGGTCGGCGTATTTCCGCTCGCCAACGAAATCGAGGATCGCGTCGAACACGCGGGCCAGCATCTCGCCCTTGATCGCGCCGTCGCTGTCGCGCCAGAACAGCGCCTGCATCTGCGGCTGCTCGGCGAAGAGGCGCGCGTACACCGCCGCCGTCGGGTCCCCGGCCGCCGCCGCCAGCTCCAGGCTCAATTCGATCTCGGCGGCGTGGGCGAAGGCGTTCATGGGAAGCACTCTACCAACCGCTCATCCCCGCGAAAGCGGGGAACCCAAGCTGACTCAGCAGAGGTGGCGCGGCCTTGCGTCCGCTCAAACGCCGCTTGGGTCCCCGCGTTCGCTGGGATGAGCGGAAGAGGGGGTTCAGGCCGCCTCGGCCTCGGCGACGACCGGGGCGGCGATCGGCGCGGCGCGGCCCCAGGGGACGCGGGCCCAGACCTGCTCGTGGATGTAGAACAGCGCGATCTTGGTCACCGTCTCGAACGAGGCGATCGTGCCGGCCTTGCCGATGTGACCGGTGACCAGCCAGCTCAGCATGAAGGTGTCCAGCGTCGCCACCGCCCGCCAGGTGGCGCCCTTGGTCACCGCGCGGACATGGTGGGTGGCGTCGTTGCGGCCCCAGCGGACCAGCCGCCAGGCGCGTTCGTGCAGATAGAAGAGTAGGATCTTGGTCACCGCCTCCGCCGAGGCGATGGTCACCGCCCAGGTCGCATTGCCGGTGACCAGGAACGACAGGATGAAGGTGTCCATCGAGCCGACGAAGCGCCAGCTCACCGCCTTGGCGAACGAGCGCAGATGCGCCTCTTGAGTGGCCATAGGATCCGTCCCTCAAATCCCATTAGTAGACTAGGAATTAGCCGGCCTGCAAGTCCCAGACCACGATTTTTGTCTCGAATGGCCGGATCAAGGCTAATCGCGATGGCGTGATCGCCTTGACCGCGGCGCGGCCGGGATGGGAAGCCGCCGCCATGACCCTCGGCGATCAGATCAAGCCCTGCGGCCCGGTGGTCGACGCCAAGGCGGCCGAGCGCACGCGCGAAATCCTCGCCGAGACCCTGTGGACGCCACGTCTCGAGGCCGCGTGGCCAGCGCTGGCGCCGGTGTTCGCCGCCTCCTGGTACCTGACCGGCCTGGCGCGGCGCGATCCGGCGCGCCTCGACGCCTTGTTGGCTGCCGATCCCGACACGCGGCTGGCGCAGCTGCTGGCTGAGACCGCGCAGGCCGCCGGCCTCGACCTTGCCGACGCCCAGGCGCGCCTGCGCACGCTGAAGGCCGAGCTGCACCTGCTGACCGCGCTGGCCGACCTTGGCGGGGTCTGGGACCTGGACCAGGTGACCGGCGCGCTGACCCGCTTCGCGGACGCGTCCGTGAACGCCGCGCTCTGCGTGGCGGCGCGCGCCGAGCTCGCCGCCGGGCGCCTCACCCGCGTGGGCGAGGGCGCCGAAGGCCCGGTCCCCGGCTGGTTCTGCCTGGCCATGGGCAAGCAGGGCGCCTTCGAGCTCAACTACTCCTCCGACATCGACGTCTCGGTCTTCTTCCAGCCCGATGCGATGCCGATCGTCGACGGCGTCGATCCGCAGGAATTCGCCGTCCGCCTGACCCATCGCCTCGCCGAGCTCATGCAGGCGCGCACCGAGGACGGCTACGTCTTCCGCATCGACCTGCGCCTGCGCCCAGACCCGGCCTCCACCCAGCCGGCGGTGCCGGTGCCCGCGGCCTTGGACTACTACGAGAGCGTCGGCCAGAACTGGGAGCGCGCGGCCTTCATCAAGGCGCGGCCGTGCGCCGGCGACCTGGCCGCGGCGCAGGCGTTCCAGACAGAGCTCGCCGCGTTCGTCTGGCGGCGCAACCTCGACTTCGCCGCCATCGCCGACGTCCACTCGATCAAGCGCCAGATCCACGCCCACAAGGTCGACGAGCGCATCTCCGCCAAGGGCGTCGACCTGAAGCTCGGCCGCGGCGGCATCCGCGAAATCGAGTTCTACGTCCAGACCCAACAGCTGATCCTGGGCGGGCGCAATCCGGCGCTGCGCAGCAACCGCACGCTGGACGCGCTGGCCGCGCTGGTGGAGGCCGGCCACGTGGCCCCCGACGCCGCCGCCGAGCTCGCCGAAGCCTACCGCACGCTGCGCGCCACCGAGCACCGCGTGCAGATGATCGGCGACGAGCAGACCCATCGCCTGCCCGACGCCGACGCCGAGCGGCGCCGGATCGCCGCGCTCTGCGGCTTCGAGCGCCTGGCCAGCTTCGACGCGGCGATCACGCGCACGCTGAAGGCCGTCAACGCCCGCTACGCCGAGCTTTTCCCCGAGGAGGAGCCGCTGTCCTCGGCGTTCGGCAGCCTGGTGTTCACCGGCGTCGACGACGACCCGGAGACGCTGGCGACGCTGGAGCGGATGGGCTTCTCGAACCCGCGCCGCGTGTCGCAGACCATCCGCGGCTGGCACCACGGCCACATCCCGGCCACCGCCACCGAGCGCGGCCGCGAGCTCTTCACCCGCCTGGCCCCGCGGCTGCTCGACGCCGCCCAGGCCACCGGTTCGCCGGACGCGGCGTTCAACCGCTTCGGCGACTTCTTCGCCCGGCTGAGCTCCGGCGTGCAGCTGCAGTCGCTGTTCCTGGCCCAGCCGAAGCTGTTCGAGCTGGTGGTGCAGGTGATGGCGTTCGCGCCCCGCCTGGCCAGTACGCTCTCGCGCCGCCCCGCCGCTATCGACGCGATGCTGGACGCCGGCTTCTTCGCCTCGCTCGACCTCAGCGAAGGCCGCGCCGCCATGGAGCGCGCCGTGCGCGCCGCCGAGCCGCTGGGGTTCGAGGCGGTGATGGACGCGGTGCGGGTGGTGCACCGCGAGCAGGCCTTCCGCGTCGGCGTGCAGGTGATGAGCGGCACGGCCAGCTCCGAGTCCGCGGGCCAGGCCTTCGCCGACCTCGCCGACCTCTGCCTGGAGGTCCTGGCGCCCGCCGCGCTGGCCGAAGTCCGGCGCGTGGCCGGCGACCTGCCAGGCGACCTGGCCGTGGTAGCGCTGGGCAAGGCCGGCTCGCGGGAGATGAGCGCCGGCTCCGACCTCGACCTGATGACCCTCTACCGTCCCGCCGAGCCCGGCGCCGCCTCGTCGCTGAAGGGCTGGGACCCGACCACCTACTTCGGCCGCGCCACCCAGCGCCTGATCGCGGCGCTCTCGGCGCAGACCACCGAGGGCGGGCTTTACGAGGTGGACATGCAGCTGCGCCCCACCGGCACCAAGGGCCCGGTGGCGGTCAGCGACGCGGCCTTCGCCCACTACTACGCCGCCGAAGCCGAGACCTGGGAGCTCTTGGCGCTCACCCGCGCCCGCGTCGCCTGGGCCACCAGCGCGGCCTTCGCCGCCGAGGCGGCCGCCGCCATCGAGGCCGCGCTGCGCCGGCCGCGCGACCGCGCCAGGACCGCGCACGACGTGCGCGAGATGCGCGCCCTCATGGCCCGTGAGCGGCCGCCGAAGGGCGACTGGGACCTGAAGCTCGTCCCCGGCGGCCTGGTCGACATCGAGTTCACCGCCCAGTTCCTGCAGCTGGCCCACGCCGCTGACGGCGGTCCGCTGCGGCCGCACACCGCCGATGCGCTCGCGGCTTTCCAGGGCTCAGGCCTCGCCGACGACGCGCACCTCGACGCCCTGCAGGCCGCCTGGCGCCTGCAGCAGGACCTGACCCAGCTTCTGAAGGTGGCCCTCGAAGACGCCGCCGATCCAGCGGGCGAACCCGCCGCCTTCAAGGCCCTCCTCGCCCGCGCCGGCGCCGCGAAGGACTTCCGCCAGCTCCGCGCGGCCCTCGCCAAGGCCCAGGCCGCCGCCCACGCGGCGTATGAGGCGGTGGTGGCGTAGGTCCAGATGCTCCCCCGCAGGGGGAGCTGTCAGCGAAGCTGACTGAGGGGGTTTCAGTCGAAGCCTCGGGGCGGAAACCCCCTCCGTCGCCTTCGGCGACACCTCCCCTGCGGGGAGGATCTGGCGCATTGCCATCCCTCGCGGAAAGGCGCCATCACTGGGCGCAAGGGGAGGCTCTCATGCAGCAGTTCAAACTCACGCGGCGCGTGTTGGCGCTCGTCGCCGCGCTGGCGCTCTGCGGACCTGTCGCCGCCGCGCCCAAAGGCGTCGTCGATCCGAAGGTCTCGTCGCTGGTCAAGGGCGACCCGGTGGCGCTGGGGTTCGATCCGGCCAAGCTGAAGGCCGCCGAGGATGGCCTGAAGGCCGATGTCGCGGCGGGCAAGATCGCCGGCGCCTACCTGCTGATCGGCCGCCACGGCAAGGTGGCTTTCCAGGAAGGCTTCGGGACGCAAGGCCCCGGCCAGAGCGCGGTCCCCAACGACGAGACGATCTTCCGCGTCTTCTCGATGACCAAGCCGATCGTCGCGGTCACCGCCATGACGCTGGTCGAGGAGGGCAAGCTCGACCTCGACGCGCCGGTCTCCAAGTACCTGCCCGAATACGCCAACCTCGTCGTCTGGCAGCCGGACGGCACGACGAAGCCCGCGACGAAGCCCATGCTGGTGCGCAACCTGATGAGCCACACGTCCGGCCTGATCTACGGCTTCATCCAGCCGACGAGCCCGCTCGCCAAGGCCTGGGACGCCGGCGGGGAGAACCGCGCCGACATTCCGCTGCGCGACTACGCCAGGCTCGTCGCCAAGCTGCCGCTGCGCACCGAGCCGGGGACGGCCTGGTACTACGGCCGCTCCATCGACATCCTGGGCGCCGTCGTCGAGGTGGCCAGCGGCAAGACCCTGGACGTGGCGGTGAAGGAGCGCGTCACTGGCCCGCTCGGCATGACCGACACCGGCTTCTGGCAGCCGGCCGCCGCCAAGGCGCGCTTCGCCGAACCGCTGGCCGCCGGCCGCCTGCCGGGCGTCGGCGACCTCTACTACGACTACACCAAGAAGCCGGTGCTGTTCTCCGGCGGCGGCGGCATCTCGTCGACCGCCGAGGACTACCTGCGCTTCGCGCTGATGCTGCAGGGGAACGGGACCTACAAGGGCGTGCGCATCCTCAAGCCCGAGAGCGTGGCGAAGATGCGCGAGGACCAGACCACGCCGGCTATCCGCGGCGCCGGCCTCTTCTTCCCCGGCCCCGGCATGGGCTTCGGGCTGGGCGGCTCGGTGGTCATCGACGACAAGGTCGCGCGCCCCGGCAACGGCACCTACAGCTGGTGGGGCATCGCCGGCACCGAGTTCTGGGTCGACCCCAAGAACGACGTCTTCATGGTGTTCATGATCCAGAACCGCGAACGCGCGATGGAGTACCAGCGCAAGAACCGGGCCTGGATCTACGACGCCCTGATCAAGGCGCCCGCGCCGGCCCCGTCGAAAGCCCGCTGAATTTCCTGTGAAATTCGCCTGACAGTTGGTTCGATTTCCGGGCGACTTCTAGTAGAGTGGGGCAAACGCGGCCCTTGAAGGAGCGCGCGTGTGGGATGGGACGACGGGGCGAAGATGGGTGATCTCCGACGTGCGGCGTCGCGGGTGGCGGCGCTGGTGGCTGTGACCGCGCTGGCGGGCGCCGCGCACGCGGGGCCGTTCGACGTGATCAGGAGCCTGCCCGTCCCCGGCAACCTGCCGATCCCCGGCGCCAACAAGCCGGCCAACACGCCCGCCAGCCCCGGGACCTCGCCCAGCGGGGGCGCCGAGGCCGGCGCGATGATGATGAAGGACCCCACGCCGCAGCCGCCGCTGCACGGCCTGGGCACCGACGCGGTCGCCGTCGTCGAGACCGCCACGCCCGGCGCCGGCGTGCAGACCATGGACTACGTCTTCGCCAAGCAGACCATCCGCCTGCCGGCCAAGGCCAAGGTCACGCTGAGCTACCTGTCCGGCTGCCTGACCGAGACCTACACCGGCGGGACGATCACCGTGGGCCTGAAGGCCGGGACCGTGGCCGGCGGGGTGCGCACCCAGGCGCTGCGCGCCGGCTGCCGGGCGCCGACGCCGGTGATCCTCGCCTCGGCCTCCGAGGCCGGCGCGACGGTCAACCGGATCACGCCGTTCACCGGCGCCAACTGGAACGAGCGGGCGCTGCACTCCGGCCTGCCGGTCTTCAAGTGGGACAAGGCGCTGGGCTCGGTCACCCTGCGCGTGCACGACATGGACAAGCCCGGCGAGCCGGTGATCTGGGAGGCCGCCGCGCCGGCCGGCTGGATCGCCTATCCCGCCGCGGCCGCCAAGCTCGCGCCCGGCATGCCCTACAAGGTCGAGGCGGTGGCCAACGGCCAGGTGGTGGCCGCCGCGCTGTTCTCCATCGACCCGGCGCTGGACGTCTCCGACAGCATCGCCAGCCGCCTCGTGCCGCTCGCGCCGCCGGCGTAGGCGGGGATGCCGGCGGGCGCACAGGGGCCGGGCAAAGGCCGCCGCCGCCGCCGCGTGCTGGCCGCGGCGATCATGGGCGTGGTCGCCGGCGCGATCGCGCTGCTGCCGCCGGTGCGCGACTTCGAGCTGCGCGGCATCGACGTCCTGCTGCCGCTGCGCCACGCCGCGTTCGGGCCGCTGTTCCCGCCGTCGAAGTCCGACGTGGCGGTGGTGGCCGTCGACGAGCAGACCTACCGCACCCCACCGTTCGCCAACACGCCCAAGGACGCCTGGACGCCCTATCTCGGCGCCATCATCGACGCGGTGAACGCGGCCGACCCCAAGGCCATCGGCCTCGACGTGATCTTCCCCACGTCGCTCGACCGTCCGGAGCTCATCCTGGGCTACGATCGCCCGTTCCTGCTGTCGTTGCGCCGCGCCGCCCAGCAGAACCGCTTGGTGCTGGGCGAGGCGCAGCTTTCGGGAACCAGCGTCGCGCCCTATCCCGGCCAGGTGCTGGCCGCCCAGGGACCGGACAACGTGCGCCTGCTGAACATCCCGCCGGAAGACGACGACGTGATGCGCCGCTACCTTGGCGGCTTCGCGACCCGGGAGGGCGGCTTCGTGCCGTCGTTCGGCGCCGAGCTCGCCCAGCGCGCCGGCGCCAGGCCGCCGAAGGGCGACTTCATCATCAACTTCAACACCGGCGCCGGCGACGTGCCGGTCTACAGCTTCGTCGACCTCTACGCCTGCGCCGCGGCCGGGAAGGCGGACTATTTCAAGAAGGCCTTCGCCGGCAAGGTCGTGCTGTTCGGCGAAGCCCTGGACTTGGAAGACCGCCACCTCTCGGCCAAGCGGCTGGCCTGGGACGAGGCCGCCTCCGCCCGCGCCGCGCCGGCCCGCTGCGCCGTCGCCGCCGAGCCGGGCCGCTACGCCGCGGCGACGAACCGCGCCACGATGCCGGGGGTGCTGATCCAGGCGGCGGCGATCAATACGCTCACCAAGAACCTGGCCCTGCATCAGCTGGCCGGGCCCGCCGTCTTCGCCGTCGTCGCCCTCTCGACCTTCGGCTTGGCCGCGGCGTTCCTGTTCATCGCGCCGGTCACCGGCGCCGCCGTCGGCCTCTTCGCGCTGACTGCCGAGCTCGCCGCTTCGGTGATCGCGCTGCAGGCCAAGACCGTTGCGCCCATCTCGAGCCTGGCGGTCGCCGGCGTGCTCGCCTACACCCTGGTCTACGCCTACCGCTTCGTGATCGAGGACCGCGAGAAGCGCTGGGTGCAGCACGCCTTCCGCCACTACCTCGCCCCCGCCCTCGTCGACCGGCTGATGGACGAGCCCGACGCGCTAAAGCTGGGCGGCGACGAGCGCTGGGTCACGGTGATGTTCACCGACATCGCCGGCTTCACCACCATCAGCGAGGGGTTGAAGGACACGCCGGAGAAGCTGGTCGAGCTGATGAACCAGTACCTCACCGTGATGTCGCAGGAGATCGCCCGCCACGAGGGCTACGTGGACAAGTTCATCGGCGACGCGGTGATGGCCGTGTGGGGCGCGCCGCTGCCGGTGGAGGACGCCGAGAAGAAGGCGGTCGATGCGGCGCTGGGCTGCCGCGCGGCGCTGGACGCCTTCAACCGCGACGTGGTCGGCCAGTACCTGGCGGGCGGGCGCATGGGCACGCGGCTGGGCATCGCCACCGGCCATGCGATCGCGGGCAACATGGGCTCGGCCGAGCGGCTGAACTACACGGTCACCGGCGACATGGTGAACCTGGCCTCCAGGCTCGAGGGCGCCAACAAGGAGTACGGCACGACGCTGATGATCAGCGAGCTCACCGCCAAGGGCCTGGGCGACGGCTATGTGCTGCGCCGCCTGGACCGGCTGATCGTCAAGGGCAAGAGCGAGCCGATCGTCGTCTACGAGGTGCTGGGCCGCAGGGGCGAGGTCGCCCACGACGTCGAGGCCCGCGCCGCGGCCTTCGAGCGCGCGCTGGCGCTGCACGACGCGCGCAAGTTCTCCGCGGCGCTGGAAGTGTTCGAGACCCTGGCGCCGGACGACCCGCCGTCGGAGGTCTACGCCGACCGCTGCCGATCCTACCTCTCCGCCCCGCCGGCCCGCGGCTGGAAGGGCGAATTCGCGCTGAAGACCAAATGACTCGCAAAGCCTTGGCCCCGTCCACGCCTAGGGCAGGCGGATCAGAGATCACCCTCCCTTTCCCCTCGATGGGGAAAGGGTCGGGGATTGGGGTGTGCGCACGACATTTGAAGAGGAAAGCTGACGGCGCCTGCGCCATTTGGCGTCTCAGGTCATCTCAGCGGCTACACCCCATCCCAACCCTTCCCCATCGAAGGGAAGGGCTCCTGTCCGTATCCATACTCAAAGCGAACTAAGCTCTACGGGAGACCGCCATGGACCGCTTCCACCTCGACCGCCGCGGACTGATCGCTGGCGTCGCCGCCGCCGGGATCGCCACGCCGGCCTTCGCCCAGATCCCCGGCTTCGGCTCGGTGCCGGGCCTTTCGGGCCGCGCCGCCGACGTCGCCAACCTGGCGGGCAAGGTGGGCGGTGTGCTGGCCAGCATGCAGTTCTCCGAGGCCGACGAGATCGCGCTCGGCGAAGGCTACTACGAGCGGTTCATCGACCAGTCGGGCGGCCGCTACAACTCGCGCCTGGACCAGGAGGCGCTGGTCGAGTTCGCCAAGCCGGTGATCGCCACCTCCAAACGCTCGGGCCTGCCGTGGGAGATCGCGCTGATCGACAACGACACGGTCAACGCCTGGTGCCTGCCGGGCGGCAAGATGGGCGTCCACAAGGGCCTGATCCGCTACGTCGCCTCGCCGGAGGAGCTGGCCGCGGTGATCAGCCACGAGGCCGGCCACGGCGAGCTCTCTCACGGCGTCGCGCAGATCAAGAACAAGCGCTTCACCCAGGGCATGACCGACATCGCCAAGCAGCAGATCGTCGAGCAGGCGACGAAGAAGGCCGGCGCCCTCGGCGGCCTGGTCACCGACACCTTCCTGACCGCCATGGAAGGCCCGATCTTCAACATGATCACGTCGGGCTATTCGCAGGACCTGGAGTTCGCCGCCGACGGCCACATCGTGGGCGTCTTCCACACCATCGGCTACGACCCCGACCACGCCACCGACTTCTACAACACCATGCTGCGGCTGGTGCCGCCGGACACCAAAGCCACCACGTCCCTCTACGCCACCCACCCGGGCACCAAGGACCGCATCAAGCGCCTGCAGGCGGCGGTGAAGAAGGACAAGTCGGCGATGGCGGCCAACGTCGGCCATCCGGGCTGGGAGCAGCTGAAGACCTCATTCCCGACGCGGACGCACTTCCGCCTCACCTGACGGGCGTGCTAGGGCCCAAGCCCTGACGGGCCGACAACTTGACCGGGGTATCCCACGCCATGCCCGCGCGCGCCTTCGCCGCCTTCGCCGCCCTGACCGTGCCGGCCGTCCTCCTGGCCTCCGTCGCCACCGCCCAGGAGCCGCCGCCCGCGCCGGCCCAGGCGCAGCCTGCGCCGGCGCCCCAGACGCCTCCGGCCCAGACGCCGCCAGCCCAAACGCCGGCGCCGGCGCCGCCGCCGGACGCCAAGGCCATCCTGGAGAGCGCCTGCACCTCCTGCCACGGCCTCGACTTCATCACCGAGCACCGCAAGACCCGCGATGGCTGGGACTTCACCGTGCACACCATGATCGATCGCGGCGCCGCCCTCAGCCCGGAGGAGACCACCCTGGTCATCGACTACCTGGCCAAGACCTATCCGGCCGACGCCAAGCCCGCCGACCCCAACCCCGCGCCCAAGCCGCCAGCGTAGCAATTCCCACGGCTGTCATCTCGGTTTCGCCGCCGGCGAAGAAAGCCTCCCCGGGCGGGGCCGCGCCAGCGGCGCGACCCGGGGGGACCCATAGACTCGGCGATACCTGAAGGCTCGCGGCGGCGCCGCTGTGCGCCATCCTTCGCCTCATGCGCTCATGGGTCCCGGTCTTCCGCTGCGCGGAAACCGGGATGACAGTGGTAGGGCGGCCTCTATCCTCCACGCATGAGCAACACCGTCCTCATCGCCGGCGCCACCGGCCTCGTCGGCGAGTCCGCGCTGCACCGCTTCGCCGCGTTGCCCGGCTGGGACGCCATCGGGCTCTCTCGACGCACGCCCGAGCCGGCGCCCGAGGGCTCGTTCCGCCACCTCGCGCTCGACCTCACCGACGCGGCCGCCGCCAAGGCCGCCGCCGCCGACCTCGCCCAGGTCACCCACGTCGTCTACGCCGCCCTCTACGAGAAGCCCGGCCTGATCGCCGGCTGGCGCGAGGCCGACCAGATGGCGACCAACCTCGCCATGCTGGAGAACCTCATGGGCCCGCTCGCCGCGGCGGCCCCCAACCTGCAGCACGTCACGCTCCTGCAAGGGACCAAGGCCTACGGCGCCCACGTCCGCTCAGGCATCCCGCTGCCGGCCCGCGAGCGCGCGCCGCGCGACGCGCACGAGAACTTCTACTGGCTGCAGGAGGATTACCTCAACGCCCTGGCCGCCCGGCGTGGCTTCCGCACCACCATCTTCCGTCCACAGATCATCATAGGCGCCGCGGCGGGCGTGGCGATGAACCCGTTGCTGGCCTTCGGCGCCTTCGCCGCCATCCGCCGCGAGGAGGGCAAGCCGTTCAGCTATCCCGGCGGCGCCATGCAAGTGATGGAGCTCGTCGACCCGCGCCTGCTCGCCCACGCCTTCGAATGGGCGGCTGAGGCGCCTGCCGCCGCCGGCCAGACCTTCAACGTCACCAACGGCGACGTCTTCGCCTGGCGCGAGGTGTGGCCGGCGATGGCCGCCGCCTACGGCATGGACCAGGGCGCCGACGAGCCGCTGCGGCTGGCCGACTACCTGCCCGCCCGCGCCGACGTCTGGGACGCCATCGTGCGCCGCGAAGGCCTGCGCCCCATCCCGCTCGACCGCTTCCTGGGCGAGAGCCACCACTACGCCGACGCCCTGCTGCGCACCGGCGTCGTGACGCTGAGCCAGCCGATCCTGGTCTCCACCATCAAGCTGCGCCGGGCCGGCTTCTCCGATTGCATCGACAGCGAGGACAGCCTGCGCCACTGGATCGCCGAGATGGCCCGCCGCCGCCTCGTCCCGCCGCCCGGCGCGCCCCGCTAGGGCGCTTTCGCCGAACACGTTACGCGTCTAGACTGCCGATCGTGGTGGGTTTCCTAGGCGTGTGTTCGTGATGCCGGAGACGGGGGTCTCCTTCCGCTACTTCCTGCCCGCGCCGGCCCTGCGCGCGATGATCACCAGCTACTACGTGCTCGAGATCGCCGGCGACGGGCCGATCGAGGAACTCCTGTTCCCCGAGTGGGCCAATGTGCGCCTGCTGCTGGACGGGGAGTGGACCCAGACCTTCCTCGACGGCCGCGTCGCCGCCTACGCCGCGCCCGCGGCGCTGATGAGCGGGGTGATCAGCCGCACCGCCGGGGTGCGCGCCCCGCCCGGACGGCTGGTGGGCGTGGGCTTCCTCCCCGCAGGCTGGGCCGTCTTCACCGCACTGCCGGCCTGCGACCACGTCGACGACATCACGCCCTTGTCCGCCTTCGTCGGCGAGGGGGCCGAGGAACTCCTGGGCGAGGTGCTGGCCGCCCCCGACGACGCCGCCCTGGTGGCCGCGCTCGACGCCTGGTTCGCTGCCCACATGGCCGGGCGCAAGGCGGCCGAGAAGCTGCTGGTCGCCGCCCACGAGGCGCTGATGGATCCGGAGGTGCGCACGGTCGCGGAGTGGGCGCGCCGCCTCGAGCGTTCGCCGCGCCAGCTGGAGCGGCTGGCGCAGACCTACTTCGGCATGGGCCCCAAGGCGCTGCTGCGCCGCCAGCGGTTCCTGCGCAGCTTCGCCGCCATCCGCGAGCATCCGCCCGGGCTCTGGAGCCGGATGATCGACCCGGGCTACGTCGACCAGTCGCAGTTCGTGCGCGACTTCCGCTATTTCATGGGCATGCCGCCGCGCGCCTTCATGGCGCGCAACGCTTCGTTCATGCGCGCCGCCACCGCCGCGCGGAAGGCCCTGCTCGGCGATCCCCTGCACGGCCTGCACGCCGCCAAGCCGGGCTGACGCGCCTCAGGGCTTGAGGCTCCGGTACGCCACCCGTTCGCCCTGCGGCGTGCCCAGCCACAGGGTGTCGCCCACGATCAGGCCGGAGCTGAGCGCCGGGAACGCCGGCTCCGACATCACCGCGGCCACCAGCGCCGGCTTCATCGTCGCGACGTCCAGGGCCGAGACCACCAGCCGCCCGCGGCACGTCCGGTCGCCGCTCGCGCACGCGCTCATGTCCGGCCCGGCCATCAGGAGCTTGCCGTCCGGCCCCCAGCGCAGGTTGTCGGTGCGAAGGCCGGGCTTCAGCCGCTCCGGCGCGCGCCCCGGCGCCTTCAGGTCGAAGCGCAGCACCTCGCTGGTCCCCGTCACCGCCACGACCAGCCAGCGCCCGTCGGGCGTCGCCTCGATCCCGTTCGGGCCGGGCAGGTCCGAGCCCTCGACCTTCGTCGCGCCCTTGCCGGGCGTCCAGACGTAGACCGCGCCCGTCACCTTGCCCGACAGCATGTCGCGGAACGTCCCGGGCTGGTGCAGGAAGTCGGTGTAGGCGACCCGCCCGTCGGTGAATGGGGCCACCGAGTTCAGCGAAGAGCCCGCCGCCGGGCGCACGCAGCCCACCCAGGTCAGCCGCGGCAGGTCCTTGCCGCCGGCGACCACGTCGTAGACCTCGATCGCCTCGCGTCCGCCGTGGCCCACGGCGAACAACAATCCCTTGCCGCGCCCGGTGCGCTTCAGGTTGAGGCCGTGGGTCGACAGGTGCGCCGCGTCCGGCGGCCCGTCGCAGTCGGTGTAGGGCGCGCGCGGCTTCGCCCCGCCCAGCGCCGCCCGCTGCGCCAGCTTGCTGACGGAATCGATCAGCGTGATCCCGCCCTCGCCGTTGTTCGGCGCATAGCCGCTGGCGATCAGCCAGTCGCTGTCCGGCGCGCGCACGATGTCCTCCGGCGCGCCTTTCAGCCCGCAGATCAGCTTCAGGTCCGCGGTCGGCGTGCACGGCGGCGGCGCGGGCGGTGCGGCCGGCGCCTGCGCGCCCGCCCGGCCGCTGAGCGCCAGCGCCAGCGCCGTCATCGCCGCGGCGGCCATGATCGCCCACCTGCCCATCGGAGCCTCTCCCATACCCTTGTTGTTCGGCGGACCCTGCCACGCCGCCGAACGCCCTCCAAGCGCGAGCCTGCGACATCCCGTCCGCCCAAGTTGACGACCCGCCACGGCTTAGCTTCCATGCCCCCCGGGGGAGTTGGCGTACATGGCGGGGGCAGCCCAGACCGAGATCGACGAGGTCGTCGCCCGCTTCTACGCGGCGTTCGACAACCGCGCCGGCCGCCCGCCCGCCACCGAGGCCCTGCGCGATCTCTTCGCCCCCGGCGCCTCGATCACCCGCGTGACGGCGGAGGCGGCCGACACGTGGGACGTGGACGCCTTCATCGCCCCGCGCGCCGCGATGCTGACCGACGGCTCGCTGACCGATTTCCACGAGTGGGAGGTGGCCGCCGCCACGACGGTCTCCGGCCACATCGCCAGCCGCACGTCCGACTACCGCAAGGAGGGCCGCCTGAACGGCGCGCCCTACGGCGGCGGCGGGCGCAAGTTCATCCAGCTCCACCGGGCGCAGGCCCGCTGGCGGATCGCCGCGGTGCTCTGGGAGGACACCGCGTGAGCCGCGCTGGCGGCGGCTCGGCGAGTCACGGCTAGATCAGGCGCAACAGTCCGCTGGGGGGCGGCATGGACATCCACAAACCCAAGCCCTGGCACGGCTGGCGCGAGTTCCTGAAGGAGTACCTGATCATCGTCGTGGGCGTGCTGACGGCCCTCGCGGCGGAGCAGGCGGTCGAATGGCTGCACCGCAGCGCCGAGCTCAGGGAGACGCGCGAGGCGATCCGCGAGGAGATCGCCGACAACGCCGCCTATGCCGACATGACGGCGCGAGAAGAGTCCTGCATGATGGGTGTCGCCGACCGGCTCGTCGAATGGGCTGGCGGCAAGACGCGGCCGGACGCGCCCAGGTCGATCAGCCCCCTCTTCACGACGACGGTCTGGGACGGCTCGCAAGCGGTCGTCGGGCGCATGCCGCTGAAGGAGAAGTTCGCCTACGGCCACTTCTACGAAGCCCTGCGCAACGAGCAGACGCTGGCCGTCGTGCTGCGGGCCCAGGCGACCCACATCGGCCGCTTCTATGCGCAGGATCGCCTCAACGATGATGAGGCTCGCGCGCTTCGCCAGGACGTCGCCGAGAGCCTGAACATTATCCATGCGCTGCGCGGCAACGCCCTGTGGATCCAGGACGAGGCGCGCAGGCTGGGCGCACCGGCGAAATCCCTGAAGGCGCCGGTGCGCCGCCAGATCGCCCACGAGTGCGAGGCCGGAGGCCTTGCCGAGCCCGACTTTGATACGCCGGAGCGGCCGCAATACGCCTACGGCGACATGGCCGATGGCGCCGGCCCGGCGGCTTCAGCCGGAGGCAAGCGCTGATGGACCTCCACAAACCCAAGCCCTGGCACGGCGTCCGTGAGTTCCTGAAGGAGTACCTCATCATCGTCGTCGGCGTGCTGACGGCGCTGGGCGGCGAGCAGCTCGTCGAGAACCTGCATTGGCGCGAGAAGGTCGCCCGCGCCGAGGCGGCCGAGAAGCCCGAGCTCGAGGAGCTCTACTTCCGCGCCTACGAGCGCGACGCCCTCCACCTCTGCCGCGAACGGCGGATCGACCAGCTGAAGGCCGCGCTGCTCTCCGGTCACGGCGAGTGGGTTCCGTTGCCGGCGATGCGGTTCGCGACCTACGACGTCGCGCTGGCGACGCCCAATCGGGGCTGGCGCGACCAGGTCTGGCGGTCGCTGGTGGCCGACGGCACGGCGTCGCATCTGCCGCCGGCGCGCGAGCAGCTCTACGCCGACGTCATGGGCCAGGCCGAAGCCATCGAGGCCCACAACATCGACGAGAGCAATGAGGCCGCGCAGCTGAACCTCCTCCAGAACCGCGTGGCGCTATCGCCCGACCTGCGCGCCCAGCTGGTGGAAAAGCTGGAGCAGGAGCGGGTCCGCAGCTGGCGTGAGGCGGTCGCCGCCCGCCAGTTCATGCAGAAGATCAACAAGCTCGCGCCGCCTGAGCCGAAGGCCATGCAGAGGCGGCTGACGACCCAGTCGCCCGCCTACTACGCCTGCTACGCCTTGAGCCTGCTTCCGCTGGGTTCGCCGCCGCCCAGCGAAGCGCTGCACCGGATCGCGAAGGGCGGTTGAGCCATGGACATCCACAAACCCAAGCCCTGGCACGGCGTCCGCGAGTTTCTGAAGGAGTACGCCATTATCTTCGTGGGCGTGGTCACGGCTCTTGCGGCAGAATCCGCGGTCGAATGGCTGCACTGGCGGCACGTCGTTTCGGATTCCCAAGCCGAGCTGGCCGCTGATGCGAAGTACACACTCGCGGACATCGCGGAACGCGAGGCCCAGTCGCCATGCCTCGTGCGAACCTTCGCCTTCATTCAGGCGACCCTCGACCACGCCGCTGCGGACGGCGGGCGAATGCCGCCGATCGCGTCGCTGAACGCCCCTTCCCGCCGCGCCTGGACGCTGCGCAGCTACGATCCGATCGTCACCGGTCAGGTGCTGTCCCACATGGACCTGAAGGAGCGCAGCGTGGTTTCGGCGCTCGGCATGTGGTCGACTACGCTGCAGAACCACCGCGAAGACGAGTTGCGCGCCTGGAACACCCTCCACACCCTCGAGGGCCCCGGCCGTACGCTCGGCCCCGGCGAGGAGGCGAACCTGCGCGCCGCGCTACAGACGGCGATCCACGACGCCGGCCTGATGCGTGTGGATGCGCGGTCGTTCGGCACGCGGCTGGTCGCGCTTGGGCTGCTCAGCCGAGCCGAGATCGGGCGGGCCTGGGGCGAGGGCTTGACCTGGGGCGCGGCCCACGCCGCGTGCGGCCCGCCCGGCGACGACGACGTCGATTCCGCAGCGGTTCTCAAGCTTCTGGCCAAGCCCTCGCGTGGCCCGCCGCCGCCCCGCGGCTTCGGCGAGCCGGAGTAGGGCCCATGGACATCCACAAACCCAAGCCCTGGCACGGCCTTCGCGAGTTCCTGAAGGAGTACCTGATCATCGTCGTAGGGGTGCTGACGGCGCTGGCGGCGGAGCAGGCGGTCGAGCGGCTGGAATGGGTCCACAAAGTCCGCGCCGCCGAGGACGCCATGCGCTTGGAGCTGCTGTGGGATGACGGGCCGCAGGTCTATCAGCGCGCGGCCATGCACCGTTGCCTGAAGGCCAGGCTCGACGCGATCCGCGCCGGCGTCGAAGGCGGAATGGCGCGGGCTGAGCTCGGCCGCCTCATCGACGACTACCGGATCGACGTCCTCACGTACGACACGCTGGCGCACGATGACGCCAGCCATGCCGGCGTCGCCGAGCACATGTCGCCGACCGCTCTGGCGCGCTGGACCCGCATCTACACGGCGATGCCCACCATGGAACGGGCCAACGCGCAGGAGGCGCAGAGCCTGGCCCGCCTGCGCGCGCTGCGCCGCACCGGCGGCGCGCTCAGCGAGGCCGAGCAGACCCACGCGCTGGACGCGGTGGAGGCCCTGCGTGTCGAAGAGCAGTCCATGGCCAGTGCGGCGGGCTGGATCCTGCCCTCGATCCGCCAGCTGGGCCCGCTGGACCCGCAACGGATGGACCTTTTCCTCGGCCGCGTGCGGGCTTGGTACGGCCCTGCCTGCGTCGAGCACGTGGGCCCGGACTGGCAGTCCTGAGGCGAGGCGCATGGACATCCACAAACCCAAGCCCTGGCACGGCCTTCGAGAGTTCCTGAAGGAGTACCTCATCATCGTCGTCGGCGTGCTGACGGCGCTCGCGGCCGAGCAGGCCGTCGAGTGGCTGCACTGGCGCCACGAGGTGCATCTGGCCCGGGAAGCCATCGCCTTCGACCTGAAGCGCCTGGTCGGTGGCGCGGCGGCCCAGGACAATCACACCATCTGCACCGGCCGACACCTCGCCGAGCTCGAGCGGGCGATCGAACAGGCGGAGGCCACCGGGCGACTGCCGCCGATGGGCTGGCCGGGAATACCGCCGGAGGCGGCCTGGAGCCTGCGCAGCTGGTCGGCCCTCACGTCCGGTCAGACGCTGGCGCACTTCCCGAACCGCGAACAGATCATCCTGTCGGGTCTCACCGACGAACTGCAGCGCATGCAGGCGCTGGCCGACGCCGAGGTCGACGACTGGTCCACCCTGGGCATCCTGGCGGGTCCCGGCCGGCGGGTGAAGGACGCCGAGATCGCCGCGGCCCGCACGGCGCTGACGCACGCCTATCGCGACGCCAGCTACCTGCGCGTCGACGCGCGCACCATCGCCACGATGGTCGCCCGCTCGGGCCTGCTCAGCCCCCGGGACATCGACGCGGCCTACGAGGACGGCATCGCCTTGGACCGTCCGCCCAAGCGCGGCTTCTGCGGGCCGACGCCGCCGCCGACCGCCAGCGCCGCGGCGGAGATGCACGATTTCATGATGGCGCCGCCGATCCGTCCCGGGCAAGCCCGCATCGTCACGCCGGGTGTCGGCCACGCCTTCACGACCGAGAAGTAGCGGCCATGGACCTCCACAAACCCAAGCCCTGGCACGGCCTTCGCGAGTTCCTGAAGGAGTACCTGATCATCGTCGTCGGCGTGCTGACCGCCCTGACGGCGGAGGCCGGCGTCGAGTGGCTGCACTGGCGGCACCTCGCCAGCCAGCACGCTGAGGAACTCGACGAAGGGGCTCGGACGATCGCGATCAACGCCCTTCAGAGGCTGGATATCGACGACTTTCCAGCACAGTGGGATCCGAAGCTTGGAATTCACGTGACTTGAAGTCGCGGC
>JADMIO011701139.1_pt1 | contig 24039 bp, 39 predicted proteins | sample 8958161 | NCBI WGS metagenome assembly JADMIO01 (sample SAMN16585339, study PRJNA669376) | soil metagenome | isolation source: Crop rotation soil | place: USA: Cullars Rotation, Alabama | collected 2011
CGGGAGCCCGCCATTAATTTCCTTGCGGGGCTGCGCTGATGGCAACCATTGATTTCGCCGCGAGTGTGAATGATTGGGTCAAGGCAAGCGAAGACCGCATGAACGCGGTTTTTCGGGAGGCGACCCAAAGAGTGGTGAGCTCGGCTCAGGCTAGAATCCCGGTTGACACCGGCTTCGCTCGAGCCTCGGTTCGCGCGTCTTTGTCCAGTATGCCGCCGACTGTGAAAGCCCCAGCTGGAGGTGGAGCTGTAAGCTATAACCCCGGTGACATCTCAGCAGTGCTTGCAGGGGCCAAGGTTGGCGATACAGCGTTTATTGGCTGGACCGCCGAGTATGCAGGCGCTCTCGAGTATGGCCACTCCCAGCAGGCCCCCAGCGGCTTCCTGAGGGTATCCCTAGAGGAATGGCCAAGGATTGTTGAGCAGGTTACGCAGCAGGCGCAGGGCGGTTAGCGCACGCAATATCGGCTCACGGTGCTGTGGGCCATTGTGGTTGTGCCAGAGTCCAGAACGTAAGCCACGTCTTGGTCAATGATGTAGCCGAACGGACGGCGACCTACATAGCCGCCGAATGAGTTCTTGGAATTGACGAACCCGCAGACCGCGCCGGGATGAGTGAACAGCCCTTCGAACATGGCTGATGACGGGTCCTTCAAGACGCGTTTAACGGCGGCCTTGGCTTTGGCTTCGTCTGCTTGGCTTGGCGGTTTCATGGCTACAGGTTCGGCCTGAAGAGTGCCGGCTTCGGTTTGACACCCTGCCACTGCGAAGCTCGCTAGAAGTAACGCCGCGATCTTGATCATTTGTTTCCCCCGTTGTGCGACGGGCAGGATACTACCGCTAATCGTGGCGGGATTGTAGCGACGGAACTTATTTCTGATCTTCTGGGAATTCTTCGGTCGCAGCTTCAAATCTTGCAAGGGCTGCCCTAGCGTTACGAACCCCTAAGAAGCACACTTCTCTTATGTTTTCGACGAAGGGAGTTGCCCCCTCGAGCGCCGACAATCGCTCAAGGATGTGGAATAGCTCATCGTCAAATTCGTTACCTGAAACGCGCTTTTTAGCCATCTGTCCCATTTTTACCACAGTCTATTTAGGCGCGCAACATGGCCGAACCGGTCGAGGTGGCAATCGAAAGCGCGCTCCTGACGCGGCTTCTGGCGCTCACGTTTTCGCCCGCGATTCCGGTCTCGGTGCCTAACGTCGCCTTTACACCGCCTACGGCGGCTCCTGGCGTGGTCTGGTTGCGCGGCTCATTCCTGCCTGCCGACACGTATGCTCTGGGCCTCAGTTATGCGAGCTCAAATCAACACTACGGCATTTTCCAAGTTGATGTCTTTTACAATCAGGGGCAGGGCGAATTGGCGCCAGCCCGTATCGCTTCAACCGTCATCGAATGGTTCAAGCGCGGTACACGGTTAACTAAGGACGGTTTCAGGGTTGAGATTACGGACGCGCCGCGGCGCGCAACCATGATCAAGGATGATCCTTGGATCATGATCCCAGTTTCCATTCCTTACAAAACCTACGCATCGAATCCGGCGTGACGCTGGAAAGCCCTTCAAAGCGCTGGCCCTAAGGGCAGTCAGCACTTGTGGCGCGCCTTATGGCGTCCCGCACCGCATGGCCCGTCGTGAGACGCGCCCTTCCCGTAAACCCGCCGGCTTTGCCGAGCGGTCATTTGATGGAGCCCTACCATGGCCGTGTCTACAGCAGCCGGCGCTAAACTCTACATCGGTACTGCCGAAACTCTCCCGTCCCCCGATGATTACCTCGAGGTTGGTGAAATTACCAACATGGGGGAGTTCGGACGCGTGTACAACGAGATCAAGTACAACGCACTTGGCAATCGCGGCACCTTGAAGTTCAAGGGGTCTTACGATGACGGACAGCTCAGCCTCGATCTTGGCCGCGCACCGTCTGACGTTGGCCAGGCCGCAATGGTCGTCGCGCTCGATAGTGACTCTGACTACAACTTCAAAGTCACGCTTAACGACGCGGTTACCACGACCCCGACCACCTTCTATTTCAAGGCGAAGGTGCTTTCCTACACCACGAACGTCGGAAGTGTTGATCAGGTTGTGGCTTCCAAGGCCATGGTCTCGATCAAGTCCGGCTCGATTACCGAAGTCGCGGCTTCGTAACTAGGCGCCGGGTAACCCCCGGCGTCTTTCCTTTCATCAGCAACAAGGTGTTTTATGTCTGAAGAGGCTTCTACCGGCTTTGATTTGAATGCGTTCGACAATCTGCAAAAGAGCCAGGAGGAAGGGATTGAGGTGGATATTATTCACCCGAAGACCTTCGATCCAATTGGCTTGAAGATTGTAGTTGCCGGCCCAGACAGCGAGCGCCAGAAGAAGGCCAGGCGGGCGGTGATCAACTCTCGTCTATCTAAGCGCAATCAAAAAGTGACTGCGGTCCAGCTCGAGGATGAGGCGTTGGAGATCATCGCCATGTCCACGATCTCATGGACCTTCGCGGAAGGGGTTACGTTGGACGGAAAGGTGCCGTTCTGCAACCCAAAGAACGCAGAAGAGATTTACAAACGATATCCGCTCATTTTCGATCAGGTCAACGCCCAAGCAGGTGACCGCGGAAATTTTACCAAGACCTGAGCGGTGATCTCTGCGTAGCGCTGGACCTCCGATTCCGGGAAAAGGAATTTGAGATACCGGCCTGCGCAGAGCATGTCTGGGCTTGGTTTCATCAACTGGACAATCATCGCTCATGCGGGATGGGTGTTAATCCGCTGTCCTGGTCAGACATTGAAGCATGGTCTCGGTTCACGCGGACAGAGTTAGAGCCGTGGGAGCTTGATGCGATCTGCGCCATGGATTCCATCGCAGTCAGATGGCTGAATATGTCGGAAGCCGACCGCAAGAAAGAGCGGAACAAGAAACCCGCCACCGATGAGAACCTAGCCGGTGCCTTTAGGGCGCTGGCGGCCCCCGACTCCAAACGCAAACAAACCAAGCGGAAGAAATCAGATGGCTGATATCGCTACGCTTGGATTTGCGGTGGACTCGCGGCCGCTCAAAACGGCCAGCAAGGACATCCAAGACCTAGGAACGTCAAGCCAGAAGAGCGCGACTCAGCTTGGCGCGATCGAGGCAATGGCTAAGCGTGCTGGCGTCTCGGTGCAGGAAATGAGCCGCAGGGTTGATGCTGCGTCGGGTAGTACGCAGAATTTCCAGCGTCAGGTCACTGCGTTGGTTGCTGCTAACGATAACTTCAGCAATTCTCTCAGTCGGATTAATACACATGCCAACGGGCTTATTGGCTCGTTCCAAGGCATAGCGATTGCTGCAGCAGTGAGCGTGACTGGTATCGCCGGCCTCGCCTCGGTGTTCTCTAAGTTCATTACAGAGACCGCCGAAGCCCAGCGCGTCCAAGCTCTCCTGCAGGCGACTCTCAATGCAACGGGCGGTTCCGCTGGTCAGACACTTGAATCCCTCAATGATATGGCGAAGGCGCTGCAGGGCGTCTCGACTTTCAGCGACGAGGCTGTGGGTAGCGCCCAAAACGTTCTGCTTCGTTTTACAAACGTTCGTGAAGTATTTGAGCGGGCCACGAAGGCGTCCCTTGATCTAGCATCCGCGACCGGCAAAGACTTGGATACAGCAGCTAAGTCGGTTGGTAAGGCGTTAGAAGACCCCGTGCGGGGGCTGGCTGCTCTACGGCGCGAGGGGGTGTTCGTCACCGAGAAGAACCAAGAACTGATTAAGTCTCTTGTGGAGTCCGGAGACATCCTTAAGGCCCAGGGCATTATCCTAGGTGAATTGGAGACCCGTTACAAAGGTGCTGCGGAGGCTGCGCGCAACACACTCGGAGGCGCATTGGCGGGTCTCAAGAATGCCTTTGGTGATCTGTTTGAACAAAACGGACCAGCCGCAGACAAGCTCATTGAGTCGATCAATAAACTGACGGCCGCATTGACAGACCCGTCCGTGGTCGCGGCTGTGCAAGCGTTCGGGGCTGCGTTCTTCAACGAACTAACCCAGATAATTAGTTTCTTTACTCAGCTAAATGTTGAGATCAATCGCGTCAAACTGACGTTGGGCCAATTATCGTCCGGCAACTTTGCCTCCGCTTTCAATTTTGCGGGTCCGAGACAGAAGGGGTTAGATGAGTTGACGGTTGGCGCTGGCAAGCAAATGAGCACCAGCGAGGTCAATTCGTTCTATGACGCCATTACTGGTGGCGCCAATAAGGCGGCTGCGGCAACTCAGAAGTTCGTGGGCGTAAATGAGGCGTGGGCAGCTTCCGCTAAGAAGGCTGGAGACGAGCAAGGCAAGGCCGCATTAACAGCGCTAGAGATCATGAAAAACAACGTGACCGCGCTAGGGAGCGCGGCTACGGCCGCTGAGACGTATCAGCTTAAAGTAGCTGAACTAGTTGATAAACTACAGCAGGGGACGATCAGTCAAGACACGTTCAATCGCGCGGTCTCTCAGCTTGACCCGACCGTCAGTGCGCTGAAAGACGCCGTTTCTGATGTCGGAAAAGGATTGGCGCAGGCATTTACCCAGGGTGCCGATGCTGCAGAGGCGCTTAACCGTTCGCTCAGCGCTCTATCGGCCAAGGCGTCAAGCAAGGTCATCGACAAGCTTTTGACTGGCTTAACGGGTGGCGGCTTCGATCTTGGGTCGATCGCTACCAACGGATTGATCGGTCTTGGTGCCGGGCTTCTTAGCCAATTGTTTGGCGGCAACGACGACGACGCAAAGGCTCAGCAACAAGCCGCAGCCGAAGCCGAGCGCGCCCGCCAAGAGCGCGAGAAAGAAATCGCCGCAGCCCAAATCCGCGCGGCTGATTATACATTGCGCGCTGCCGCGGCGATGGAAAAATCCGACTTCATCAATCGCATTAGGCAATTCGATGCAGAGTCGCAGAAAGCGTTTGACGAAGAATCAAAGCGCGCGGGTGATGTCGCGATCTGGCAGCTCGTTGCCGCTCGCGCTGCCGAGCGCACCAAGCTCATTGCCGACACGATTGAAGAGGCCACCGACACACTGGCTGGCGACGAGCTATCTAGCGTTCAGCAGCGGCTACAGGAGATCACCTCAGCAGCCGAAACTCTTGGCAATGCTCTTATCGAGACCGGAATAGGTGCAGAGGCCGCGGCCGAGGCGGTTGACCAAAAGTTAAATGCGTCACTAGAGAAACTTACTAACACGTTCTTGGCTGACCTGCAGACCAAGGTCAACGAGCTCAACGGCCAGGGCTTCGTCAACCAAGCCGGCGATCTCATTAACGAGGTGGCGCAGCTTCGTGCGGATGCAGCCGCGCTCGGAACCGATACTGCGTTGATCGATCAGTTCTATGTCCTATCGGCGCAGAAGATCATCGACCAGAACAAGCTGACCGGACAGAGCTATGAGAATATAGTCGAATGGCTTGGCTTGACCAACGCAGGTCTGCACGAGTTCAGCGATACCATCGAGGCTACAGCCGAGGCAGTCAAACGATCGACGGCAGAGATCGCATCGACAATCCAATCCAATCAAGATGCGCTATTCAAACTGACGCAAGACACAAGCACGCTCGAGGGCGCGCTTGCGGTGTTTGATCTCGAGGCGCAGCGGCAACGTGAGGCAGAGATCGCGGCGGGCGGTCAGGCACTAGCATCACTGGAGGCTCTACAGGCACAGCAGCGCCTCAACATCATCAACGACTTTAATCAGAAGGCATTGCAGGCGCAGCAGGACGCCGCGCAGAAGCTGTTTGATGAGCAGCAGAGAGCAAACGAGGAACGCCTACGTGCCGAGCAGCAGGCGGCCGAAGAGCGCAAGCGCGTCATCGACGAGGCAACCAAGTTCCTGACCGGCGCGCTGCAGAACATCGCGAACTGGATTCAGCATTTTTTGGCGGGGACACAGTCGACTCTGTCGCCGGCGGCTAGGTTGGCGTCTGCGCAATCCTCGTTCAGCACGCAAAAGGCTCTTGCTATTGGCGGCAATCGCGATGCGCTGTCAGGCATTACGCAAAACGCGCAGGACGTGATTGACGCCGCGACCGCGTATTATGGGTCTTCCGCGGCCGGTCAAGCGATCATTTCGGACATCATAGCGCAGTTGCAGACGCTGCCGGCGCAGACGAGCGCGGAGAAGTTCATTGTTGACGGAGTAACGTCTTCTATTCAGACACAGACGAGCGCGCTGCAATCCGCGCTAGGCACGCTGCAGACAGCCGTTGCATCGAACAACCCGACCGCGATTGCGACCGCGTTGGCAAACAATGCGGTGTTCCAGCACATCGATACGAACACCGACAACAGCATCACCCAAGCCGAATTCGTCGCGGGTCTAGCTGGCATGGCAAGCAACTCTGCGCTGGTTAGCATGTTCACACGACTAGACACGGACAATTCGGGTAATCTGACCAAGGCGGAATTGATCAATCAGAGCTTGGGCGGCACCACGACGACGGCTGCGGCAAATACTGCTGGCGTTAAGGGCACGGCTACGTCGACCGCGGCCTCCGCGAGCAGCTTGGCTACAGCGACCAGCCAGCTCACGACCGCAATCAGCAATTTGTCATCTATCATCACGCAAACCGGAAATACGTCGACAAACACGTTCAACACGAAAAATTCCGTCGATGATGTTTGGGACCAGCAGGTTGCGGCTAACAACCTCCTGAATTCCTCGAACAATATCCTAGGCGCGATCCAAAGTCAGACGGGCTTTCTGAACAGCATGAATGGTTTGCTGATCTCGATAGATTCCAGCCTTGTGGTTATCAGAAGTTGGGCGGCCGGAAGCAGCCACGCCGCAGGCGGCTACATCACCGGCCCCGGCACGGGAACGTCGGACAGTATTCCGGCCATGTTGTCCGCAGGCGAGGGTGTCATCACTGCGCGGAGAGTTGCAGAACTAGGTGGCAAGGCTTGGGTTGATGGAATCAATGCCGGCGGCCTTCCGATCCTGAGGTCGGTCAATGACAACGGCGGCGTAGTGGCGGCAATCAATTCTCAGACCGCCGCCATAATGCGCGGCATGAAAGCCCTCATTGCAGCCGAGTTCGAAGCCGCAAACATTGTCACCCGCCCTCTGCAAGAGCAGGTTAAAACCAATAAACGAGCTCGGGCGGCATGATCTACGTTATCCGTCTGGGCGTGCATGACGGATCGTCGGCACAAACGCTCTACATTGGAACTGACGGGTACAACTCCCGACCATCCGACACGCCGGCCAACCAGAATTTCAGAGAGCGGGTAGCGCTGGCTGGTTCCATTGAACGACATATGTTCTCGTCGGATGGGATATCCGGCGGGAAGACTGGAGGTCAGTTCGGCGTCGCTACCGGGACAGTCAACGTCAAGAACGGCCGCTTGTATGGCGGCGAAGACCTGATTGACGATTGGATCAACTATTCCTTCCGCACTATTCAGATCGAGAGCCTGATCGATACCACGCAGGCGCTCTCTCAAAGCAAAATTCGTTTCATAGGCACGGTCAAGCAACTCGTTTCGACTAGTGCCATCAGTCAATACGACCTTCCGATCAATGACCGCCTGTCCGATCTCGATAGGCCGCTACTCATCAATTCCTATCTCGGCACGACAACCGCAGGCGGGCAGGGGACCGCGGACGGGGACGTTGACCTCAAGGATCAGACTAAAGCGAAGCTGTGGGGCACTAATCACAACGTCGCCTGTACCATCGCAAACGCCTATGACCTGATTTATCAAGTCAGTGATGGCGCAGTCAGTTCGATCGTTGTCTATGACGGCGGTGTTGGCCTTACTAACACTGGGGACTTCGGCAGCATTTCAGCCATGCTCGCCGCCACGGTTACTCCTGGACAATATTGCACCTGTCTCACCCTGGGTCTGTTTCACCTGGGCGGCAACCCTGCGGGGTTGTTGACCGCAGATGTGGTCGAGGGTTCAAGCACAGCACTGCGCACAGCGGGGCAGATCGCAAGCCGCATGATGGCTTGGTTCCAGTCCATGTATCCGGCATACACCGTGTCCATGGATGCGGCGTCTGTCACGGCGTTGGATGTTCTGAACTCGGCAGAATGCGGCATCAGGGTTGAAGCTGATGAGACGGCATTATCCGCTTTCGGCAGGTTACTGAATTCTGTTGGCGCTTACTTGCTCCCAAAAAACGATAGCGCGTCTGTCTTTATCGTTGGCCGCTTTGACGAACCGACAGACCCCGCAGTCGCAACGTATGACATTGACGACAGCTTGGGCGGGGAAATCGAACGCATCGAGACCGGCGACGAAGGCAAGGGAATCCCGGCCTATAAGATCATCGTTAAGTATGACCATCTTGGCGTAGTCCAAAAAAGCTCAGACGTGTTCGGAGTGGTACAAGATAACCCGTCCAGGGTTTCTTACCTCAGCTCCGAATGGCGGCAAGCCATCGCGCAAAACACAGGTTTACTGGTGCAATGGCCTCAGTCCCCGACAATCACGTCGGAGACCTGCATGGTCACTCAGGCTGCCGCAGAAGCAGAGGCCGCAAGATTGCTGGCGCTCTATTCGGTGAGGCGTGATTGCTACCGCATCAGGGTTCCGATGTCGGACGACCCGGCAGACGATCCAGATATTGGCGACACCGTTGAATTGATTTCTCGAGACGCAAGGCTTGGGCTCGGCACCGATCCAGGCGACGGTAAGAACTTTGTCTGCATTGGCCGCACCGACGATTTCGAAGACTTCCCGACCATTACCCTGATCCTCTGGGGCTAAGCATGTCCAACCTCATCCTGCTCTATGACAATGCGGCCGATGAGGGAACGCTGAGCGGCGGCCTGTGGACCATGCCGCTCGCAAACTTGCAAGACCCAAGCCCGACCACGATCACTCGCAGCACGAACCTGCAGACGACATCAACGACATGGCGGGTGCAGCTTACGTCTTCCAGGTCATTCAAGGCGATAGTGTTTGGTCCGACCAACTTCTCATCAGGCGCAAGCTACAGGATCAGGGCATATTCGGACTCGGGTTACTCTGTTCTAGTGGACGATACGTCTGCGGTGATTGTCGGGTCCACACCAATATCAACTTTGGATGCCTCTTGGAGCGACCCATTCTGGTGGTCCGGTGCGCAGCCGATTGAAGACCCAGGCGGCGCCGCTGGTGGCATCTGGATCATCCATATTTACGAAACGCCGGTTAATGCCCAGTACTGGGAATTTGACATCGACAATAGCCAAAACCCGGATGGCTTCATTCAGATTGGTCGCCTGTTCATGGGCATGGCCTACGTACCGACCAACAACATATCGGTCCCAGATAACAAGGTTGGGTTTGACGTTAATACGACCATGGTCAAAGCCGCAAGCGGTGCCCGGTTTTACAATAGACGCCGCGCCGCACGAACCTTTGACTTCGCCTTGCCAATTCTGCCGCAAGACGAGGCGAATGATGATATCTACAGAATCGCGGCGATATCCGGCATCGATAAGCAGGTGTTTGTAATCCCCGATCCCGATGATGTGGATCGGCTCAGCAAGCGTTGCATCTTAGGCAATCTGGTTTCCCCTCCTGCGTGGTCTTTCGATGTTATCGAGGGCGCGTCGGCGTCAACTTCATTTCAGGTGATTGAGTCCATATGACCGCTAGGATTTATTATTCCGTCGATGGCGAAAAGTATTTTTGCGCCAAGGATGGGTTTTCAGCTCATTTCTGGATGAGCCTGGAAACTGAACCCGGCCACGCCGATCATCTCATGCAACAGAAGGCAGTAGATGGCGGCTCAAGGTGGATCAACGTTTCCACCAAAGACGGCACGCAATATAGGCGCCGCGTTTATGATTTGAAGACCACGGATTTGTGGGCGTCTCATATCGACCCCATCGAAGAGACCGACATTAGGCTGAAAGATTACGCACTTTTTCATCGCTGGTAATTTCATTCCAAGATTGAAGGCGAACTATGGCATATCCTTATGATGCTGGCGATCTTACCGCCATTAGCAATCTTGGCACGTACTACAATGGCAACGCCTATAATGCGTCGACCAACCCTGGCGGCTTTGACAACGACGGGCACAGAATTAACTTTGTTCCCTGCTTGCAGGACTTGGCGAGGGTTGCTGAGGCGGTAGCTGATGCGGCCGATGCGGCTGCGCTCTCTGCTTCCGGCGCTTCGACTAGCTCTGCAACAGCAGCACTTTCTGCAGCGAAGCTTGTCGGCTCTTCCACGACTTCCCTTGCGATTGGGACCGGCTCAAAATCTTTCACCACGCAGGCCAGCAAATTCTTTGATGTTGGCTACAATCTTTTGGCGTTCTCGGCGGGTGACCCTACTAAATACATGGTCGGCACGGTTACCACCTATTCCGGCACTTCGCTGACTATCAACGTACCGACCGGTGGCACTGGCGGGTCAGGGACTGTAAGCGATTGGACGATTGCTGTTAGCGGCAAGCTCGGCCCAACGGGCGCGACCGGTTCGACCGGCTCTGCGGGCGCGACTGGTTCCGCGGGCAAGGCGGCTGGCTATTCCTACTCGTGGAATACATCCACATCGAATGCCGATCCTGGGGCCGGTGCGTGCAGCACAAACTCAGGCACGCTCTCGAGCGCCACTGTTTGGTACATCAGCGAGACGGATGCAGACACGAACCCGCTATCAGCAGTTCTGGCAACGTGGGACAACTCGACTTCAACCAACAAGGCGGTAGTCCACCTTTATAACCCTCTCGCGCCTGCGAACTTCTGGGACTTCTATATCACCGGCACCCTGACCGATAACGGGTCGTGGGATACATTCACGGTTACCCATATTGCTTCTAACGGATCGTTCAGCAACGGCGCGAGTCTGTATGCCGTTGTGGTTCCGGTCGGTGATAAGGGCGACACCGGAGCGACCGGAAGCACTGGCGCGACCGGGCCTTCCGGCCCCGTGCTGGCCAACAAGTGGACCTATCAATCCTCCGGCGCAGATTCCGATCCTGGCGCGGGCAACTTCCGGCTGGCGGCGGCCTCGCCTGACTCGCCGGCAAGCGTAACCTTCATTTATTTCGACAACACCAACTCTGATGCAGTGTCCGTCACCAGCTTCTTGGACAGTCTTGACGACTCCACGAACTTGTTGGATCGCGGGCGCATTACGCTTACAGATGTCACCACCCCGACCATCATCCTGAACTACAAGGTGACCGGCGCCGTCATTGATGGGACGGGCTATCGTAAGGTCCCCGTCACCCACATTAGCGGCACCACATTTCCGACCGTTTCCGGTTTGGTGGCGGTGTCATTTGCCCCCAGCGGGGATAAGGGCCTGGATGGTTCCGGCGCGGGCGATGTGCTTGGCCCCGGCGCAACTGTCCTTGATGACGAGATCGCGACCTGGAACGGCACCAGTGGCACTGCCCTGCAGGGGGCAGGTGGCACCAAGATTTCTGATTTGCAGCCCAAGGACGCCACCCTAACCGCCTTGGCTGGCGTATCTACCTCTGCTGATCAGGTCATCTATTCGACCGGCAGCGATGCCTTTTCCACGACTTCCTTCACTGCGGGAGGAAGGGCTGTTGCAGCGCTAGCGGGGGCCTCTGATAAGATTGCCTATTACACTGGTACTAGCACCGCCTCCACTACAGACTTCACCACACAGGCCCGCCAGCTCCTTGACGATACCTCGTTTTCGGCCATGCGGACGACGCTTGGCTTGGCGATCGGGACAGATGTTCAGGGCATCGATGCAGAGCTTTCGGCAATCGCTGGCCTGACTTCTGCGGCAGACCGGCTACCTTATTTCACCGGATTAGGCACGGCTGCGCTTGCGACCTTTACCTCATTCGCCCGAGATTTGGCAGACGACGCCGATGCAGCAACCGCCCGAACCACTTTGGGAGCGCAACAGCAAGACGCAGCGCTCGACTCCATTGCTGGCCTGACGACTTCTGCCAATCAGATCATCTACACGACTGCGGGCGATACCTACGCCACGACTTCTCTTGTGGCGGGTAGCCGGACTTTCCTTGGCTCCAATAGCGCGGCGGACATCGGGACCGGCACGTTACCGGATGCCAGGCTTTCGTCTAACGCCTTGCCCTACGGTGTTCAATCAATCTGGATACCTGCAGGGGCAATGACCCCGGCCACCACGAACGGCGCGGCTACGGGGACCATCGAAACTGCGGCAACACGGCCGACTCTTTCAACGCTCGACTTCGACACTACCACGGTCGAATACGCGCACTTCTGCTGGAAGATGCCGGATCAGTGGAACCGCAGCACTGTTACATTCAAGGCGGTGTGGACGCATGGTGCGCTAGTTACCTCTCCTGACCTGACCGGCGTTGCTTGGGGTCTGTGCGGGGTAGCAATTTCCGATCTGGAAAGCCTCAACGCGACGTTCGGGACTGAAGTTGTAGTTACCGACACCACATCGGCAGCAGGGACTGCAAACGTTCAATACGTCACCGCTGCATCTTCCGCAGTCACCATTCAAGGCCAACCCAGCCCTGACGTTATCGCCTCAGGTGACACGGTTTACTTCCGTGTCAGCCGTGTTGTCGGAAACGCAGCCGATACGATCACTGGCGATGCCAAACTAATCGGCATCGAAATCAACATCACCACCACAAAAGCAACCGACGCATAAGGAGGACAGATGGCTCTTTATGCTCTCGTTCAAGGCGGCGTTGTCCTGGAATACAGGACAGTAGCCCCTAACGTTGACCAAACCAAAATCAATCGCAGCAAGCCTAAGTTGCTTCCGGTCGAGGTTGAGAATGAGACCTATGATCCTGTCTCACAGGTTCGCGAGCCATATGCAGTAGTGGTGGAAGCCTCGAGGGTGGTCCACAGATACACCGTTCGCGCCAAGAACGAAGACGAAGTCGCGGCAATGAAAGACGCGAAAGAAGAAGAAATTGAGCGAGAGTTTCAGCGCCTATGCCAGGCCCCGATTGCATTCTCGGTTGGCGGCCAAGAGTACCAATGGCACGCCGACCAAGAAGCCATCAGGAACGTTACCGGTTGCCTTCAGGCATACAACGAAGGTCCGCCTATCGGCATCAACCCTGACGATCCTCGCACATGGTCTCCGGTTGACTCGTTCGTTCCTGTCACGATCTCGCGCAATGAACTCCGCGGGCTGGGGCTGGCCATAGCGGCACGTAAGGACGCTCTGTTCTTCACCAAGAAGTCCAAGCAATTCGCGGTCACGCAACTGACTGACCCAGCCGATATCGATGCTTACGAAGTGACAAAGGGTTGGGAATAAACTATGGCCGATTCCGATATCACAGTTGATGGTCTTGCTGCCACCAGTGGTGCAACGCAGATTGCCCTGACTTGGAACCCGCAGAGCGATCCCTATACCCCAGGCAGTTTGCCGTATCTACAATTCGATCAGATGGAGATATGGGTTGCCACGTCTAACAGTCGTGGGTCGGCCACCCAACTCGGCGAGACGAACGCCAACAGCTTTGTCCATACCGGCCTGACTGCAGGAGTCACGCGCTACTACTGGATCAGGCCGCGCAATCGTTCTGGTCTGTACGGCGATTGGCATCCTCTCTCTGCCTCCGCAGGTGTCAATGCCACGACCGTGGCTTCTCTGTCTCAAATCAGTACGGCGCTCGGCGGGATTGTCAGTGGTTCACTCGGTGCGGCGACCACCTATCTTGGCAACCTAAGTGCATCTCAAATAATCACGGGGACGCTTCTCGCCGCCCGCATCGGCGCCTTGACGATCACTACGGATAAGCTTGCTGCCGGTGCGGTTACGACCGATAAACTCGATGCCGGTGCGGTGACCGCCGACAAGATCACGGTCACCCAGCTCTCTAGCATCTCCGCCAATCTGGGGACCATTACTGCCGGCGTGATGCTGAGCACGACGATCTCCGGCGGGACAATCACCGGCGGCACGATATCCGGCACAAGCATCACCGGCGTCACGATCACCGGCGGGACGCTGCGAACAGCATCGTCCGGGACGCGCATTCAGATCACCGACTCTCTGAATGCGATGCAGATATTCAATGGTTCGACCGAGATCGGACGCATCGGTTACGGCGGCACCGGTGCGTTCGTCGTTAATGTGTCGGCCAGCGTCACGGGTGCCGTTGCAAATATCGACAACACCTCGGGCGGCCAATTGGGCATCGCCTTTGCGGCGGGTGCCGGTGGATATGCAGCGTTTGCCGGGTCTGGAACATACGGCCCGTTCACTGGATCGCATGACGGACTGATGCGCAAGACTCATGATGCCGAGATCGGTGACATCGTTGTCGACACACGCATCATCGCCCGCAAGAGCGTATCGAATACTCTCAGCGAAATTGAGCCATCAAGTTCGCCGCGCATGAAAACCATCATCGGCGTTGTGGCGCATCGTAATCCAATCCTCGCGCAGACATTCGCCGTCGACATTGTCAACGCGGATTATGCCGACGATTTCGATCATTGCGTCGTGAATGCGTGCGGCGAAGGTCAGGTCAATGTCTGCGGCGAAAACGGATCAATCGAAGCAGGCGATTTTATCACAACATCGTCGGTGCCCGGCAAGGGCATGAAGCAGGACGACGACATTGTGCATTCCTACACGGTCGCGCGGGCGCGAGAGGCTGCCGATCTTGCCCCCGGCGATACAGCTATGATCGCTTGTGTATATCTCTGCGGTTAGGAGCGATAATATGCTGATGCTGGCCCGAACTACGTTCCTGCGGACACGAGTTGGCAGTGCCGTTGTTCCGTCAACGCCTCCTACCTTTGTCGCCGCCGGCGCGGTAGCCTCCGGGACTACCTCGCTATCCATAGCATACTACGCGGGCCTCGCAGCGGACGATATCGCGCTGGTGTTTGCGCATAGCTTTGGCGCCACCTTTACCGCTCCCTCCGGATTTACACAGATTACTCCTGTGGCGAACGGGACATGGGATGGCGCCGTTAGCTGGAAGCGGCTGGTTGGGTCCGAAAGTGGTAGCGTGACCTATTCAACGGCCGGCGGTGCGAACTCCAGGGGGGTTATGATCGGTATCCGGGGCGCGATTGCGTCAGGAGACCCCTACGAGGGCTATGATACCAATGTGTCTGACGGTTCCGCCTCATCGGTGTCGGCGGCCATCATAACAACCGTGGCCAATACTTTAGCGGTCCGTTTCTGCGGCGAGAGTTTCAGCAGCGACACAAGCGACCCGGCCCCGACTGGATACACGCAGCGGGTAAACGCCGCCGCCAGCAGCATCGGCACCTGCATTGATACCAAAACGCTGACAGCATCGGGAACGGAGCCGGCATCATCGCGGCTCATGGATGATGCCGGCTCCCCGTGGGTCGTGCTGACGCTCGCTGTGCTGCCAGCATAACTAGAGGGTATTTTCATCGATGGCATGGCGTTTAGCACGCAGCCTCGAACGGCTGCGCGAGCAGATCAATGTTGCGAGGATTTCATGAAGTACGGCGCTAAATGGCCAGAGCTTGCAAAGCAATGGGATCGCATGTCGATCAAGGCATCCCGCAACGCGGAGTTTGAGAGGATAGCCAGACGCCTGATCTCATATAAGCCGCGTTACGAAGGCGTAGAAAAACTAACCGGAGTCCCGTGGTGGCTCATTGCTGTCCTGCATTTGCGCGAGAGTGACGCCGACTTTAAGACATACCTCGGCAATGGTGAACCGTTGTCTCGCAAGACCCGTCTTGTGCCCAAGGGGCGAGGGCCGTTCAAGACATGGGAAGACGGCGCGGTTGATGCGCTCAGGTATGACGGTCTTTCCTCCGTCATAGATTTTCGTATCGAAAAGGCCCTTTGGCTCGCTGAAAATTATAACGGGCTCGGTTACGAGAACAGGGGTCTACCGAGTCCGTATGTCTGGGGCGGGACCAACATTCAGAAGCCTGGAAAGTACGTTGCGGACGGTAAGTGGTCTGGTTCCGTTTGGGACCAGCAACCCGGTGTGGCTCCGATCCTCTGGCAGATGGCCAAGATCGATCCTTCCATCATTTTCAAACGAGAGGATTAGAACATGGATTTCGGTACAATCTTCAAGGCTGTTACCACGGCAATCTCTGTCATCAACACTGTGCAATCCGGTTTGTCGAACGAGGCTGTGGCCAATACGATTAAAGGTCTAATCCCTGGCGATTGGTTCGCACAGGCTCAGGCGTGGGCTGGTTCGATCTTCGACAAGGTGAAGCCGGCGCTACAGGTCGTAGCTGCGGTGCAGACCACGATCGACCCTAACAAGAACAAGACGATTCAGGGGATGCTAAATCTCGCAAATGAGAAGATGGGCCTGGGACAAGCCCCCCTTGTGGTTGACGGCATTTACGGTCCCAAGACCAAGGCTATGGCTCTTGCCGTGCAACAGAAACTTGGTGGTGACGTCGTGGCAGATGGGTGGGTGGGTCAGATCACTCTGGCCGCGCTCGAAATCTACATGAACAAGGTGGCTTAACATGAACCAGGATATGGTTTGGCAGCTTGTCCGCTACCTGCTTCTGGCGGCTGGCGGCTACCTCACCTCCAAGGGCCTGGCGGACGAAGCAACCGTACAGGCATTGGTGACTGCCATTGGCACGATCGCCATCGGCGCATGGGGTGTCTACGTCAAGTGGCGCACGGTGACTGTGCCGGCTGCCGTAGTCGTTGCATCCCAGGAAAGCCCTACTGTTCCGACGATCCCAACCGTGTCAGCAGGGACTGGAGCAGTTCAGGTCAACGCGGCGTGACCGACGACAAGATCGACTTCGTCCCCATCGCCCTGAAAGCGATGGGGCACCGGGCGGATATTGCCCGCGCCTGGACGCTAATCAAATACGTACTGGATGCCTTCAAGAAGGTCGCTCCTGAGCTTGTCCCGTTGCTCAAGAACCTGTGGGCTGTATTCGTGCCCGATGCCCGCAGAACGGTCGCGGAATACGGCACCATCGTGATCACGGTTCAGGTCCGAGAGGTGCAGCGAGCGCTCGGCATTAAGGCCGATGGCCTCTATGGAGACGCTACTGCCGAAGCGGTGCGCCAGTTTCAGATCAAACATAATCTGTTGCCCGATGGGTGGGCAGGCAGGGATACCATCATCCAGCTATTCAAATAGGGATTGCCTCACATGGAATTACTAACGTGGGGCGCGATTGTCGCCGCAGCGGGTCTGTTATTGCTGTTATTAAGTTTTGGCAAGACCAGGGGAAAGCTCAGGAGCGGGCGGACACTGCTATTGAGACTGCAAGACTCGCGAGCGCTGCAAATTCTCTTATCACCGACAAGCTGAATAACTTTAGGGTTGAGGCGGCCCAGACATATGCCACACGAACTGCTTTGTCTGAAGCAGAGACGCAACTCGCCCGCGGGATCGAAACGGCTGTTCAGGGTATTTTCACTAGGTTGGATACCTTGAACACTCGTATTGATACGTTAATAAATCTCACAAAGCCGCATTGAGATACTTGTAATCACATCATAGTTACATATATCTTTCTGAAATTGATTCGGGTGAATAATGGGTTATCCGCTCTGGAAATTGATGCTTGCCGCGTTATTTGTTCTTCTGGCTTTCCTATATGCGCCTTACGCCTTGGCTCAGCATCCACCCCAACATCAAGCCATCCACGACCAATACTATCAGACTTGGATGCGCCCAAAAGGCAACTTCAGTGGGATAGGCCACCGATCTGTATCCTGCTGCAGCAAGGCTGATTGTTTCCCCGTCGAGGAAACGCGCAAGGAAAATGGCCAATACGTGGTCCGCCCAGAAGGCTCCAACCTCTGGTATAAAGTCCCATCTGCCATCATCGAATCCAATCAACCCGACCCGCGCGAAAGCCCTGACGGGCGGTCGCATGTCTGCATCATTGGCGGGCAAGCCGCCTGTTTCACGGAGGGCGGCGGCACATGAAAATCATGTTGCTATTGATCTTATCCCTGCAAGGCCATCCCCCAACAAGGCAAGCCGGGGAGATGCCGGACATGGAAACATGCGCAGAGAACGCGGTCGCTGTTCACAAGGAAGCCAAAGAGAAACTTAAGGGTAATGGGCGCATGGAAGTCGCCTGCATCATCGTTGACGCGGTTGATGACACCGGGACGTAAACGCCGGACCCCGCCGGCTTTAACCCATGAATTTTGATGAAACCGAAGGTACTTTTCTTCGATTGTGAGAATGCTCCCAACCTGGGATACGTATGGGGGAAGTGGGAGCAGAACGTCATCGCGTATGAAAAGAACTGGTATTTCCTATCTTTTGCCTACAAATGGCAGGGATCGCGCGCCATCCAGTGCGTTGCACTTCCTGATTTCCCCGCATTCGACAAAAACAAAGAAAACGACAGATACTTAGTCGAGAGACTTTGGGCCATCCTCGATGAGGCAGATGTAGTCATCGCTCACAACGGAGATCGCTTTGACCTCCGTAAGGCGAATGCCAGGTTTGTTGCCCATGGGCTTAGGCCGCCGTCGCCATACAAGACGGTCGATACCCTCAAGGTCGCCAGACGATACTTCCAGTTTGACAGCAATAAATTGGACGACCTCGGCCAGTATCTTGGCGTGGGGCGCAAACTCCCACACACCGGGAAGCACCTCTGGTTTGGTTGCATGAGTGGTGACACGAAGTCGTGGGCCACCATGCGACGCTACAACAGTCAAGATGTTGCCCTCTTGGAGCGCGTCTATCTTAAGCTCCGTCCTTGGGCGTCCACGCATCCAAACCTCAACCATATCTCCCGCCTTTCTGGCTGTCCCACATGCCAGTCATCCAATGTTCAATTCCGCGGATTCAACCATACAAAGACCGGCAAGCGCCAGCGCATGCAGTGTAAAGACTGCGGCACTTGGTCGGCAACCGGAGACCTTATCAAAGTGGCATAGGATGTTCTAATGTCCGATCTAGAACTCTCTCGCAACGGCCCACGCAAACGAAGCACTAGTAAAACCCGTAAGAAACCTAAGCGTTTCTTTGACGATACCTTGCCTTCTGACGACGATGATGATACAGAAATAGAGATTGGATGCGGCGAACCTGACGTAAAGATTTCCTCATGAGTTTGGATGCCCTCAAGTCTTTTCACCTGATATATGTTGCTACGCCTTATTCCAAATACCCGCTCGGCCTAGAACACGCCTTCCGTGACGCAGCGCGGCTCACTGGTGAGCTTCTGAAGCGGGGGCTTAGTGTCTACTCCCCCATTGCCCATACCCACCCCATCGCCAAATACGCTGATATCGACCTCCTGGATCATAGCATCTGGCTAAAGTTCGACGCAGCCCTCATGAGCAAGTCAGATGCATTGATCGTGCTTCGCATGGACGGCTGGGAAGAGTCCTATGGGGTAGGGGAGGAGATCAAGGCATTCAAGGCGGCGGGGAAGCCTCGATTTGATATCGACCCCAAGACAATGGAGCTAGTCGCGTGAGCGATGTTCTTGACGAAAGACAGAAAACCCACGGTGACTATGCGGACGTTGCTCACATTGCGGATGCGATCCGGCACGTAATGGAAAGCTCTAAGAACTGGTGCGGAATGCCACCTGTGCAGAGAGACGCCATAACAATGATTGCCTCGAAACTCGGGCGTATTGGTTCTGGCAACAATAACTGCAAGGATCATTGGGTCGATGTTGGCGGCTACGCCGAGCTCATCGCTCGAGACCTCTAGTCCGCTTGTTGTCCAGGACTGACATTCGCGGGTTCTGTCTCTCTGTATCAGTGCCACAGCGCAAGCGCAGCGCGGAAGTCCCGATCTCCCCAAATCAACAGCAGGATTGCCAGATATAGCGGGAATCCGCGTGGCTCTTTGGCACATAGCAAGATCAATCCGAACGTTAGCTCTGCTGCGGGTAGGATGAAGTGTTCCATGGCGGTCTCTACGGATCAGTGCGACGGTTCATGTAGTCCGCGACCAACTGCGCAATCTTCTTGGCTTCGTGCAGGCTTGGCCCGTCCCAATACTCTTGGACGAACCCGGCTCGGTGTAGAACGCTGCGGTCCTCTTCATCGCTCCACACGCTGGGCCAGCCGGTGAATGGACCACCCGTGTCATCGATCACGACTCGCCAGTCCTTGGCCATGGTCTGTCGTCCTATGATTGTGCATTACTGCGCAAGGCTGTTCATTGCGCGCAAGGTGGCTTTCTCCGTCTTAAATTGCAGCGTTCCTATAGAGCATCGGATCAAAAACGACTTGCCGTCGTCTGAGAGGGTTACATAGGCGTTCAGACCGAGCTTAGCGCAGTGGGAGGCGAGGCGCACATTCGCGCGCTGCTTGGCGTCAGGCACAAACCGGATGTTCTCTATAACGTCCATCTCACTCTCCGTCGCGTTGATTAGGCGTCTGTTGTGCATCAGTGAGAGAACGTCGGCAGTTCGTCGGATGTGCCGACAGTCTCGCATACTAGATCAAGGGTACCCTGGAAGGCGTGGCGCGGATATTTGTCCGGGTAAGCCGCCATAAGGCTCCTGAGATTGTCGCGGACGGTGATCAGCACCGCCCGCATTTCGTTCTCCCGGCTCATGACATCACCCGGAACGTTGTGTGTGGCATGCGCTCAACGTCCATGGCAAAATCTCGGTCGTAAGGCTGCGTCGCGCTATTATCGTGAAAGCGGACGCGCGTACCGTTCTTGACCTGCCGAACCGATTTGACAACTGCGGTGCGGGTTTCTGCGGGGACGATGCAGTTCGGATCGGTATACCCACCGAAGCTGTAGGGATGGGCTGCGGTTTTGATTTCGATTTTGGTGCCCTTGGTGAACATTTTGTCTCTCCCGTCGCGTTGATTAGGCGTCTGTTGTGCATCAGTGCAAGGCGCTGATTATGGTTCTGGTGCCTAGTCGTCGGGGCCGCAATCTGTTGTAGGCGCTTGGCACTCGCCGACGCCAAGACAGTACTTTGGTCTCATACAGGTTGGGCAAGGAGACAGGTCATCGTCACTGCGAGGGCCAACAGCTACGGGTCCTCTGCATGGCTTGTTCGGTTTACCGTCCATTCGGCGCACGATGCCGCAGACTTCGCAGCATTCCCACTCTGATTTGAGCCACCACGGCCTGAACCATTTATGCTCGCGCTGCTCTGGAGCGGGACTATCAGTCATCGACGCCGCTCACTGGCTTCTCGGTAGGTGGCCCTACCTCTGCCCCCCAGAACGCTTCGTCAGAAGTTTGTGTACATTCTTCGGGCGCAAACAAAGCCTCTATTTTGTCGGCCACATCCTCGGCATTGTCGTGCCAATCGCGGCCCTCCCAGTTCGCGGGAGTCGGATCAAAATCCTCGCGCATCAGGCGCATGATTTCCTTTTTCCGGTTCATTTCTCGCTTCCGTATAGCCTGTGGTCAATGCTTGCTGGGAAGCCCACATACCAGCCGGTGGCGATCTTCAGGGAGCTGGCGGCAACTGGACCAACCCATACAGCACCAGCTAGTGGGCGACTGGCTGCGGCGGCCTCAGCGGCCTGTTTTGTGCTGAAGGGTGTCATTGCTTGCGGCTCCCATCCGGGTTGATGCCGTGCTTTGCAAGCCATGCCTCGGCACCCTTGCGCGTCTTGAAGGTCTTGGATTCGGCGAAGGTGAGGGCGGTGAACCGGCCATGAAGCTCGAAGATGCCCCGGCTGATTGTCTCGTTGTTGCCCTGGTCCTGAGTGTGCATCTCGTTCTCCGTCGCGTTGATTAGGCGTCACTGTGATGTGAACCATCGCCAAACTCGCCGCCACCAGGGCGTCCGTACAGTGACAATGGTTCGGCGCTTTTTGTCGTAAACTAGCCTACTGTTGCCCGGCCTTCTGTTTGTCTCAGACATCTTGCGTTCCGTAGTGAGTGGCGTTGTGGACGGCCTGCTTGGCCTCTTCCAAGGTCTTGAAGGTGCCGCGCTTGCCGAGATGAGTGGCGCGCTCAGTCTTGCCGTTGCGGGTCAGGAAGACAATGTATGGCAACCCGGCGGCGCTTTCGTTGTTGTAGATGTTGTACATCTTCATTCTCCGTCGCGTTGATTAGGCGTCACTGCCGTTTCGATGAAGATGACTATACACGAAAAATCTGCGTACGCAATAGATGCGTATATAAATATCCTGGCAGATTTTCGTTGTGTCTTTCATGTCACATCTTCCGGGTCGAGCTTCAGCCGCACGCATAGTCGCAGAAGCTTGGCGACGGCCTCTGGTATCGGTTCCCCGTTGGCATAGCCGTGGCTTGATCGGATCGAAATACCGAGCCACAGGGCCGCGCTGCCTTGCGTAAGGCCGAGCCGTTCAAGAGCGTTGCGGTACTGTGCCGAAGTCATCTGTGACCTGTCGGATTGTGAACCTGTCTAAGCGAACAGAAGAGACACCCTTCCAGAATTCCTTTAACTCGGCCTTAGCGTCCGCTTCTGTGCCGTAGGTCTCTCGGCCCCATTGCTTGTTATTGGAATTGAAGATGGCCCACCTCATCGGGTGGGCCTCTTCACTTGCTCGGTGAACCGCACGCGGATCGGCTGGCCGATCTCGCTGTAGCAGCGCCGGGCGAAGGTGATGATCGGGCGGCCCAGATCATCGTAGGAGTCGCAAGCCCAAGTGGCCTGCGCCTTGACCGGCAGGCGCCGGTACTCGAGGCCGCCGAGGAAGGAGTCCATCTCGGCGGCGTCGGAGAAGAGAAGTTCGAAGGTGTTCATGGGAACCTCCTGCGTTGGCCAGCGGCCGGGTTAAGATCAATCCATCTTTCTGGAAGGGTAGTCTCTTTCCCGTAACCGGCCCTTTTCAGGTGGCCCACTGTGTGGCATTCCCAGGTCAGCAGTGGCTAGTTCCGTTTCGATGAATGAGAGTATACACGCAAATTCTGCTTACGCAAGTCTTGCGTAGAGATTATTCTGCGATTGTCGGGAGTGTGGCTTCAATGTCACAGCTCCTCGCACGGCACGAAACTGTCAGGCTTTAGATGTCTACCGGACACAACTCGACCGCATCTCGGGCACGCTTGCTGCTGAGAAGCGCCAACCATGGCGCGCCATGCTTGTTTGATCGGCGGGTCGTCTATCCTGGCCGTCAGGCTAAAACCGTGCATCCAAGCAAGTTTGATGGCCTGTTCAACTTCCTTGAAGGCAGGAACAGAGGCCGCAATCATTTTGGCGGTAGGCTCCCTGAGCTCGCGTATAATTACTTCCTTCGGGGTCATGCTGCTATCCTTTGCCTGCAACTACGCAGGTCGCAGTGACTGTTTAGGAGCGCCATTCTCATCCGGGAAGCCGTGGAGCGCTAGCTCAAGAGGGCGCGAGCGGGCTTCTCGATAGTCCGCCTCAGCAGTTGTTGGCCGCAGTATTTGCATTCAAAGAGCGTGGCTAAGGGCCAAGGCTTCTTCATTAACCCGACCTTGTAGTTCTCTACCTCGCCTTTGCAGACCATCGGCTGACGGCACACGGAGCACTTCGGTTGCTCTTCCATGCTCTCCGCTCTCTGTTCAGGAACGCGGTCGCGTCGCGCCCGGATACATCAACGACCCGTCGATATCTCCAGGCGGGTCTGGGTTGCGCGCTGACTGCTCATGACCGCCGGGTGGCGGCTCAAGCTCGCGATCGATGTGGTGTACCGCGGTGCGCAGGTCGTCCTTGGCAAGTCTCAAACCTTCGCGTAGGCGCTCGTTCTCGCCCTCCAGCCGCTCAATCTCGGCGGAAGCCTTCACGACGATCGAGAATAGCTCCTCGGCGCCGTATCCTTGGAGGGTGCCGTTCCGCAACGCCTTCGCCAGATCAAACATATTCGCTCCCAGTCATCTCACATCAACGCCGCCCACGCTTGCGGCCCTTCTCGACTTCTGCCGACGAAGTCTCGGTGTGCCTAAATTCAACGGCGGATCGACGGTTCTTAGAGCCAAACCAAAACTGCCAATAGCTTCCGTCCTTCGCTTCGATTCCCATATACCAGCCATCGGCTGACATCTGCTCGATATGTAGATTGCAACCGGATGCGACTATCTCGTCAATCGAGCCGTCGTCGTTGGGTCTGATCTCAACTGCGGCTTTCATGACTTGTCCTGTGTTGGCTTATCAGCGTGCCGCAGCGCAGGCGATGACGGCAACCGCCACGCAGACCAGCAACATTGCCGGGAGCCAGATCGCATCCAAGACTCGGTCAGTCTTGGATCGCCGAAATATCGGCCTTCCCTTAGTC
>JADMIO011875155.1_pt1 | contig 24036 bp, 18 predicted proteins | sample 8958161 | NCBI WGS metagenome assembly JADMIO01 (sample SAMN16585339, study PRJNA669376) | soil metagenome | isolation source: Crop rotation soil | place: USA: Cullars Rotation, Alabama | collected 2011
CTTTCCCCGCGCGCTGCCGCGCGGTCGCGCCCGGAGGCGCGCGGTGCGGCGGATCGGCCGATGGCAGCAGGGCGACGTCGGCGTCGAACCGCGTCGCGGCCGCGTCGGCGACCGCGAGATGGCCCTCGTGCACGGGATCGAAAGTGCCGCCGTAGAGGATTTCGATCATCAAGGCAGGATCATCAAGGCACGATCATGAAAGCAGGATCACGAGGGCAAGTCAGGACGACGCCGTCATGCCGGCAACAGCTTGCTTCCGCGCGGGTTCGCCATCGCCACCAGCAGCCGCTCGAACGCGATCCATGGATCGCCCGCCGCGCGGCCCTTGGACATGCGGTCGACGCGCCCCGCTTCGATCGCGAACGCTTCCCAGCGCTTCGCGTCGTGGCGTTCGATCGCGCGACGGAACTGCGCCTGCCGGGAATCCCAGATCCGCTGGGCGTTCATCGCCGCGCGCATGTCGCCGCCACGAGCGGCCTCGGCCGCCAGGCCGGCCAGCTGCAGCAGTTGCTGCACGACCGGACCGATCAGCGCCGGCACGGCCTCGCCTTCCGAGCGCAGTGCCTGGAGGATGCGCACCGCCCGCGCCGCGTCGCCCGCAAGGCAGGCATCGGCGAGCTTGAACACGTCGAAGCGCGCCGAGTCGGCGACCAGTCGCTCCATCTCCCTGGCGTCGATGCGGCGCTTGCCGTCGGCCAGCAACGCAAGCTTTTCCACTTCCTGCGCGGCCGCGAGCATGTTGCCCTCGACCCGCTCGGCCAGCAGTTCGGCGGCCTCGTGGCTGGCGTCGATGCCGCGCGCGCGCATCCGCGACAGCAGCCAGTCGGGCAGCTTGTGGCGCGGGGTCGCCCACATCGCAAGGACGTGCCCCGACTTGGCGATCGCCTTGACCCACGCCGATTCGGCGTGGCGCTTGCTCCATTCCATGCAGGTGACCAGCAGGGTCGTGCCGGGCGGGGGATCCTTGCAGAAGCCCGCGATGACGTCGCTGCCTTCCTTGCCGACCTTGCCCTCGGGCGCGCGCACGTCGAGCAGGCGGGCGCTGGCGAACAGGCTCATCGCCGAGAAGTCGCCGACCAGTTCGTCCCAGTCGAAGCGCCCGTCGACGTCGTAGGTGGCGCGTTCGAAGCCTTCCTTGCGCGCCTTCGCCCGCACCGCATCCGCGGCCTCGATGACGCGCAACTCCTCGACGCCGGCAACCAGGATCGCCGCCGGCAGCGGCAACCGGCCGAGTTCGCGACCGAAGGCGGTTTCGTCGTCGAACTGCATCAGCGGGCTACCCGGATGGCCATGAAGACACGATTCCATCCCGGTGGCGGCCCATGGACGGGCCGCCCGTCGCAGCGGTGGGAACGCCGATGCGACGAAGCCGCGTCCGGACATGCCTGTCCTGAGCCTGGCGAACGGATGCCGGACGCGGCGTGCAAACGTTGAACAGGATGTTCAATCATTTGCGAATCAAGCTACTGCTTGAAGTGGCGCAGCGCGATCCCGATCCGGCGCATGATCGTCGCCGCCATGTCGCGCTGCATTTCCTCGTGGATCGTCGCCGATTCCTGCGACGAGCCCAGCGAATGGTCGATGTCGAACTCGTAGTTGCGCTGCAACCGCGCTTCCTGGACCGGCTCGATGTCCTTGCCGTCGGCCGCGGTGAACGAGAACTTCACCACGTAGGTGACGTAGTACTCGTGGGCGTGGGCATGGGAGTCGATCGACAGTGGCGCTTCTTCCCAGGATTCGCCGACGATGCGCAGGACCGCGGCCTTATCGGATAGATTTGCGGGGTCCGCCGGCTGCGCATGGGCACGGGTCAGGGCGCGCGAGAGCTGCTGCCCGAGCGGGCTGTACGGATCGCCGGCGACGACCCGCACCGGGCCCAGCCCGTCCGGTATCGCCAGTTCGGCGCGCGGGTGGAAGCCGCAACCAGCCAACGCCACGCTGCACAGGCAAGCGAAGGTAACCAATAGCCGTCGAAGCATCATGCTCGTGGTCCTGTGGGCAGGCAGGCGCAGTCGGTGGCCGATGGCGCCTGGCAGTGCCTCATGTGCGGGTTCCGGTCCGGATCCGGGGGTTGTCGGGCATCGGGATCATACGGTGAACGACCCGTGGCGGCGACGCGCACGCGCCATCACGCCGAGGCGACGATGTTGACGATCTTGCCCGGCACCACGATCACCTTGCGCACCTGCTGGCCGTCGAGGAACTTCGCCACGTTCGGCTCGGCCTGAGCGGCCCGCTCGATCGCCTCGCGGGGAGCGTCCACCGCGACCTCGATCGTGCCGCGCAGCTTGCCGTTGACCTGGACCGCGAGCGTGAGCGAATCGCGGCGCAGCGCTTCGGCATCGGGCTCGGGCCAGCGCAGGTTCTCGATCAGTTCCTCGCCGTGGTTCAGCCGCTGCCAGAGCGCGTGCGCGATGTGCGGCGCGATCGGGTTGAGGATCTTGAGCAGGAACTTCTGGCCTTCGCGGCGCGCGAAATCGCGCTGCAGGTTGGCCGCCGCGTCGGCACCGGCGGTGCCGCCGGCGCCGAGCATCTCCAGCTGGTTGAGCATCTTCATCGCCGCCGACACGACCGTGTTGAGCTGGGTCCGCTTGTAGTCGTAGACGGCCTGCCTGAGCAGGCCATGGATCTCGCGGCGGATGGCGATCGTCTGCGCGTCCGCCTGGCTGCGATCCCAGTGCAGGTCCGGAAGCTGGAGATTGTGGCCGGACGCGGCGACCTCGTCGAAGAACTTCCAGACCCGGCGCAGGAAGCGCGCGCAGCCTTCCACGCCGGCCTCGTTCCATTCCAGCGACTGCTCGGGCGGCGCGGCGAACATCGAGAACAGGCGCACGGTGTCGGCGCCGTACTTGCCCACCATTTCCTGCGGGTCGACGCCGTTGTTCTTCGACTTCGACATCTTCTCGATGCCGCCGATCCGCACCGGCAGGCCGTCGGCCTTCGAGGTCGCGCCGACGATGTGGCCGCGCGCCTCGCGCTGCATCTCCACGTCGGCGGGATTGATCCAGTCCTTCGCGCCGTGGGCGTCCTCGCGATAGAACGTTTCGGCGATCACCATGCCCTGGCAGAGGAGGTTCGTCGCCGGCTCGTCGGAATCGACCAGGCCCTCGTCGCGCAGCAGCTTGTGGAAGAAGCGGAAGTACAGCAGGTGCAGGATCGCGTGCTCGATGCCGCCGATGTACTGGTCGACCGGCAGCCAGTGGCGCGCGCGCTCGTCGACCATGTCCTTCGCGCCCGGGCAGCAGTAGCGCGCGTAGTACCAGCTCGACTCCATGAAGGTGTCGAAGGTGTCCGTCTCGCGCTCGGCGGCGCCACCGCATTTCGGGCAGGTCGTCTTGCGCCACTCCAGGTCGGCCTTGATCGGCGAACCGGTGCCCATGAAGGCCACGTCCTCGGGCAGCACGACCGGCAGCTGCTCTTCCGGCACCGGCACCGCGCCGCACTTGCCGCAATAGATGATCGGGATCGGGCAGCCCCAGTAGCGCTGGCGGCTCACGCCCCAGTCGCGCAGGCGGAAATTGACGCGGCGCTTGCCCTTGCCTTCGCGCTCGAGCTTGTCGGCGAGCGCGTCGAACGCCTGCTCGTAGCTCATGCCGTCGAGCTCGCCCGAATTCACGCAGGTGCCGTATTCGGTGTATGCACCCTTGACGATGATGTCCTGTTCGAATTCCTCGACCACGCCCATCGCGCCGGCCGGCTCGACGACGTCCAGCGCGCGGCTCTCGCCGAGCGCGGCGCTCATCGGATCGGCATTGCTGGCGGCGTCGCGGCCGACATCGAGGATGGCGTCGCGCACGGCGTCGCTGACGATCACCATCTTGATCAGCAGGTCGTACTTGGTCGCGAATTCCCAGTCGCGCTCGTCGTGGCCCGGCACGCCCATCACCGCGCCGGTGCCGTAGCCCATGACCACGAAGTTGGCGATCCACACCGGCAGGCGCTCGCCGCTGACCGGATGGATGGCATGCAGGCCGGTCTCGATGCCCTTCTTTTCCTGGGTCTCGAGTTCGGCCGTCGCGGTGCCGCCGTGGTGGCATTCGTCGATGAAGGCGGTGATCGCGGGATTGGTCGCCGCGGCGGCCTTCGCGAGCGGGTGCTCGGCGGCGATCGAGATGAAGGTCGCGCCCATCAGCGTGTCGGGACGCGTGGTGAAGACCGTCAGCGGTTGGCCGTGGCCCTCGACGCCGAACGCGATCTCCAGGCCCTCGCTGCGGCCGATCCAGTTGCGCTGCATCGTCTTGACCGAGTCCGGCCAGTTCGGCAGCGCGTCGAGGCCGTCGAGGAGCTCCTGCGCGTAGTCGGTGATCTTCAGGAACCACTGCGGGATCTCGCGCTTCTCGACGATCGCGCCGGTGCGCCAGCCGCGGCCGTCGATGACCTGCTCGTTGGCGAGCACCGTCTGGTCGACCGGATCCCAGTTCACGACCGCCTGCTTGCGGTAGGCCAGCCCCTTGTTGAACAGGCGCACGAACATGCGCTGCTCGTGCACGTAGTAATCCGGCCTGCAGGTGGCGAACTCACGCGTCCAGTCGATGGCGTAGCCCATCGTCTCGAGCTGCTCGCGCATGTGCGCGATGTTGGCGTAGGTCCACTTCGCCGGCGCCGTCTTGTTCTTGATCGCGGCGTTCTCGGCGGGCAGGCCGAAGGCGTCCCAGCCCATCGGCTGGAGGACGTTGCGGCCATTCATCCGCTGGAAGCGGCTGATCACGTCGCCGATCGTGTAGTTGCGCACGTGGCCCATGTGCAGCGCGCCCGAGGGGTAGGGCAGCATCGACAGGCAGTAGAACTTCGGCTTCGGGTCGGCCTCGTTCACCTCGAAGGCACGGGTACTCGACCAGTAGGCCTGTGCGGCGGCCTCGACCGCCTTCGGGTCGTAGGCATGGGCGGGGTGCTGGGCAGGCTGGGCGGCCTCGGCGGCGGGCGTCGGGTCGGGTCGATCGTGCATGGCGCGCGTTCGCTGGGCGTGTAGCGGCAGGTCGTCCAGCCTACCGCAGTGCAGCACGGGGCGGAAGCGTGGCCTTGCGTCCCCTGCCCTGCCTTACTCCTGCCGGACTTCGCGGACCGCCGGCAACGCCAGCCGATACCCCACCCCCACCTCCGTCAGCAGCAACTTCGGCCTTGCCGGATCGGCCTCGATCTTCCGGCGCAGGGCGCGCATATAGATGCGCAGGTATTGCGGCGACTCCACGTGCGCCGCTCCCCAGACCTCGCGCAGCAGCTGGCGGTGGGTGATCACCTTGCCCAGGTGCAGGGCGAGCACCGAAAGGAGCTTGTATTCGATCGGGGTGAGGTGGACCTCGGCGCCGGCGCGGGTCACCTGGCGCGTCGCCAGGTCGATCGCCAGTTCGCCGACCTCGATCCTGGCGGCAGCGGTGTCGGCATTGCGCTCGCGCACGTGGCGCTCGGCCACGCGCAGGCGCGCGAGCAGCTCGCCGATGCCGAAGGGCTTGGTCACGTAGTCGTCGGCGCCGGCATCGAGCGCGGCGACCTTCTCGGACTCCTGGCTGCGCGCGGACAACACCAGCACCGCGCCGCGGTACCAGCCGCGCAGTTCGCGGATGACCTCCAGGCCCGAGCGGTCGGGAAGGCCCAGGTCCACCATCACGATCCCGGGCTGGCGCAAGGCCGCCAGCCGCAGTCCCTCGGCGGCGGTGGCGGCGATCAGCAGTTCGTGGCCATGCGATTCCAGCGCCGTCGCGAGGAAGCGCTGGATTTGCGGATCGTCCTCGATCACCAGCAAGCGGATCGACGGTGTGCTCATGGTGCCAGCCCTTCGGGCGCCGGCAGCGGCAGGGTGAACGCGAACCCTGCGCCGCCGCCCGGCGCGTTGGCCGCGCTGATCGTGCCGCCGTGTGCCTCGACGATGTACTTGCAGATCGTCAGGCCGAGGCCGAAGCCGCTCTGCGCCTCCTCGCTGCGCACGCGATGGAACTTTTCGAAGACCCTCGCCTCCTCGCCGGCAGGCAGTCCCGGGCCATGGTCGCGCACGCAGACCCGGATCGCGCCGTCCTGCACCCGGGCGTCGATGTCGATGGCCGTGCCGGCCGGCGTGTGCTTGAGCGCGTTCTCGACCAGGTTGCCCAGGACCTGGGCCACGAGCACCTCGTCGCAGGCCACCAGCGGCAGGTCGGGCGACACGTCGACGGCGACCCTGCGCCCCTCCAGCGCCTCGTCGAGCCGCGCCAGCACCGCGCCGACCAGTTCGTCGAGCGACGCCAGGTCGCGCTTGAGGGTGATCGTGCCGGAACTCAGCCGGGTCAGGTCGAGCAGGTCGCTGACGAGGCGGTTCATGCGCCGCGCTTCGGCCAGCACGCCGCCGAGCAGGGCGCGGCGGCGCGGCTCGTCGAGTTGCGCGCCGCCATCGAGCAGCGTCGACGTCGAACCGACGATCGTCGCCAGCGGCGTGCGGAAGTCGTGCGAGATCGAACTGAGCAGGACGTTGCGCATCCGCTCGGACTCGACTTCGATGCTCGCGTTCTGCGCGGCCTGGGCGAGCTGCACGCGTTCCATCGCCACCGCGGCCTGGGTGGTGAAGGCTTCCAGCAGCCGCATCTGTTCGGGGATCTGCAACTGGCGCAGGGCCTGCCCCGGGGTCGATGCCTGGTCGTGCGGACGCACCGCCAGTACGCCGACGCACCGGTGCAGCGCCTTCAGCGGCAGGTAGATCGCGTCGGCGCCTGCGAGGGTGCCGGTGTTGAGTCCTGCCATCTCCTGGTGGTCGAAGCTGTATTGCGCGATGCCCAGTTCGTTGCCCGGCACCGGCAGCCGATTCAGCGATCCCTGCGGACGCACTTGTCCGCGCGAACAGAAATGGAGCGGATCCTGGATGTGCCGCTCCGGGTCCGGCAGCAGCACGACGGCCTCGCAATCCATCGTCGCGGTCACGTGCCGTACCAGGATCGCGCACAGCTCGTCGAGTTCGCGGCTGGCAGCCAGCTCGCTGCTCAAGGCATACAGCTCCGCGGTACGGCGTTCGCGGTGGCGCGCGACCGACGCCTGCCGGCGCCCGAATGCGGTCAGGCTGCTGATGACCAGCCCGATCACCAGCATCACCGCGAAGGTGATCGTGTATTGGGTGTCGGAGAAGGTGAAGGAGTAGTAGGGCGGCACGAACAGGAAATCGAACATCAGCACGCCGAGGACGGCGCTGGCGATCGATGGCCCGCGTCCGAAGCGCCAGGCGGTGATCGCGGTCGCGAGCAGGTAGACCATGACCAGGTTGGTGCGGTCGACATGCGCCGACATCAGCCAGCAGGCCAGCGTCGCGAGGGCGACCACCGCCAGGCCCTTCGCGTACGCGGGCAGCAGGCTCGACGGCGTCGGCGCGCGCGGCGGCGTCACCGAGCGTTCGCCCTCCTCCCCGGTGATCACATAAACGTCGATGTGGCCGCTGCTGCGGATCAGTTCGTCGACCAGCGAGCGCTTCAGGCGGTCGCGCCAGCCCGGCGTGAGCGGTTTGCCGACGATGATCTTGCTGATGTTGCGCGCCCGCGCCAACGCGACCAGTTCGGCGGCGACACTGTCGCCGCTGAGGTTCTCGGTCTGCGCGCCGAGCTGCCCGGCGAGCTTGAGCGTACGCAGCACGCGATCGCGCGCTTCCTGAGGCAGGCGCTGCAGCGAAGGCGTCTCGACGTACACCGCCAGCCATTGCGCGTGGTGCGCGAGCGCGAGCCGGCGCGCGGCGCGCACGACCCTTTCGGACAGGTCGTCCGGCCCGACGCAGACCAGCAGACGTTCGCCGGCGACCCACGGCTGGGCGATCGCATGCCGCTCGCGGTATTCGCGCATCGCCGCGTCGACGCGGTCGGCGGTCGCGCGCAACGCGAGCTGGCGCAGCGCGATGAGGTTTCCCTTGCGGAAGAATTCGCCGAGCGCCTGCACGCTCTTCTCGCCGCCATACACCTTGCCTTCGCGCATGCGCTCGAGCAGCTCGTCCGGCGGCAGGTCGATCAGTTCGACCTCGTCGGCGCGGTCGAACACGCCGTCCGGGATGGTCTCGCGCACCTGCACGCCGGTGATCTGCGCGACCACGTCGTTGAGGCTTTCCAGGTGCTGGACGTTGATCGTCGTGTAGACGTCGATGCCGACCTGCAGCATTTCCTCGACGTCCTGCCAGCGCTTGGGATGGCGCGCGCCGGGGACGTTGGTATGGGCGAGTTCGTCGACGACGAGCAGCGCCGGATGACGCGCGAGTGCGCCGTCGAGATCGAACTCGCGCAGGGCGATGCCGCGGTGCTCGATGCGCTGCGCCGGCAGGATGTCGAGCCCCTCGAGCAGCGCCTCGGTGTCCGGCCGGCCATGCAGTTCGACGTAACCGACCACGACATCGACGCCTTCCGCGGCGCGCCGGCGCGCGTCCTCGAGCATCGCGAAGGACTTGCCGACGCCGGCCGAGGCGCCGAAGAAGATCTTCAGCCGGCCGCGCTTCGCCCGCGTCTCGTCCTCCTGCACGCGAGCGAGCAGCGCATCGGGATCGGGGCGCTCGGAAGGCGGATGGCCGGGCATGCGCGCTGACATCCTCGTCATCATGCCGACAGCGGATCGCGCATGGCTAGGGCCTTCGGCGACAACGGCGGCGACCGAGGGTCAGACCGAATTCGACGGGACTGACGCGACCCTGGCCCGTCCGGGCCGGGATACACCCGCCGCCGGGCCGCTTCGCGGGGACGGCTCGCCGAACGGCGTTCGCCCGGGGAAATGCCCGGCGATCCGGGTGGCCACCACCACCAGCACAGCCGCAAGCAGGTTCCATGGGAAGAAATGGCCCGAGAAGACCCAGCCCAACAGCCCGCCAGCGCCGAAGCCCGTGCAAGCACCCGCAACCATCAGATCGCGGGCTTCGCGCTTCCGCCATGCCATCTTGCGTTGCGCAAGCCTGGCTTCGCGCAAGGCGCATTGCATCCTGTTGTGTTCGAGCAGGATCGCGGCAGCCCGGAACTCGGCGAGGCTCCGGTTCAGCGCTTCGTCGTCGGCGCGCGGGCGCATGTCACGGGCTGCCCTGATCCAGCATCAGGTTGAGTCGCAGCACGTTCACGCGGGGCTCGCCCAGCATGCCGAGCTGGCGACCTTCGGTGGCCTGGTCGACCAGCGCCTGGACCCTGGCCGCGTCGAGATGGCGTACCCGCGCGACGCGTGCGACCTGGTAGTGCGCCGCCGCCGGCGAGATCTGCGGATCCAGGCCGCTGGCCGATGCGGTGACCAGGTCCACCGGGATCGACGCCGCGTTGCCCGGATCGGCGGCCTTCAAGGCCGCGATGCGTTGCTTCACCGCATCGGCCAGCGCCGGATTGGCGGTGCCGAGGTTGGATCCGGCGGACGCGCCCCCGTTGTAGGCCTGCGGCGAGGTCGCCGACGGCCGGCTCCAGAAGTAGCGCGGGTCGTCGAACGGCTGGCCGATCAACTCCGAGCCCGCTGGCTTGCCGCCGCGTTCGATCACGCTGCCGTTGGCCTGGCGCGGAAACACCGACTGCGCGATACCGGTCACCAGCAATGGATACGCGATGCCGGTGAGCAGGGTCATCAGCAGCAGCATCAGCAGCGATTGCAGGGTCAGCTTGGCCATGGCGGCTTCTCCTTCAGAACGTGGCTTGCAGCATCACGAAACCGCGGGTTCCGCCGACGTCGCGGGTGTCATTCGGATCGAGGAAACTCGCCGCATGGCCGTAGAACGCGCCGTTGTCGGCATGGGTCACGCCGCCGCTGGCGGACCAGTGCCTGGCGAACTGCCACTTCAGGGTGACGCCGAAGTCGATGTAATCGGGGCTGCGCGCGCCGTTCGCCAGCGGGATCGCGAGCCGGTTCGGATAGCTGGTGTGCGCCGCATGCAGGGCCAGGCTCCAGGCGTCGCCGAGCGGCACGCTCGCATCGAGCTGGATGTACTGCGTTCCGTGCGAGTCGCCGTCGTAGCCCTGTTCGGTGTCGACCGCGAAATAGTCGCCGATCGAGCGGTTGTACTTCAGCGTGAGCCACTTCCAGGTCAGCGCCGCGTTGGCTTCGAGGGTGTCGAACGAACGCGATGGCAACGCCGGGCGCGCCTTGTCGAGACCGCCTCCGGGATACACGTAGCCGTACAACCCGACGCGCCACGACCAGTCCGGGCTGAAGTTGGCGCCGTAGCTGGCATACAGGTCGAGCTCCATCGCGCCGCCCGGATAGCTCCTGTGGCTGATGCTCGACGCCCAGAAGCCGGCGGCGAAGCCGTTCTTCATCGTCAGGTCGCCACCACCCTGGATCGCCGGCCGGCCCCAGGTCTGGGTCAGGCCGCGGAACATGTAGTCGGAAACCACGGCGGCATTGCCGGTCAGGCTCACATCAGGCGTGGGCGTCTCGTCCGCCATCGCGACCATCGGAGCCAGGGCCAGGCATCCGATGGCGAGCGCGAGCGCGATGCGGCCGTGCCGCTGCGAGGATTCCTGCGGGAAACAGTTCATCGTTGCGTTCCAGGATAGGTGTTCGGTGTCAGATGCCGGCGTAACCACCGAGCCAGTACGCGTCGTCCCCGGACGATGTGCGCAAGCCGGACTCGGCGGCCTGTCGTGCGGACTTCGCGGCCGGCGCGGATCCCGGCGCGTCGAAGCGGGTGTCGTTCGCCGCGACGGACAGGTCGACGAAGGTGTTGGTGGAGGTTCTTTCCGTATCTGCCACCTGAAGCGGATGTGCACGCATGGATGCCCTCAGGTGAGATGGAGCAGGACCAGCAGCATGTCGATCGCCTTGATGCCGATGAACGGCACGATCATGCCGCCGACCCCGTAGACCAGCAGGTTGCGGCGCAGCAGCGCCCCGGCGCCGAGTGCGCGGTAAGCCACGCCCTTGAGCGCCAGCGGGATCAGGACGACGATGATCAGCGCGTTGAAGATCACCGCCGACAGGATCGCGCTGGCCGGCGTCGCCAGGTGCATCACGTTGAGCGCATTAAGCGCCGGATAGGTCGTCGCGAACGCCGCCGGGATGATCGCGAAATACTTGGCGATGTCGTTGGCGATCGAGAACGTGGTCAGCGAGCCGCGGGTGATCAGCATCTGCTTGCCGATCTCGACGATCTCGATGAGCTTGGTCGGGTTGGAATCGAGGTCGACCATGTTGCCGGCCTCTTTCGCGGCCTGGGTACCGGTGTTCATCGCCACCGCGACGTCGGCCTGCGCCAGCGCGGGCGCGTCGTTGGTGCCGTCGCCGCACATCGCCACCAGGCGGCCTTCGGACTGGATGTCGCGGATGAGCTTGAGCTTGGCTTCCGGCGTGGCCTCCGCGAGGAAATCGTCGACGCCCGATTCGGCCGCGATCGCGCCGGCGGTGAGCGGGTTGTCGCCGGTGATCATGATGGTCTTGATGCCCATCTGGCGCAGTTCCGCGAAGCGTTCGCGGATGCCGCCCTTGACGATGTCCTTGAGCTCGATCACGCCGAGCGCGTGGCGGCCGTCGGTGACCAGCAACGGCGTCGCGCCATTCCTCGCGATTTCCTCGGCAATGCGCCTGACCTCCACCGGCAGGTTGCCGCCGAGCGAGGCCAGGTATTTCTCGACCGCGTCGATCGCGCCCTTGCGGATCGCGCGACCGCCAACCAGGTCGACGCCGCTCATCCGGGTCTGCGCTGTAAACGGCACGAAGTGCATCGTGCCCTGGTGGAGCCGGCCTTCCTGCAGGTCGCGCTCGCGCAGGCCGTATTTTTCCTTGGCGAGCACGACGATGCTGCGTCCCTCGGGGGTCTCGTCGGGAAGCGAGGCGAGCTGCGCGGCATCGGCGAGCGCCTCGGGCTTCACGCCCGGCGCGGCGTGGAACGCCACCGCATGGCGGTTGCCGAGCGTGATCGTGCCGGTCTTGTCGAGCAGCAGCACGTCGACGTCGCCAGCGGCTTCCACGGCGCGTCCCGAGGTCGCGATGACATTGGCCTGGATCATCCGGTCCATGCCGGCGATGCCGATCGCGGAGAGCAGGCCGCCGATCGTGGTCGGGATCAGGCAGACCAGCAGCGCGACCAGCACCGTGATCGTCACCGGCTGGCCGTGACCGGCGGCTTGCACGCTGTACAGCGAATACGGCAGCAGGGTCGCGCAGGCGAGCAGGAAGATCAGGGTGAACTTCGCCAGCAGGATGGTCAGCGCGATCTCGTTGGGCGTCTTGCGGCGCGCGGCACCCTCGACCATCGCGATCATGCGGTCGAGGAAGCTCTCGCCGGGATTGGCGCTGATGCGGACCACGATCCAGTCCGAAAGCACCTTGGTGCCGCCGGTGACCGAGCTGCGGTCGCCACCGGATTCGCGCACGACCGGAGCGGACTCGCCGGTGATCGCGCTTTCGTCCACGGTCGCCGCGCCCTCGACGATCTCGCCGTCGCCGGGGATCACCTGGTTCGCTTCGACCAGCACGAAGTCGCCCGAGCGCAGGTCGCTGGCGACAGTGAAGGTGACGTGCGCGTCGTGGTGCGGCTCGGCCAGCTTGAGCGCCTGCACTTCCCTGCGCGCGCCGCGCAGTGCGTTTGCCTGCGCCTTGCCGCGGCCTTCGGCGATCGCCTCGGCGAAATTCGCGAACAGCAGGGTGAACCAGAGCCAGATGGCGATGCCGAGGATGAAGCCGGCAGGCGCCTCGCCCTTGCCGGCCAGCGCCTGCATCCACAGCAAGGTGGTGGCGATGCTGCAGACGAAGACCACGAACATCACCGGATTGCGGACCTGCACGCGCGGTGACAGCTTGCGGAACGCGTCCGCGATCGCGGGCACCATCAGTTCGCGGCTCATCGCGCTGCTACGAGTGGATGCGCTCATGGGTCAATGTCCGGCGGCGGTCAGGAAGTCGGCGACCGGGCCCAGGGCCAGTGCCGGCAGGAAGGTCAACGCGCCGATCACGATCACCGTCGTCGCCAGCAGCACGACGAACACCGGGGTGTGGGTCGGCAGGGTGCCGGCGGATTCGGGCACGTGTTTCTTCGCGGCCAGCGAGCCGGCGATGGCGAGCATTCCGATCGCGAGCGGGAAGCGGGCGAAGAACATGCAGATGCCGAGCAGGCTGTTGTAGAACGGGGTGTTCGCCGAAATGCCGCCAAACGCGCTGCCGTTGTTGTTGGACGCCGACGAGAAGGCGTACAGCACCTCGCTGAAGCCGTGGGCACCGGGGTTGGCCATGCCTGCCAGGCCAGCCGGAGCGGCCACGCCGATCGCGGTTCCCACGACCGCGAGCGCGCACGGAATCAATACGACCAGGCTGGCCATCTTCATCTCGTAGGCTTCGATCTTCTTGCCGAGGTACTCCGGCGTGCGCCCGACCATCAAGCCGGCGATGAAGACCGCGACGACCGCGAACGCGAGCATGCCGTACAGGCCGGAGCCGACGCCGCCGAAGATGACTTCGCCGAGCTGGATCAGCCACATCGGGATCATCCCGCCGAGTGGCGTGTAGGAGTCGTGCATCGAATTCACCGAGCCGTTGGACGCGGCGGTCGTCGCCGTGGCCCAGCGCGTCGAACCGACGATGCCGAAACGGGTCTCCTTGCCTTCCATGTTGCCGCCGGCCTGGGTCGCCGATGCGACCTGGTCGATACCCATGTGGGCCAAGGCAGGATTGCCGCCCTGTTCGGCCATCGTGCAGGCGACCATGAGCGGGACCAGGATCACCACCATCGCCGCGAGCAGGGTCCAGCCTTGTCGGCGATCGCCGACCATCACCCCGAAGGTGTAGCAGAGCGCACCGGGAATCAGCAGGATCGCCAGCACTTCAAGGAAATCGCTGAGCGGCGTCGGGTTCTCGTACGGGTGCGCCGAGTTGATGTTGAAGTAACCGCCGCCATTGGTGCCGAGCTGCTTGATCGCGATCTGCGAGGCGGCCGGACCCAGCGGAAGGGACTGCGTGGTCACCGTCGTCTGCCGGGTGACGCCGTTGCCGTGCGCGTCCTTGACGGCATTGCCGGCGGCATCCTTGACGGTTTCGGTGTAGCTCGTCGCCTGCAGCAGCGGCACTTCCCTGTAGGGCGAGAAGTTCTGCACCACGCCCTGCGACACCAGCGCCAGCGACAGCGCCAGTGACAGCGGCAGCAGGATGTAAAGGGTGCTGCGGGTCATGTCGACCCAGAAGCTGCCGATGGTCCTGGCGCTGCGGCGGGTGAAGCCGCGGATCAGCGCGACCAGGACCGCGATGCCGGTTGCGGCGGACAGGAAGTTCTGCACGCCGAGCGCCGCCATCTGGGTCAGGTAGCTCATCGTCGACTCGCCGCCGTAGCCCTGCCAGTTGGTGTTGGTGCTGAAGCTGACCGCGGTGTTGAACGAGGAATCCGGGCTGACCGCGCCCAGGTGCTGCGGATTGAGCAGGGAGCCATGCCATGGCTGGGTGCGCTGCAGCGCATAGGCCGCGAGCAGGCCGGCCACGTTGAAGACCAGCATCGCCAGCGAATAGCGCTTCCAGTCCATCTCCTCATCCGCGCGGATGCCGCAGATCCGGTAGAACAGGCGCTCGATGCCGCCGCCGAAGCGGGTGAGCCGGTTGGGTTGTTCGGAGAACACCCACGCCATGTACGTGCCGAGCGGCTTGACGAGCGCCAGCAGAACGGCGAGGTACAGTCCCAGTTGCAGCCAGTCGTTGGCGGTCATTCGAACCACTCCGGCTTGAGCAGAGCGACCAGCAGGTAGACGCTCAGCGCCGCCGAGGCGAGCCCGGAGATCACGTAGAGGAGGTTCATTTCCTGTCTCCGAGGTGATCGCACAGCCACAGGTAGGCGACCGTGCCAAGGGTCAGGACGGCGGCAAGCGCGAGATAGGCAAGGTCCATGGCGACCGCTCCACGGGTGGGGATGGGAGCCACTGTAGGAAGGCGCGCATAGCGAACGCGTAGGAATTTCGGCGTCCGGAATAAGGATCGCGTAAAGATCGCCGCCGTCCCCGCCGATGCGTCTTCGTCGATGGCGTCCGCAGCGCGTGCTCCGGCGGGAGGTGGGTATTGATGCAGGCAATCGGCGGCTTGGCACCCGATCCTGCCGTCATCGCCTCCGGCCAAGGGCTTCGATCGTGGCAGCGTCGGAACCCGGTCCGGGCGGCGGCTGATCGGCGACCCCATGTTTCGAGGGGGAAGCGAGGCACCGCGGGACGGGCGCTGCCGTCATCGATGACCCGCATTGAAACAATCACGACATCGCGTTCCGCGCGGCGCATCCATCGCCAGTGCGGCGATCGGGTACATTGCGCGCTGGCCCTTTGAACGAGGATCGCCCATGTCCCTGCGCCGACTCGCACCGCTCGCCGTTCCCGTCGCCCTGTTCGCTGCCCTGCCCGCCGTCGCGCAAGACCCCGCGTCCGCCACTCCGCCGCAAACCAGCGTCGTGCACTGCGGCCGCCTGTTCGACTCCGAGTCCGGCCGCATGCTCGGCGAGACCAGCGTCACCATCGAGGGCGAGCGCATCCGGTCGGTGACGCCCGGAGCGCCGGCGGCCGGCGGTGCTCGCGTCATCGAACTCGGCAACGCGACCTGCCTGCCCGGCCTGATCGATTCCCACACCCACCTGACCGGCCAGACCAGCCCCACCGCCTACAGCGACCAGTTCCGCTGGAACATCGCCGACTACGCGATCCGCAGCACGGTCTACGCGAAGCGCACGCTGCTGGCCGGGTTCACCACCGTGCGCAACGTCGGCGACGAGGACTACGACTCGGTCTCGCTGCGCAACGCGATCAATGCCGGCATCGTGCCCGGCCCGCGCATCTTCACCGCCGGCACCGCGATCGGTTCCACCGGCGGACACGCCGACGACACCGACGGCTACCGCCACGACCTCGAAGGCGACCACGGCGCGAAGGACGGCATCATCAATTCGCCGGAGGACGCGTGGAAGGCGGTGCGCCAGCACTACAAGGAAGGCGCCGACCTGATCAAGATCATGCCGTCCGGCGGCGTGCTCGACGAATCCAGCAGCGTCGACAACGCCCAGCTCACGATTCCCGAGATCCAGGCCATCGTCGCCGCCGCGCACGACTACGGCTTCACCGTCGCCGCGCACGCGCACGGCGCCGAGGCGATCCGCCGCGCGGTGATCGGCGGCGTCGACTCGATCGAGCACGGCACCTTCATGAACGACGAGGACATGAAGCTGATGGTCCAGCACGGCACCTGGTACGTGCCGACGATCATCGCCGGCAAGTACGTCGGCGAGAAGGCGAAGGTTCCCGGCTACTATCCGGCGCAGATCGCGGCCAAGGCGAGCAGGGTCGGCCCGGTGATCGAGGCGACCGCCGGCAAGGCCTACCGCGCCGGCGTGAGGATCGCGTTCGGCACCGACGCGGCGGTGTATCCGCACGGCGAGAACGCGAAGGAGTTCCAGTACATGGTCGGCGCCGGGATGCCCGCCGCCTTCACGATCCAGGCCGCGACCACGCACGCCGCGCAGCTGCTCCGCCACGAGAAGGACCTCGGCAGCATCGCGGCGGGCAAGTTCGCCGACATCATCGCCGTGCAGGGCGATCCGCTCGCCGACATCACCCTGCTGCAGCATGTCGGCTTCGTGATGAAGGCGGGCGTGGTCTACAAGCGCGACGGCGCTGCGACCGCAGTGGCGGCGAAAAGCGATCCCGCACCTGCGCAGGCGCAGGGCGAGGAACTGCAGGGTTACTGATCCTGCCATCGACTCGCGACGCCCCAACCTGGATGGTCGGGCTCACCCGGATTTCCATCCGGGCTACGGTGCTGATCGCGCATTTCATCCGCGCCAGGGAGCTTGTTTTCCGCTCGATCGATCCTACATTGAACGACTTCCACGACGACCTGACCACGCCATGACCGACACGAACCCCCACGTCTTCGACGCTACCGTCGGCAACTTCGAGGCCGATGTCCTCCAGGCGTCGCTGCAGGCGCCGGTGCTGATCGACTTCTGGGCGACATGGTGCGGGCCGTGCAAGGCGCTCGGTCCTGTCCTCGAGAAACTCGCGGCCGAATTCAACGGCGCGTTCCGGCTGGCAAAGGTCGACGTCGACAAGGAACAGGAACTGGGCGCGGCGTTCCAGATCCGCTCGATCCCGACCGTGGTGCTCGTGAAGGGCGGCCAGCCGGTGGATGGCTTCCAGGGTGCGTTGCCGGAAGGGCAGCTGCGCCAGTTCCTCCAGCAGCACGGCATCGTGCCCGCCGCTGCCGCCGAACCCGAGGTGGAGGATGTCGTCGCCGACGCCGCGCCCGTCGACCCGCACGCCGAGGTGATGCGCCTGCGTTCGGCCGTCGCCGCCGAACCCGATAAGGACGCGCTGAAGCTCGACCTCGCGCTCGCCCTGCTGAAGACCGGCGCGACCCACGAGGCCGAGCAGATCCTCGATGCCCTGCCCGCGAACCTCGCGACCGACGACCGCAGCCTGCGGGCGCGCTCGCACCTGGGTTTCGTCGCCGCGTTGAAGGATGCGCCGCCGGTGCAGGTGCTGGAGGCGGCGATCGCCGCCAATCCCGACGACCTGCGCGCACGCCACCTGCTTGGCGCCCATCACCTCGTCGAAGGCCGCGAAGCCGCCGGACTCGACCAGTTCATCGAGATGCTGAGGCGCAACCGCGGTTACGAGGACGGACTGCCGCGGCGCGTGCTGATCGATGCGTTCCGCGTGGTCGACGATGCCGACCTCGTAGGCGCCTACCGGCGCAGGATGTCGTCGCTGCTGTTCTAGGGCTCGAGCTACCGGCGTAAGCCCGGCTGCCGTATGCTCCATGCGACCACGCAGGCCATGGACCGTTCCACCGATCGCATGCAGCCGCCTTCGAGTCCTTCCGATCCACGCGCCACGGTGGTACACGTCACGGGCGACACTTCGGCGCTGCCTGAAATCCCCGGCTACAACGTGGTCCGCAAGCTCGGCCAAGGCGGCATGGCGACTGTCTACCTCGCGACCCAGGTCGCGCTCGACCGCCCGGTCAGCATCAAGGTGATGGAACGCGGCGCTCTGGCCGACGAAACCAGCATGCAGCGCTTCGAGAACGAGGCGCGCACGATCGCCAGGCTCAGCCACCCGAACATCGTCGCGATCCACGAGATCGGCCGCACCGCCGACGGGCGCATGTACTACTCCATGCCGTTCCTGCCGAACGGCGACCTCGCGCAGCGCGACCTCGCCCGCGACGACGCGCGCATCGTCGAAGTCGTCGGAACGCTGCTGTCGGCACTCGACTACGCGCACGCGCGCGGGATCGTCCACCGCGACGTCAAGCTCGAGAACGTCCTTTTCGATGCCGATAACCGGCCGCTGCTGGCCGACTTCGGGATCGCGATGTCGAAGCACGACGACGTCAGGATAACGACCGCCGGCTTTGCGGTCGGCAGTGCCGGCTACATGGCGCCAGAGCAGGCGCGCGGCGATGCCGTCGATGCCCGCGCCGACCTCTACAGTGTCGGCGTGCTGACCTACGAGCTGCTGACCGGCGAGCTGCCATTCCGCTCCACCGACGCCTTCGCGCTCGCGCTGATGCACGCGCAGAAGGACATCCCGCGCCTGCCGCCGGCGAAGAAGCACTGGCAGGCCTTCATCGACAAGGCGATGGCGAAGGATCCGGCACAGCGTTTCGCGAATGCGAAGGAAATGCTCGACGCGCTCGACCGCATCGGGCGCCGCAGCGGCAGCCGCGCATCGCATCGCCCGCCCGGAGGCATCCCGCGCCCGGCAGACGAACCGTCAAGGAAAGCCTGGGCCTTTGCGTTCGGCAGCGTGCTCATCGTCGGGGCCGGACTGTATGCGTTCCGCGATCGCCTGCCGTGGATCGGCGGCGAAACGCCGGCCGGCGCGAGCGCGCCGACGGCCAGCAGCGCATCGCCGGAAGCCGCGCCGCCGGTGACGCCGCCTGCACCGGGCGCCGCATCCGTCGAGGAAGCGACGGCTTCGCCGCCCCAGCCCGCACCACCCTCGACGCCATCGACCCGGGAGCCGCAGGCCGACAGCGCGCCATCCGCGACCGCGACGCCGGCACCGGCCGGTCGTCCCGAAGGACCTTCGCCAACCCCTGCGGAATCCGCGCCGCCTTCCGCACCTGCCGTTGCAACCCCGGGGACGCCACCGGCGACCGATGGCGTCCAGGGCGCAGCGATCGAGGCGGGGTTCGTCAAGCTGCACGACCGCGTCGGCATCTGGCCGCCAGCCGCGATCGCGCGCGCTGAGGTCACGCGCCAGCAGTACGCGGCGTTCGCCGCCGCCACCCATCGTCCTGCCTCGGAATGCTTCGGCGCCGAGCCGGCGACCGCGACCGAACCCGAAGAAGGCCAGCCACGCGGACGCTTCGGCCCGCTCGGGTCGGGCCGTCGCGGCGGCCGCTTCGGCTGGAAACACCAGGGCCAGGAAGCCGCTCCGCCGCCCCAGGCGGGATCCGCGTTGAACTGGAACGATCCCGGATTCCCGCAGTCCGGCAACGACCCCGTGGTCTGCGTGAACTGGAACGACGCCACCGCCTACGCGCTGTGGCTCGGCGGCCGGACCGGCCACCGCTACCGCCTTCCCTCGGCAGCCGAATGGCGGCTGGCCATCGCCAGCGGCACCGGTGGTGCGCATGCCCGCGGCGGCACCACGGCGGCCACCGCCGGTTCGGCCAATCCGCTCGGCCTCTACGGCCTCGACGGCAACGTCTCCGAATGGCTGGTCGACTGCGCGATGGCCTGCGGGAAGCACCTCGTCGCCGGTCGCTCCTGGCGCAGCCGCGGCGACGACCAGGACACCAGCGGCCGGGTGACCGGCCGCGCCTTCGACGACGTCGGATTCCGCGTCGTCGAGGTCCTGCCCGACACCCCGGGCCGCGCCGGAGCCGGTCGCTGAAGCCCGGCCCGCCAGAGGCCGCGCTTCCGGGCCGGCCTGCCCTGCCGTATGCTGTTTTCCCCATGGTCGCAGGCCGGTGTCCCCCGTTCCCGCATGCAACGCCCCGCCAGTCCGCCTGCTGATCCCCACGGCCGTGCCGAGGCGCCTGTCGTCGCGGGCGTGAATTTCCCGCAGATTCCCGGCTACCGGATCCAGAAGCGACTGGGCGAAGGCGGCATGGCCGCGGTGTACCTGGCGACCCAGGAATCGCTCGATCGCCCGGTCGCGATCAAGGTGATGGAACGCGAGGGCCTGCAGGACGAAGTGAGCAAGCAGCGCTTCGAGAACGAGGCACGCACCATCGCCCAGCTCGCCCATCCGTGCATCGTCGCGATCTACGAGGTCGGTCGCACCAGCGACGGGCGGATGTACTACATCATGCCCTTCCTCTCCAACGGCGACCTGTCGGCGCGCGACCTGCGCAACCACGAGGACAAGATCATCCGCGTCCTGCGCGCGCTGCTGTCGGCGCTCGACTACGCGCACCACCGCGGCATCGTGCACCGCGACGTGAAGGCGGCGAACGTCCTCTACGACATCGCCGATCGCCCGCTGCTCACCGACTTCGGCATCGCCCTGAGCAAGCGCGACACCAGCCGCATCACCACCGCGGGACTGGCCGTCGGCAGCTCCGGCTACATGGCGCCCGAGCAGGCTCGCGGCGACGTGGTCGACGGCCGCGCCGACCTCTACAGCGTCGGCGTGCTCGCCTACGAGCTGCTGACCGGACGGCTGCCCTTCCGCGCGCCCGATGCCCTTGCGCTCGCGCTGATGCATGCGCAGAACGCGGTGCCGCGCTTGCCGCCGCCGAAGCGCCACTGGCAAACCTTCATCGACCGCGGCATGGCCAAACAGCCGAACCAGCGCTTCCGCGATGCGCGGCAGATGATGGAGGCGATCGAGAAGATCGAGCGCCGCACCGAGCGGAACCTGACCGGCAGCGTCCTGCGCGGCTACGACAAGACGACCGACGGACGCTTCTGGAAACATCCCGGGACGATCGCGCTGTTCGGCGCGTTGCTGGTGGCGTTCGGGCTCTACACCGTGCGCGACAGCCTGCCCTGGCCGACGCCCGAACCGGCGAGCCATGCGACCGGGGGAGCTTCCGACCCCGTCGCCGAGGCGAGCGCGGCCCTGCCAGTCGTTGCTTCGCATGCCACGACCCGGGTCCCGGTTGCGGCGTTGCCGCCTGCAACCACGGCCACGCCGCCCGCCAGCCCGGCTGCCCCGGGCATCGGGACCGCGTCCGCGGTGGCGAGCCTGTCGCCCGTTCCTTCTTCGCACCCAACAGGTCCCACCGCAGGCTCGGCCTCCCCCGATGCCACCATGGTGGCCGCCGCGCGCGACGCGATCGCGCACGGCAACCTCACCACCCCGCCCGACGAGAACGCCGTCGACCTGACCCGGATGGCGTGGAAGCTTTCCCCCAATACAGACGGAACCCGCGCGCTCGCCGCCGACACGCTCAAGGCGCTCGCCGACCGCGAGGCGCAGTCGATCGTGCAGCACCACGATCCGCGGGTGCTCGACGACCGCCTGAACGCGCTGCAGCTCGCCGACGCCACCATCGGCCGCGATGCCCCCGTCGCCCGGGTCGTGCGCGCCACCCTGACGGGCGCGATCGAACGCCGCGTGCAGGCCGAATCGTCGATCACCGACAAGGCCGCGCTCAAGCGCACCGAATCGCTGGCTCGCCAGATCGACCTCGCCGACGTCTACAAGCGCTCGCTCGGCGGCGTCCAGCAGGCCAGCAGCCAGGCCAGCGCAAGCGCCACCGCCAGCGCCGCCCTCGCCGCCGCGACCGCGTCGCTGGGGCCGTCCTTCGTCGTGCTCCCGCAGGCCTCGCCGAAATCGCCGCTCGCGGGCATCGCGCGCGCCCAGGTCACCCGCCACGAGTACGCCGAATTCGTCAACGCCACCCGGCGACCGGCTTCGGGCTGCAACGGCCCGCACCCCGCGCCTGCCGGCGGACGCAAGACCTGGAGCGATCCCGGATTCGCCGTGACGAGCGAGCAGCCCGTGGTCTGCGTGAGCTGGAACGACGCCACTGCCTACGCCGCCTGGCTGGGCGCGCAGAAGGGCCAGCACTACCGCCTCGCCAGCGCCGCCGACTGGCAGGCCGCGAAGGAACAAGGCGGCATCGGCGGTGCGCATCCGGAATGGCTGGGCGACCGCTCGGTCCTCGGCCGCGGCGCGGATGCGGGCGGCGGCGCGCAGGGATTCGACGACGTCGGCTTCCGCGTCGTGCGCGTGCTCGACGTCATCCACCGCTGACATGCCCGCCGACGCCGTTCCTTCCAGCGACGCGCACGAACCCGACAGCGCGCTCTCCAACCTGCGCAGCCTGTTCGTCACCGGCCTGCTCACCCTGCTGCCACTGTGGCTGACGTGGGTGGTGTTCAAGTTCGTGTTCGGGCTGCTGTCGGATTCGAGCCGGCCGTGGATCGGCCCGCTGCTGATCAACCTCGCGCAACGCTACCCGGCGCTGTCGTGGCTCGCCGACAGCTGGGCGTTGACCGCGATCGGCATGATCGCGACGGTGATGCTGATCCTCCTCGTCGGGACGCTGACGCGGCGCGTGGCCGGGCAGCGCCTGCTGAAATGGTTCGAGGCGGCGATCCGCCGCATTCCGCTGGCCAAGACCGTCTACGGCAGTTCGCGGCAGCTGCTCGACCTGATGTCCTCGCCGTCGGGCAGCGGCCAGCGCGTGGTCCTGGTGTCGTTCCCGCATCCGGGCACGAAGACCGTGGGATTCGTCACCCGCACGCTGCGCGACGACGCCACCAGCCGCCAGCTCGCCTCGGTGTTCGTCCCGACCACGCCGAACCCGACCGGCGGCTACCTGCTGGTCGTGCCGCTGGAAGACCTCATCCCCACCGACTGGACGGTCGACCAGGCGATGACCTTCATCATCTCCGGCGGCGCGGTGGCGCCGCAGCACATGCCCTTTACGGCGGGGCACGGGGAACAGGGAACGGGAAACGGGTCCGAAGCCACTCACGCCGGTTGACAGCGATCTGGAGGCGGGCTGTGGTCGCCTGGCTTCGCTGCTTCATGGGACGAACCCGCGGCATGTTGTCATTGCACCCCATGCCTCGTGGGTTGTCTCTCCGCTCCTCCCGTTCCCCGTTCCCCGTTCCCCTTTTCCCGACCCCCGCTTTCCATGACCTCCGGCCTCCATGACGTTTGGCCCGTGCGGCTGCAACCCCGCGCCGTCACGATGCGTCCACCACACGACGGACTGGATGCCGGCAGGCGGCCGCAGGCGCTTGCCCCTCCCACCGTGCGCGTCCATCGACTTCACGTTCCGCAACCGGTCGCGCGCGCCCGCGCCGCACGACCCACCTCACGACAACCAAGGGGTTCCCGATGCACCGATCCGTACTCGTCCTCGCCATCGCCGCCACGTTGATGGCCGCGACGCCCACCTTCGCCCAGGATGCGATTCCTGTCTCCGCCGCGGCAGCGGCTGCCGCGCCAGTCACGGGCAAGGCCGCCCAGCTCGACAGGTTCTACAACGATTTCTGGGAAGCCCAGCTCAAGCTCAACCCGGTGCAGGCGACCTTCATCGGCGACCCGCGCTACAACGACCAGATGCCCAACTTCTTCGCGAAGGAGTACATCGACCAGGTCAACCGCTTCAACGAGGAGTGGCTGGCCAAGGCCAAGGCGATCGGCCCGGCGGGCCTGAGCGGCCAGGCCCTGCTGTCCTACGACATCTTCGTCAAGCAGCAGCAGGACGCGGTCGACGGCGAGCGCTTCCACAACGAACTGCTGCCGATCGACCAGTTCAACAACGTCGCGCTGCTCGCGATCCAGCTCGGCTCGGGCAGCAACGCCCAGCCGTTCGAGACCGTGAAGGATTACGACAACTGGCTGGCGCGCGCCAGCAAGATCCCCGCGATCTGGGATGCCGCCATCGCCAACATGCGCGAAGGCGTGGCGAAGGGCATCGTGCAGCCGAAGGTGCTGATGCTGAAGGTCGTGCCGCAGCTCGACTCGGTGATCAAGGACAAGCCCGAGGACAGCGAGTTCTGGGGACCGATCAAGAAGATGCCCAAGAGCTTCAGCGCCGCCGACAAGGCGCGCCTCACCGCCGCCTACCGGCACCTGATCGGCGACGAACTGATGCCGTCGTACAAGCGCCTGCGCGACTACGTCGCCAACGACTACATGAAGCACACCCGCGACACCGCTTTCCAGCACATTGGGATCCTAAGCTTAGAATTCCACGTGGACAAGTTGTCGC
>JADMIO011000795.1_pt1 | contig 24034 bp, 20 predicted proteins | sample 8958161 | NCBI WGS metagenome assembly JADMIO01 (sample SAMN16585339, study PRJNA669376) | soil metagenome | isolation source: Crop rotation soil | place: USA: Cullars Rotation, Alabama | collected 2011
CGGCGGGCACGTTTCGCTTCCCCTCGGACGGCACGATCCCGTCGGACTACGGCATGTTCCAGCCGCGGTTCGGCGTGGCCTACGACATGAACGGCGATGGGAAGCAGGTCGTCCGGGCCAACGCTGGACTGTACTACGCGCGCATCCCGGGGCTTAATCTCGCAAGCGTGCGCAGCACCGATGGATCGCGCGGACAGACACTGGTGCGGATCAGCGGCCTCGACGGCGTATTCGGCGGTCCTCCGCCCAATTACGGCGAGCTGCTCGCCTCGCCGAGCACCGGACCCTTCCGGCCCGAGGTCCACGTCTTCGACGAGAACTTCGAGAACCCCCGAACCTTCACCGCCAGCGTCTCGATTGAGCGCGAGCTGGTGCCGGGCATCGCCGGCTCGCTCAGCTATACCCACGCCCGCACCGACCACCTCACCCGGTTCTTCAACGCCAACGATGCGAGGTTTGGTGACGGCGTGAACGGACCCTGGAGCAGCGGCCTCAACGGCGGGCCGAACGGCATCGGGCAGTTGTTCGTCGTGCAGAGCAGCGCCAAGTCGCGCTATAATGGCGTCACCGCCGAGCTCAGGCGCACGCTCGACCCGCACCTGCAGTTCCAGATCAACTACACGCTGTCCTTCGACAAGGCCGACGACGACAACGAGCGCGACCCGTTCACGTTCCGCTACGCTGAGGCCGACTCCCTACAGGCCGAATACAACTGGAGCGACCGCGACCAGCGGCACCGGTTCAACGCCTGGGTGCTGGCCGTGCTTCCCGGCGACTTCTACCTGAACAACCGGGTCAGCGCCTACTCGGCCCAGCCGGCTTCCGAGATCTGCGGAACCGACAACCAGGGGACCGGCCAGCGGGTCATCACTCAGTCGCAGAGGATCTGCCCCGACAAGCACGTCCTCAAGCGCAACACGATCCGGAAGGACAACGCCTTCTTCTCGTGGGACATCCGGTTGTCGCGTCCGTTCAACTTTGGGCGTCAGGGGACGTTCGAGGCGATTTTCGAGGCGTTCAACGTCACCAACAACGACAACTTCCGCGATCCTTCGAGCGGGGGTCTGTTTCTGAACTTCGACGGCACCCTGCACAGCGGCCTGGGCGAGCCGCGACAGTTCCAGATCGGAGGCCGCTGGCTGTTCTGAGCCGGCGGGAGTCACCCTGAGGGAAGCGAAGGGGCCATGCGCAAACGCATGGCCCCTTCGCTTCGGTGACTGCTTCAGAATGTCAACGCCAGCACCACCCCGAACGCCCGGTTGCGCACGTCTAGGTCGTTGAGTATCGAGCGAAGCCCCGTGGTATACCGGGCCTCGAGCGACAGCGCCGACTGCGGCCAGCGCACCTCCAGCCCGGCTCCGGCGACCACCCCGAAGTCGAACTGACGAAACGGCGGGACATCGGTCTCGGCGCAGGTGGCGCGGGCCGGCGTGTTGGGATCGATGACCTGGAGGTCACAGCCGATCTGGAGCGCGGTGGCCGGCCCTCCGAAAATCATTGGGCGGTATCTCCCGCGCGGCACGCCGACCCTGAGCAGCACCGGTACCTCGATGTAGGCCAGCTCGATGTCGAGCTGGACCGTACCGCCTCCCTCCGCCGCCGCCTGCGCCCGGCCCCCCTTGAGCGCGAAGAGGACCTCCGTCCGGAGGCTCACCGGGCGGGCCAGCGGGACCTGGAGGTACACTCCGGTGAGCGCTCCCTGCCGGCTCCGGACCCGCTCGGCGTCGGGGCCGCCGAGGTCGCTGCGGGAGTACCCCACCTCGGCTCCGACGGCGGCACGTGGCGCCCGGCGAGGTGACTGCGCGGCGAGAGGGGACGACAGCGTGAGGACCAGAAGCGCCGCCGCGGCCGCGGAGAACGGCCCGAATCTCACGCTCCGCCCGGTTACGCCTGTAGCGGCGTCGTGCAGCGGAAAACCCAGGCCGGCAACACGTTGAGCGGCTCGAACTCCTGGCGCACCTGCCCGAAGACAGTGCGGAGATCGGGAAGCGCGGACCGGGTGAACTGATAGACGACCAACACCCCGCCCGGGCGGAGAAGCCGGCGCCATCCCGTCAGGAGGTCCATCCGGACCTCCTGCGAGAGGCCACTCAACGGAATCCCCGAGACCAGCAGGTCCACCGTCGCGACGCCCTGCTCTGCCAGCGCCGGCTCGGCCTCGGCGGCCGAGCGGTGCAGCACGGTGAAGCGTGGGTCGGGGATCATTCTCCGGAGGAAGGTCACGAAAGTCCGGTTCATTTCGAACGCCACAAGCGTCCCTTCCCGCCGCATGCGCTCGAGCATGGCGGTTGTCAGGGTGCCGACGCCCGGACCGAACTCGACAGCCGCCTTGGTCCGGGACCAATCGGCCTGGCGGAGGACCCGGGAAATCAGGAATCGGCTGCTCGGCACAGCCGAGCCCAGCATACGGGGGTGGGAGAGAAAGGTGCGACCGAACAGGAGACCTGGGGGAAGGGCCTGGCGTCGGTTCGGCATGTCGCGAGACCTCTGGGGGCGGTGAGCGGTTAGTCCGGCGCGCGACGGTACGCACGGTAAGTACAGCGGAACTTGAGGTGGCGCAACGCCCACCCCGAGCACCGCGGGCGCCAGGGGGCCGATTTACCCATTGCCCAAGAATGGGTGCGCTTCCCACTTTGAACAACATTCCCATCCCCCCGTAACCGCCATCGGGTGTTGTATGCCGTTCTCTCATCACGACCAGTCCGCCCATCAATCGCCGGCGAGTGTCATGCTCGTGGAGGCGGAGCCGATGTTGCGCCTCACGTTGACGAAGTTCCTCCGCCGGTCCGACTGCGAGGTCACCGCCTGCCCGGACGGGCCGAGCGCCGTGGCCGCCCTGACCGATGGGTCGCTGCGGCCGGCCCTGATCGTCCTGTGTGCCCGGGTGATCGATGCGGAGACAGCCGCTACCGCCCATCGGCTGCACGACCTCGCGCCGGCAGCCACGATGTTGGGCGTTGCCGATGTCATCGACCCCACCGCGCTCGAGGCTCGCCCCCTCCCCTCAGGGATGCGCTTCCTCGCACCGCCTTTTGACATGCCTGACGTGGTCCGCGCGGTTCGCTCTCACCTCCGCCGCACCCGCATCGGCATCGAAGGAGCTGTCGAGGCATAAGCCGTGACCACGGTCACCGACTCATCGCTTCATGGCGCTTATCTGTCTCCGCACTCCGCAACCCGGCGCTGCGGATTCGTGGTGAAGCAGGACCGGGCCTCGACTCTCGATCTTCCCACCGTGACTCCCGTGCCGCAGGCTGCGAGGCAGTGAGGTAGGCCGGACCGATCCGGTCCGCCTCACATATCGAGCGACGCACTGGCGCCGAAGGCTTGGCTCGGCTTCGGATCGCCTATCCGGATCATGCGGTCATTATATGGGAGGGTGACGATGACGACAGCAGCACGGGAGTTCACTTCGCGCGGAGGCCGAATCAGCGACCGGCTGGGAAGCGGGTTCGGCCGGGCACCCGATGAGGGTGGAGGGTCCGGCCACGGCCCGCTTCAGGATCCGTATCGCGTCGCGCGTGGGTTGGGATGGTTCAGCATCGGGCTCGGCCTGGCCCAGATCGCCGCTCCTCGCACCGTGGCCCGGATGATCGGGGTCAGCGACGACGACACCAACCGCAACGCCCTATTGGCCATCGGGCTCCGCGAAATCGCGAGCGGGGTCGGCATCCTGACCCAGGATCGGCCGGCCGTGCCCCTCTGGGCACGTTTCGGGGGCGACGTCGTGGACCTCGCCCTGCTCGGCCGGGCGTTCCGGTCGGATGAGGCCGAGCGGAACCGGTTGGCGGTGGCCGCCGCTGCGGTGCTCGGTGTGACCGTTCTCGACCTGATCACCAGCCAGCGGGTCGGCCGCAACGGCGAGGCCGTGGAGCTCGCGACCGGCGCGCTCGCGCGAAGGGGCAAGGGCGTCCGGGTGCGGCGCGACATCACCATCGCCAAGCCGCCCGAGGAGGTTTACCGCTTCTGGCGGAACTTCGAGAACCTGCCCCGGTTCATGGAGCACCTGGAGTCGGTCCAGATCCTGGATGAACGGCGGTCCCACTGGCGTGCCAAGGCACCAGCCGGCGCCGGGGTCGAATGGGACGCCGAAATCATCGAAGACCGGCCCAACGAGCTCATCGTCTGGCGCTCTCTCGACGGCGCTGACGTGCCCAACACCGGCTCGGTCCGGTTCGTCCCGGCGCCCGGCGGTCGGGGCACGGAGGTGAACGTCGAGCTCCGCTACGATCCACCGGGAGGAAAGCTCGGAGCCACCGTCGCCAAGCTCTTCGGCGAAGAGCCGGGGCAACAGGTCGACGGCGATCTCAGACGGCTAAAACAGGTCCTGGAGACGGGCGAAGTCGTGCACTCGGACGCCAGCATCCATCGCGGCATGCATCCGGCTCGGCCCTCCGAGCGGAGCCTCGAAGGAGGCCGTCGATGAGAGCGACCTGCTGGATGGGCAAGAAACGGGTGCAGGTGGAAACCGTGCCCGATCCCGAGATCCTCAACTCCCACGACGCCATCCTCAAGATCACGTCCACCGCGATCTGCGGCTCCGACCTGCACCTCTACAACGGATTCATCCCCACCATGGAGAAGGGCGATATCCTGGGGCATGAGTTCATGGGGGAAGTGGTGGAGACGGGCTCGCAGGTGAAGAAACTCAAGGTCGGCGATCGCGTCGTGGTTCCCTTCCCGATTGCCTGCGGCGACTGCGCCATGTGCCGACGCGAGCTGTTCTCGCTGTGCGAGAACTCCAACCCGAACGCGTGGATGGCGGAAAAGCTGCTGGGGCACTCACCGGCCGGCTTGTACGGCTACTCGCATATGCTCGGCGGCTTCGCCGGCGGACAGGCGGAGTACGTTCGGGTGCCGTTCGCGGACGTGGGCCCGCTCAAGGTGCCGGCCGGGATTCCGGACGAGCAGGCATTGTTCCTGTCCGACATTCTGCCGACCGGATACATGGGCGCGGACATGTGCAACATCCAGCCCGGCGATGTAATCGCGGTCTGGGGGTGCGGACCGGTGGGGCAGTTCGCGATCGCGAGCGCCAGGCTGCTCGGCGCCGAGCGCATCATCGCGATCGACCGGTTCCCGTACCGGCTCCGTATGGCAGCCGAAAAGGCGGGAGCTACCGACACGATCAACTATGAGGAGGAGAGCGTCCTGGAGCGGCTCAAGGAGCTGACCGGCGCTCGCGGGCCGGATGCCTGTATCGATGCGGTCGGGATGGAGGCGCACGGCCATGCGGCCATTTACGCCTACGACCGCGCCAAACAGGCGCTCATGCTGGAGACGGACCGCCCGATCGCGCTCCGCGAGGCGATACTGGCCTGCCGGAACGGCGGCACCGTCTCGGTCATCGGAGTCTACGGCGGGTTCATAGACAAGTTCCCCATGGGCGCGGTCATGAACCGCTCACTCACCATCCGGAGCGGCCAGACGCACGTCCACCGCTACATGCGGCCGCTGCTGAACCGCATCGAGCGCGGAGAGATCGATCCCAGCTTCGTCATCACTCACCGCCTCCCGCTGGAGGAGGCGCCGCGCGGGTACGAGATGTTCCTGAACAAGCAGGACAACTGCGAGAAGGTCGTGTTGTCGGCGTAGGGAGACGGCGGGAGGACGAAAGTCACCCTGAGCGAAGCGAAGGGGGCGTGCCCAAAGGCATGCCCCCTTCACTGCGTTCAGGGTGACTCCAGGATTATCGCTCCGCCGTCTCCGCCCTCTCCGCCCTCTCTACCTTTTCCGACTTCCCCCACGGCGCCACGTGTGCCGGGTTTCTCACCCTGTACCACAACGTCTCCGAGCCATACGGATCCGACTTGCGCTTGGCGACGACCCCCTCGAGGTCCATCTTCTTCGCCGCCTGATACAGCGCACGGCCGTGCTCCTCGAGCGTGAAGACTTTGTAGAGCGGCCCGGTGTCCGAGGGCAGCAGGCCCGCCAGGCGGCGCTTCCGCTCGAGCAAGGGGAGCCCGCGCAGGTCGTCGCCGTCCAGCCACAGCAGGTCGAACGCGGCGAACGCGAGGTAGCCCCGGCCCTTGAGCAGCTCTCGCAGGTTGGGCTTCCCCCGGGGGTCGAGGGAAACGATCTCGCCGTCCACGATGACTTCGCGGCCGCCGAGCACCCGCCTCACCCGCTCGCAGAGATCGGCGTAACCCTCGAAGTGATCGCCCCAGGGGGACCGGATCTCACACCCGTCCGTGAAGCCGTATAGCAGCCCTCGAACCCCCTCGTATTGAGGTTCGAACATCCAGTCGGTGCCATCGAACGGCTCGGTCCGGAGAGTGAGGTTGACCGGTTTGACGTCAGGCAGACCAGCAGAAGGGACGGGGGAACGAGCGACAAGATCCGTGGGCATGACGGCTCCGAGGCCGACGAGCGGCCGAGAGCCCTCCCCACGAGGAGGGAAGTTGACGTGGCGGGCCGCTCCGGCCCCGAGCCGGGTCGTCCGCCCATTCCCGAACTGGAGATCTTACGCCCGTGGTACAGGGGTCCGCTAGGGGGTCCCGTGAAGGATGGTCCCGCCGGTGCCCACCGCAAAAACGTCCGCCGGGGAGCTGCCCCACACCCCCAGGAGTGAGGTCGAGACGGGCTTGGTGATGGACCAGGCGGAGCCGTCGAAATGGAGGATCACCCCGTCGCCCACCGCGAAGACGTCCTTCGACGAGGATCCCCAGACCGCGAACAGGTTGCCCGTGTCCGGGATGGTCAGCTTGGTCCACGCGCTGCCGTCGAAGTGCCGGATCGTGCCGACGATTACGACGTCGTCATTCCCGTCGACGTGCACCTCGAACCCCGTGGCGAACACGTCGGTGGCGCTGCTCCCCCAGATGGAGGTGAGCGTGAACGACTCGTCCTGCAACACCGGTGACCAGGCCGTCCCGTCGAAGTGGAGGACGACGGCTTGCGCCGGATCGGTCAGATCGTCCCGCCCGATGGCGTACACGTCCGTCGAGCTGCTTCCCCACACGTCCTGCAGCTCCGGCGCGACGTCGCCGTTCACTCGCATCCGGCTCCAGCTGGTGCCGTCGAAGTGGAGGATGAGAGACCGGAGGAACAGGCCATCGAACGCCGCCCCGACCGCGAACACGTCGGTGGCCGAGCTGCCCCAGACCGACTCGAGGGTGAATTCTTCGCCGTTCCCGGGAACGGCCGGAAAGTCGGTCCACGTGGTGCCGTCGTAGTGCAGCAGCCTGTCTTGCGATGTCAGGAAATCGGAGCCGACGGCCCAGACGTCGTTCCCCGAGCTTCCCCACACCCCGCTGAGCGCGAGGTCCGGCTGGCGGAGCTGGCGCGACCAGGTGGTGCCGTCGAAGTGGAGGATGATGGATACTACGGGCTCCCCTCCCCCACCCGGACCCTCGCCGACCACGAACACATCGCTACCCGAGCTGCCCCAGACATCCGGGAGCTCGGCATGGGTGCCGCTGTTCATCGGGGTCCAGCGCTGGACGCTCCCCACGCAGGTGACCGTGAACGTGAGGTCGACCGAGGCGCCGGCGGCCACCGTCACGGTCGCGGGGTCGTCGCCCGTCACGGCGCAGTTGTCGGCCACCCCGGAGAGCTGGATCGAGTGATCGCCTGGCGCGAGCGCGGAGAGGTCCAACTCGCCGTTGGCGCCTATCGGCTGAGACTCTCCACCGTCCACCGCCACCGCGTAGCCATCGGGATCGGGCAGGTCCCCGCCGGTTACGGTCAGCACCCGCAGGGCGCCGGTGGTGGCGCCGCACACGATGGCGAACGTCACCTCCACCGTCTGGCCGGCGGGCACCTCCACCGTCCGGATGGGTCCGCCGTCCACGGAGCAGTTGGTGGCCAGCCCGCCGAGCGACAGGGTGTGGCTCCCCTCGGTCACGGTCAGGCTCCGGCTGGCATTCCCCGCGATGGCGTCGCCCAGGATGCCGTCGAGCGTCAGGGTAAAGCCGTCGGGGTCCGTCTCGGTGCCTGTCAGCGAGGTGGTGACCGCAATCTGGCCGGTGGTCGGGGCGGTGACGTCCTCACCGCTGCAGGAAAGAGTGCCGGCGAGACCAACGCACAGAGCGAGCGTGCGAATCAGGTGAGAGTAAGCCCTGCGGTCGCACGACATGAGGACGTCCTTGGTCGACTGCTGCGAGCGAACGGTGCGTGAGCCGGCAGCGGCGCCCGCAGATCGGCGCGCCGTCGCGTCATAAGGTACTAGGCGAGTACGTATGGGCGGGAGAGGGGTGCCGACGATCTCATCGGATTTCAGCGTCGCCTGTCGTCATTGGCCGAAGTCGGTGTGATCAGGCGCACAATTTCCTCGAAAATGTACGCCCTTAGACGGGTGCGGCAGGAACCATCAGACCCGCGGACCGACGTCGGCCGACCGGGCGGCGGGGGTGCGGGCCAACACCTCGCTGACCCGGGTTGCGAGAGTCTGCGGCGTAAACGGCTTCTGAATGAACTCGGTCGTGGCGTCCAGGACCCCGTGGTTCACGATGGCGTTCTCGGCGAAGCCGGACATGTACAACACCCGGAGCTCGGGCCTGGCCTGGAGCAGGCGCGCGGCCAGCTTGGGTCCGCTGGTCTTGGGCAGGACCACGTCGGTCAGCAGGAGATGGATGACCCCGGGATACTGTTCGCTCATCGTGAGCGCCTGGTCGCCGTTCCGGGCCACGAGCGGGGTGTAGCCGTGGTCGGTCAGCGTGCGCGCCGCGAGCTGCCGCACCGCCTCCTCGTCTTCCACGATCAGCACGGTTTCCGTGCCGCTCGCCCGCCCGAGTCCGCCGGGACCGGCCGCTGCGTCCGGCACCTCCTCCGTGATCCGGGGGAGGTAGACCTTGAACGTGCTGCCGCGGTCGGGCTCGCTGTACACCGTGATGCTCCCGCCGCTCTGCTTGACGATCCCGTACACCGTGGCGAGGCCCAGGCCGGTCCCCTTTCCCCGCTCCTTGGTCGTGAAGAAGGGCTCGAAGATCCGGCTCTGCGTCGCCGGATCCATGCCGACGCCCGTATCAGTGAAAGCCAGCAGCACGTAGGCCCCCGGCACCACGCCGACGTGCTGGCTGGTGCTCCCCGCCTCGAGGGTCACGTTCTGGCTCTCGATGGTCAGCTTTCCCCCGTCGGGCATGGCGTCCCGTGCGTTCACCACGAGGTTGACGATCACCTGCTCGAGCTGGGCGGGGTCCGCCCGCACATGGCCCAGATCGGGATCGGCCAGGACGCTCACCTCGATGTGCTCGCCCACGAGACGCGTCAGCATCCGCATGGTGAGCCCCAAGGCGGCGTTGAGGTCGATGGGGGCGGGCCGGAGTACCTGCTTCCGGCTGAACGCCAGGAGCTGGTGGGTCAGCTCCGCGGCGCGGGTGGCCGCCCGCTCGATCTCGCGCATGTCCTCATAGCGGGGGTCGTCCGCGGGCGTGGACGCGAGCACGAACTCGGCGTTCCCCAGGATGGCGGTCAGGAGGTTGTTGAAATCGTGGGCGATGCCGCCGGCGAGCTGACCGATCGCCTCGAGCTTCTGCGATTGCTGTCGCCACTCCCGCTGCTCGGCGCGGCGGCGTAGCCAGCGGTCCACGGTGGCGCCGCAGAGGCCGAGCGCGAGAATGACCATCGCGCCCAGGGTGACGCCGATCGCGAGGTCGCTGGTCGCCAGGAGGCCCCCGCTGGCCGCTCCGGTGTGCCCGGGTTGGGTGAACCGGGCGGCCGCCATCCCGGTGTAGTGCATTCCCGCGATAGCGATCCCCATTATCAGCCCGCTCGCGGCGCGCCCCGCCAGCTTGCGGGCGCTATCGTCGGTGCGGAAGCGGTACGCGAGCGAGAGCCCGACGAAGGACGCGAGGATGGCGATCGCTATCGAGGCGGCCACGAGCGTCGGGTCGAACCGCATGGCGGCCCGGACGTTGAGCGCGGCCATGCCGATGTAGTGCATCCCGGCGATGGCCGGGCCCATGCAGAGCGCGCCGAGGGCCAGGCTCGGCAGCCGGACCGTGGAACGGCTGACGACGAACAGCGCGAGCGCCGACGCCGCCACCGCGACCAGGAAGGACAGCAGCACACGGCCGAGCTGATAGGCGATCGGTACGGGAAGGTGGAAGGCGAGCATGCCGACGAAGTGCATGCTCCAGATGCCGACGCCCATCGCGATCGAGCCGCACGCGAGCCAAGCTGCGCGCTCCCGCCCCCGGGCGGCCGTGACCCGTCCGGCCAGGTCCAGGGCGGTATACGACGCCGCACTCGCGATCAGGACCGACAAGAGGACCAGCGAGAGACTGTAAGCCTTGTGCAGCGGCATCCAAGATCTCCGACCAACTGCGGCCGGTGGGTATCAGGGGTGACGAAGGATACCAAGGCGGACCCGGTGGCTGAAGCGGGCGGGAAGGCGTAGCCTGAACAACCGCCGAAGCTGCTCATCTCCCGCGTGAGACTGGTCACCGCCTGCCCTCGCGGCGGCGCCTAGCGTGGACGGCCTCGGACACACCCTCAGGGAGGCGCACCCATGGCCAATTGGAAGAAGCAGACCGCTCAGCTCGGAATCGGTGCGGTGGTGGCTGGACTGCAGGCACTGCGCGCGGGCATGCGCAAGCGACAGTACAAGCGAGTCCTGGCGACCGCCGTGGCCCAACTGCTGACGCTCCACCCCGACATCGGCGCCCGCCAGGCGCGCCAGCGCGCCCGGAAGGTCACTGGCGCGAAGCCCGCCAAGAAGCTGCTGGTCAAAGCCGGCCGAAGCGCGCTCGCCAAAGGGGCGGAGACGGTGGTGGCGACCGCCGCGAGCGCCGGAGCGCTCAAGGTCGTGAGCAAGCTGGGGCGGAAGGTGGCGAAAAGCGCCCGGCGCTCGCGGGCGGGAGAGCGTCAAAATGAGGCGTCCGTGACGACGCCGTGAGCCGGGTGTCGCTCCAGCATGCTCTTCCTGCGGCTCGCGACAGCGAGCCGCACTCTTTTGTCCGACACACGCGTCCGTGGCGGTTCAACCCGCGCGCGAGAGCTGCAGATCTGGACGCTAGGGATATTTCTGACTAAAGTCAGAGAATGACGCTCGACGACATCGCCCAGGTTCGCCGCTTCAACCGGTTGGTCACCCAGCGCGTGGGCGCCCTGAACGACCATTTCCTGGGACGAAATCGCCCGCTGGGCGAGTCCCGCCTCCTCTACGAGATAGGCTCCTCCGGAGCCGACCTTCGCGACCTGCGGCAGCGCCTCGGGCTCGACTCCGGCTACGTGAGCCGCCTGATCCGGAGTCTTCAGCGCAAGGGTCTGGTGCGCCTGACACCCGGCTCCCCGGACCAGCGCGTCCGGAAGGCCCGGTGGACTACGGCGGGGCGGCGTGAGGTTCATGAGATGAATCGGCGATCGGACGAGGCCGCAGCCGAGCTGCTCCGGGCGCTGCCGTCCAGCCAGCGCACGCGCCTGGTGTCCGCGATGGAAGAGGTCCATCGCCTGCTGCAGCTAGTCGGGCTCCGAATCGACCGGGTGGATCCGGCGAGTCCCGCCGCGCGCTGGTGCGTCAGGCAGTACTTCGACGAGCTCGACCGGCGGTTCGACTCCGGCTTCGACCCGGCCGTCAGCATTCCGGCCGATGATCGCGAGCTCATTCCGCCAAGCGGCGCGTTCCTGGTGGCATCGGTAGATGGAGAGCCGGTGGCCTGCGGCGCGGTGAAGGCCATCTCACCCGGAGTTGGATCCCTGAAGCGCATGTGGGTTGCCGATCGCGTGCGGGGGCTCGGCGTCGGCCGGCGGATGCTGGACGCGCTCGAGGCGGAGGCGCGCGGGCTGAGTCTGACTACCGTTCGGCTCGAGACCAATCACGCGCTCAGCGAGGCCATCCGAATGTACCGCAACGCCGGCTACGCCGAGGTGCCCGCCTTCAACGACGATCCCTACGCCCACCACTGGTTCGAGAAGCACCTGACCTGACGCCGCCCTCCCGGTGCGGCGAGTCGGGCTTCACTGGGCGCAGACCGGCGATCCCAGCATCTGCCGCACCCGCACCGCGAGACCGGCGGGGTCGTACGGCTTGCCGATGAACTCGAGGTCGAGCTGCATCGTGGCGACGCTCAGCATGTCGGCTGGGTAGCCTGAGGTGAAGAGCACCTTGAGATCGGGGTGGCGGCGGCGCAGCTCATCGGCCAGCTCATGGCCGCCCATCTGCGGCATGATGAGGTCGGTGATGAGCAGGTGAATGTGCCCGCGGTAGGCCGTCGCGATCTCGAGCGCTTCCAGCCCCTCCACCGCCTCGAGCACCGTGTACCCCAGCGAGCGCAGCGTGCGCGCCGCAATGCCCCGCACCGAACCCTCATCCTCGGCCAGCAGAATCGTCTCGGTGCCTCCCGCCGGCGGCGCCGTCTCGGCCGCCGGCGGCTCGGGCAGCTCGCTGCCGACCAGGGGGAAATACAGCCGGAAGACGGTCCCCTTGCCCAGCTCGCTGGCGACCGTGATGTGTCCCCCGTTCTGGCGCACGATGCCGTAGGAGGTGGCGAGCCCCAGGCCGGCGCCACGACCCTTGGCCTTGGTGGTGAACAGAGGCTCGGAAAGGCGGGCCATCACCTCAGGCGTCATCCCATGTCCCGTGTCGCTGATGGCAACGACCACATAGTCCCCGGGCGCGACGTCGGGGTGAGCCGCCGCGTACTCGTGATCGAGATGCGCCGCCGAGGTCTCGATACGGAGCCGGCCGCCTCCCGTCATCGCGTCGCGGGCGTTGAGGCCCAGGTTCACCAGGACCTGCTCGATCTGCGCCGGGTCGGCCCAGATGAAGAAGTCAGGCGCGGGCTCCAGGGAGGTGGTGAGCTCGATGTGCTCGCCGATCAGGCGGCGCAGCAGGCGCTCCGTGCGGCTCGTGAGCTGGTTGAGGTCCACGAGCTGCGGCTGGTGCGCCTGCTTTCTTACGTAGGCCAGCAGCTGCCGCGTGAGGGCCGCGCCCCAGCGCGCGGCCACCTCGATCTCGCGCAGCTCGCCGGCGGCCTCGGGCCGGTCGGCGACGTGCTCCCGCAGGAGGGCCGCGCTCGAGAGGATGACGGTCAGGACATTGTTGAAGTCGTGGGCGATCCCCCCTGCGAACAGACCCACGCTCGCGAGGCGCTGTGCCTCGCGAAGCTGCTCCTCGAGCGCGATGGGCTCACTCATGGGCCGGCACCGCCCGGCGACAGTATTCCACCAGACGCTGCACTTCCCGCGCCTTGTCGAAGTGCGCTTCCGCGCCGAGCCCTTCGGCGTGAGCCCGCCGCCGGGGATCCCGGCAGCCGGTCCAGACCAGGATCCGCGGACCGTGATAGCCCAGCGCGCGCTGCGCCTTGAGCACGTGCAGGAGCGCGAACCCACCGCCGTCCGCGAGCTCCGTATCGGTGATCACCACGTCGGGCGCGAGCGCCGGGATCGCGCGGATCGCGTCCGTCACTCGCCGCGCCACGCCGACGATGGTGAGCTCCGATTCCTCATGCATCCGCTCGAGCAGCCTGGCAGACAGCGCCGGCGACTCCTCGAGCACAAACACTTTGACCGACGACCCCATGGCTCCTGCGACCCTCGATACGCTGTTTCCGGCACGCTGCTTCCGGCACGCTGTTTCCGGCGTGCAAGGATATCCTGGTCCACACCCTGGGCCAGTCGGTGTGGGGCGAATCGGCGTGTAAGTCTTTACCTACAGAGTGTCGGCGCGGCTACTTGCCGTCGAGCAGGCCGTGTTCGACCGCGTAGCGGACCAGCTCGGCGTTGGTGTGCAGTCCCAGCTTGTGCAGGATGCGGCTGCGGTAGGTGGTGATCGTCTTGGGGCTCACCGCCATGGTGGCGGCGAGTGCCTTGAGGCTTTCCCCGCCGGCCAGGCCCCGGAGCACCTGGAACTCGCGGTCCGACAGGGCGCCGTGCGAGGGTTCCCGCTCCGCGCCTCCGAGCCGAGCGGCGAGGGATTCCCCGAGCGACGGGCTCACGTACATCCCGCCCCGGTAGACCCGCCGGATGGCCTCGATGAGCTGCTCGAGCGAGCGGTCCTTCGTGAGATACCCCGCCGCACCGGCCCGGAGCACGCGCACGGCGTAGTCCGACTCGGGATAGGCCGTGAGCACGAGCGATCGCGCCTCGGGCTGCACGGCCTTCACCTGACGCAGGGTCTCGACGATGCCGGGGCCAGGCATCGCGATGTCGAGGACCACGATGTCGGTCGCCGTGGTCCTCAGCTGCCCTAGTAGGTCGGGGACGCTTCCCGCTTCGGCGACCACAGTGAAGCCGTTCCGCTCCTCGAGGAGCCGCCGGATCCCTTCACGAACCACGCCGTGGTCGTCCGCCAGAATGACGCGGATCACTCGGCGCTCGGGTCGCGGGGCAGCGGGAGGATGACGCGAATGGTCGTGCCACGGCCCGGACTCCCCTGCACCTTGAAATCCGCTCCGAGGGCGGCGGCCCGCTCCCGCATCCCGACCAGCCCCAGCGAGCCTTGATTATCGATCATCCCGGTCGGAATTCCGATGCCGTCGTCGTCGATCTCCATCGTGACGCGCTCCGGGGTGCAGGTCAGCGACACCCGAACCGCGTGAGCGTCGGCGTGGCGAGCGACGTTGGTGAGCGCCTCCTGCACGATGCGGTACAGGGCGCGCCGGGCGAAGGCCGGCACGTCGTCGTTGTCGGCCCGAAGCTCGACCGCGATGCCGGTCTGCTGCCCGAAGCGCTCCAGCCGAGTCTCGATCGCCGCCGCGAGGCCGAGGTCGTCGAGGACCGGAGGCCGGAGATGCGAGGCGATGCGCCGGACGGAGTCGATCGTGGCATCCACCATGTCGAGCATCTCCGCCGCCTTCTGACCCACGGGCTCGCGATTCCGGCGGAGCTTGGGGACGAGCCACGCGAGGTCGAGCCGCAGCGCGGTCAGGGCGTGTCCCAGCTCGTCGTGGATCTCCCGCGAGACCCGGGTGAGTTGTTCCTCGCGCACCTCGTCCAGGCGGCGCGCCAGCTGGCGGAGCTGCTCGTGGGAGGCGCGCCGTTCGGTGACGTCCCGCAGGGTCAGCACCGCCTGAGGCCCGGCCGAGCGGTACTGGAGTGCGCTGCCCAGCGCCTCGAGCACCCGCCAGCTCCCGTCCCGATGCTGCAGCCGAAACTCCACGCCGCGCTGGGCCGTGGTCGGATCGCGCAACGCGGTGAGGTGGGCGTCCAGGATCCGGGCACGATCGTCCGGATGCACCAGCTCGACCGCCTTCCGGCCGACCAGCTCCTCCGAATCGTACCCCAGGACCGTCTCCACCGACGGGCTGCCGTAGCGGATCACGCCGCTCTCGTCCACGACCGCGATGATGTCCGACGTGTGCTCGATGAGTGAGCGGAACCGGTCCTCGCTCTCCCTCAGGGCGGACTCGATTCGTGCCCGGTCGGCCAGCTCTCGGCGAAGCTCGAGCTCGGTGACCGCGGTAGCGGCGAGATCCACGAGCATGGCCACCTGCTCGTCGTTCCAGTCGTGCGGCTTCCAGTCCAGCACGGAGATGGTGCCCAGGCAGTGGCCTTCCGACGAGATGAGCGGCGCCCCGGCGTAGGCGGCGACCCCGAGCTCGGTGACGGCTAGATTGGTCCGGAGCACCGGATCCCGGCGCGTGTCCGACACGACGAGCGGCTCGTGGCCGCCGATCGCGTGCCGGCAGATGGAGTGGGTGAGCGGAAGCTCGCGGAGCGAGGCCAGCGGGGACGGCAGCCCCAGGGAGCTCTTGAAGAACTCGCTCCGCTCCCCGACGAAGGTGATCAAGGCTGTGGGGACGGAGCAGATGGCGGCGGCGATACGCGTGAGGCGATCGAAGGGCTCCTCTGGCTCCAGGTTCGCCAGGGCGAGCCTCTGGAGCGCCGCGAGGCGCTCCGGCTCCTGCAGTACGTCGAGCTGCGTCACACTATCCGAGGTTCCGGCGGAGGCCGGAATGAATGGGAAACGGTCCTCTGGACAGTATTCGGCCGCCGGGCGGCGGCCGTCAATAGGTCAGTGGCCCCTTCGAGTCATGGAGCCGACGATCAGGGGAGCGGAGGCACCTGTGACGAGACCCAGCTCGCGATCCCATCCCCGAGCCAGGCGCGTACGTCCTCCGTGTAGTGGACCCCGTCGCCGACGTGGAACGAAGGGTCCGACCAGGTGAGCCCGTTGTCGCCCGAAACGTGGGCGGCGAGATCGATCAGGTGGACGTGGTAGGTCGACGCCAGGCCCCTGATCCGGTCGTTGCGGTCCGGGATGGCGTTCGCGGTGTTCAGGGTTCCATCGGTCCGCGGCGCGAGGGTGGTGAGGATGAAATGATCGGGCTGATGCCCGGCATCGATCCAGCCCTCGATCATCCATTTCAGGTTGGCCTCGGTCGCCGCGGCGCTGAGGGTGCGGGTCGGGCCGGAATCGTCGTTGGTGCCCATCGACACATACGCGAAGTCGTTGGTCCTGGGCACGAAGGCGTTCACCCGGGTCACCGGACCGTCGGGGAACGAGGCGACGTTGGTCTCGCCCCCGCTCCAGTTGGGCGCCTGGACGCCGAGCACTTCCGCCTGGTATCGAGTCGTGCCGCCCACCGACGCGCGCGCGTTCGGGGCCGACTTGGGCGAGCGGGCCGCGTCGCCCGAACCGCCGAGCCCGCCCGTCGTGGTCCCGCCGATGCCGTGGTTCACGACCAGCAGCGATTCGGAGCGGATGGCGCTCCAGGCGCTCCCCACCTTGAATGCCACCGAGCAGCTGAGGTGCTGAGCGGTGGGACTGAGCGCCGGCTTGACGGAGACGTACGACGTGAACCGGAGCGGGTCCGAGCCCGTCTGATGATCGGCACACAGGTCGGTGTTCGAGTCGCCGAACAGCACGACCCGCACCAGGAGCGGCGTCGTGGCGCAAACGGGCCCGGCGAACGGGGAGTCGGGGACGCCGCCCCCGGCGCCGGTCGCGCGCACTCGGTAGCAGTACTCGGTCGCGCTGTCGAGGCCGTTGTCGTTGAACGATTCGACGCCTGCGCCGCGAGTCGAGCGCAGCGTGTACGTCCCGCCGATGCCGTCGGTCGACCGCCAGACCTCGAACCCCGCCTCGTCCGAGGATTGATCCTGCCAGCTCACCCCGATGCGCGACGGCGTCGCCGCCCCGGCCTGAAGCCCGCTCGGCGCGGTCGGGGGCGTCGTGGCGCAGGCGGATGCGGTCAGGGCCGAAGCGTCGGCGCCATCCGCGCCGAGGGCTCGGACCTTGTAGCAGTACTGCGTCGAGGAGGTGACGTCAGCGTCGCTCGCTGAGGTGACGTCAGGGGCGACGGTATCCAGGATGGTATAGGTTCCCGAGGGCCCGGTCGTCGAGCGCCGGATCTCGAAGCCGGCTTCGTCCGAGGAGTTGTCGATCCACGTGAGAGCGACGGCGGCCGATGACGGGGCGCTGGCATCGAGGCCCGAGGGCGCCGCCGGGGGTGGCAACGGCGGGGTCTCGCAGGCGGCGGCGGTGAAATCGGAAGGCGGCGCGTTCGCCCCGCCGAGCGCCCGCACCTGATAGCAGTATTCCGTGCCGACCGTCAGCCCCGGGTCATCGGCACTCGTGACGTTGATGCCCACCGTATCTACCGGGGCAAACGCGCCCGCCGGTCCGCTGGTCGAGCGCCAGATCTCGAAGCCCTGCTCGGTCGAGGCGTGATCGACCCAGTGAAGGGAGATCGTGGTCGGCGCCGTGAGGGTCGCCGTCAGGTTGGTGGGCGCGGCGGGCGGTGGCGCGCTCGGCACCAAAGTCGTCGCGCAGGCGGTGCCGGTGAAGTCGGAGGTCAGCCCCCCGGGCCCGATCGCCCGCACCCGATAGCAGTACTCCGTGTCGTCGCCGAGCCCCGTCTGGCTGTAGGCGCCGACGCCAGCTTCGACGGTCGCGAGGAGCGAGAAGGTGCCGTCGCTGCCGGTCGTCGAGGTCCAGACCTCGAAGCCGGATTCGTCGTCCGAATTGTCGGTCCAGGTGAGGTCCACCTGCTCGAATGCGGGAGTCGTCACGAGCGCCGACGGCGCGGCAGGCGGCGTGGCCTCGTAACACACCGGCGCAGAGTAGGCGGAGGCCGCTGTGCCGCTCGGACCCACAGCGCGTACGCGATAGCAATATTGGGTGCCGACGGCCACCTGGTCGTCCACGAAATCGGCGACGTTCGGTCCCAGCGATGCGATGGTGAGGTACGTGCCGCTCGCTCCCGTGCCGGAGCGCTGCAGCTCGAAGCCGGCCTCGTCGGTGGAGTTGTCCTTCCAGGAGAGATTGAGGTCACCGGAGGGAAGCCGGGTCGCGATGAGCTGCGTCGGGGCCGCGACTCCCCCCGACGACGTGGGATCCCCGCACCCCGTCGAAATCAGGAGAGCGGCGCACGCCACCAGCAGCCCCACGCGCCACGGCAGGCTCATTCGGATCCCTCGTTCAGGAACACGCGGCCGGCCGGCCCGATCAGCTCGGGCCCCCGGGCCGGCGACATCTATCTGCATGCGATGCTTGAATATGCAGTCGCGCACGAAGCGCGCCACGGAACCGGCGGAGGAACGACCCCCAGGGCTGCCTAACTGATTGATCGCCAATGCTCTCCCGATCCACCCGCGGGTGATCGGCGCGGAGGGTCGCGCCGGCGCCCCAGCCGGCTGGCGGCGGCGTTGCGGGAACACATCAGCGTCAGGCGTTGGGCTGCTGGGCGTGGCGACGGCTACCTGCGCTTGGCGGCGGGTGGTGAGGGGGGAGGAGAAGGATCGTGAACCGCCGCGCCGTGGGACGCCGACCCGGAGCTGTCCCCCAGAGCCGTCACCTGCCGCAGCGCGTAAGGCAGCCGCTCCAGCGAGCGGTACATGTCGTCCGGCTCACGGGGCAGGTCGGCGCCGAGGTAGTAGCGAAGCACGTTCCCCAGAACGTTGACCACGGTCACCGTGTCGCCGAACGCCTGGGCGCCACCTCGCGGCAGGTAGTAGGCCCCGAAGGCGCCGAGCCGCTCCCGTGCCGCCGTCGGATTGGTGGCGGCCGCGGGGTCTTCGGTGTAGCGCAGCGTGTTGCTACCGTGGTCGCCCTGGATCAGGATGACGGGCGGCTCCGACGAGTCTCGAAGCAGCTTTGCCACGAGATCGAGCAGGGACCCGTTCAGGCATCTGATCTGATTCAGGTAGGCCTCCCTCGGCTCGGCACGCGATTCCTTGGTCGGCATCGGAGCCGGACGGCACTCGCTGTCGTACAGGTAGGGCCGGTGCGGGTCGATCAGGTGGGCGAAGGTGAACGTCGGGCGCTCTCTGGCGGGGACGCGGGCCAGACCGGCGAAGGTACGCTCGAGGTAATCGGCGTCGATCGTGTAGTCGCGCTTGAACTGGCCCAGGACCGAGCTTCGCGCGAGCGTCCGCCGCAGCTCGGTGCGGGTCATCTCGGGCAGCAGCCGGAATTCGGGCCAGACCTCGGGCTCCACGTCGGCCTGGGGCGCGTGTCTCGTAGCCTGCCACCAGTGCGAGGGGAAGAACACGTACTCGTATCCGCGGCCGGCGAGGAACCGGACGGCGCGGCTGTGGGCGACGAGGTAGTTGGGCACCGTCGGGTCACTCGATTCGGGCCCGGGATCGTCACGCAGCTCGAGCAGGTGGCTGGCGTTGAGCAGTGAAGGGAGCGACAGCAGCGTATGTACGTAGTTGCTGCGCACGACGGGCGGGATCACGAACCCCAGGCGACGGAGGCTGTCCTCGAAAACCCGGTTGTCGAAGCCGTAGCGCTCGCGGAGGACGCCTCCGTTGGCGTACCCGTCGACCACGATCAGGTAGATGTCGGGCCGGTGGCTCGGTGCGCCCGCGTCGGGCCGGACTGCGATCGGCCGCTCGAGCCGCCGAATCAGGGCGCTCTCCCTGAGCTCGCGCCATGCGCGGGCCTGTTCAATCGCGAACTCGATCCCCATCCAGCCCACCAGCAACCCGGCCATGATCCCGAGAAAACCGGCGAGGGCATCGAGTCGAGCCGGTCTCCGGAGCAGCCACCGCACGAGCACGACCGTGAGGACTATGCCGCCCAGGATCAACACGAGATGCGGGGCGTGGCCCGTGAACAGGGCCACCCGGTTCGCGACCTTGCCGTATCCATAGAACCAGGCCACCGCCATCAGCGTCGCCAGGGGTGGGAATCGGTCGTCCCAGCGCCCGCGCACGAACAACGCGGCGGCGGCGTACACCAGCAGCAAGACCAGGAGGATGCCGCCGAGTGCGGACCCGATGTCACCGAGGGTCACGACTCCCGGATTGGCGGCCGCGAGGTGAAGGACTTGGACGATGGCCAGCAGAAAGGGGTAGAGCTGGAGGAGCCACCCCTTCAGGGACCGGCGGTTCGACTCAGGCAAGCAGGTGCTAGTGCCTGTCCGCCGACTTACCGCGCCGGGGCAGGAGGGATTTGAGGAAGGTTTTCGCAGCTTCACGCACCCGGCCGACCGTCACCGTGACGGACAGGACTGCGGCCGCGACGAGCTGGAACGCCAGGCTGCCGGCGCTGGGATCGATGTACATGAGGCCCCTATTGGCTGAGGAGGATCAGGAGCAGGGGGAGTCTCAAGTAACGGAGATGTCACCGTCCGGTCAAGAGATGCATGCCGGACCGGTAGTGTCCGGTTTTGCAGGACACTACCGCCACACCCAGCAGTGAGACAGCTCTCGTCACTGGCGAGCTGGTAGAAGCGCGTCGGGCGGCCGACCTGTGTCGCGGCCTCTCCTTCCTTCGTCCCTCCTCTCGTCCCGGCAGGGTCTTGCGATCCGGTGCACCGCTCTGGCTCACACCTTCCCGAAGAGCATCACATGACGCCGTCGACACTCCTTCCTCTTCTTCTCCTCCTCCTCGCCTGCGGCAACGCCACTCCAGCCGAGCGCTATGGCTTCGTGACCACGCTCGGCAACGACACCGTCGCCGTCGAGCGTATCGAGCGCTCGCCCACGCGGCTGGTCGCGGACGGCGTGGACCGCTGGCCGTTCCTGCGGCGGCGGCACACCGAGTTCAATCTCGAGCCCGACGGCACGATCCGGCACATGGTGATGGACGTGCGCACCCCGAACGGCCGGTCACCGAGGGAACGTGGACGCCGGGTCACGGCCGACTTCTCCAGGAACAAGGTGACCATCTCGGTCCGCGACAGCGCCGGCAGGCGCGACACCGCGTTCGCCACCGGCGGCGCGATCATCGTACCGCACGTGTCGATGATGTACAGCGTGATCGAGCTGGAGATCGCGGCGGCCCTTCGCCGTGCCGCCGCGGCGGGACTCGCGCCGGGGGACAGCGTCCTGTTCCGGCAGTTCTATCCCGACCGCGACGTCGGACCGAGCTTCACGATGCACCGAGGCTTCGTGGTGCCGCGGGGTGGGGGCAAGGTTGAGCTGCGACACGGCTGGCTCGCGGGGACCGGGGACGTGACCGTCGACAGCGGCGGCCGAATGCTGACCTACTCGGGAATGCGGAGCACGTACAAGGTCGCCGTCACGCGGACGACGGCCGTGCCCGACGTCGACTCGATCGGGGACCGGCTCGCGGCTGTGGAGCGCGCCACGGGCCAGCAGCAGCTCAGCGTGCGTGACACCACGCGCGCCACGATCGGCGCGGCGACTCTCTCCGTGGATTACGGCCGCCCCCTCGCGCGCGGGCGTACGCTCCTGGGCGACGTGATCGCTTACGACCGGGTCTGGCGCACGGGCGCGAATGCCGCGACGCAGCTCACGACCTCGGCCCCAATGACGCTCGCGCGATTGTCGCTGCCGGCAGGGACCTACACCCTGTGGACCGTCCCCCACGCTCGCGGCGTCGACCTCATTGTCAACCGACAGACCGGGCAATGGGGCACGGAGTACAGCCGGGCCCAGGATCTGGGGAAGGCGCCCATGACATCCGCCAGCACGGTCACGCCGGTGGAGAAATTTACCATCTCCATCGAGCCGAGCGACGCCCGGCACGGCACGCTCACGATGGCGTGGGGGACGTTTCGCTGGACGGCGCCGATCACGGTGCCGTGAGGAACACCTGTGGTGGCCGGCCCTGCACCGCTGATCTCAGGCGTTCACGCCCGACTTCCATTGCGCCAGCCGCTCGGCGATCAACTCGGCGCGTTGCTGGTCGTCGCGACCGTCGAGGATGCTCAGGTCCTCGGGATTGGCGCGCGAGTAGACACCGGACGTCCGCGCGTTGACTCCCGGGTCGGTGTCGGACTGAGTTGTCCAATACCCGGCTGCGCGATCGGCAGATTCCAGTCGGATCTCTCCGGTGCCGTGCAGCCCCGGCGCGTTCGGGTCCCGGGGCCTTTCGCCTTTCCAATAGTAGAAGATGCCGGACGGCTCTTTCTTCTCCTTCGCTGCTTCGCTCCAGTATCGCGCCGAGAGAGTGCCATCCTCCTGCCAGGAGCGGCCGGCCAGCTCCAGCGACCCGTCACGGTCTCGCGAGATCCGCAGCAAGCTTATGGCCGAAGGCTCCTGGGAGGTGCGCGCGGTCAGGGAAAGCTGCCACCACAACCCCTCGATGCGGGCTGCGCTCCACTCGTTCTCGATCGCCTTCCGGAGCTTCTCGTTGACGATTCTCATCTCGGCAGCGGTGGCCGCGTCGCCGTACCGTACGCAGGTAAGACCGAGGAGATCGCTTGGAAGCTTTGAGCCACTCGCATGGAGGATGAAGGTTCGGCGCATGCCGAGGACTCCGCCGAAGAGACCGGCTTCGAAGACCACGTTGTCCCGCGGAGAGGCCTGGGCGGATCCCGCAGGATCGGGGGCGGGTGGGCTGTTGGCGGTCCAGTCGTCGCGCGCGAACACGAACGCGGCGAAATCGACCTCTCGCGTCAGCTCGAGGAGCCGCTCCAGCGTGGTAGTCCCGGGATTGAATGAGGTCGTCCAGGGTTCTACCTGCGCGACGTCTTCCAGACCACGCGTCAGCGCCTGCAGCAGCTTCTGCTGCTTTCCCGACGAGCCCAGGAAGATTCGAGGCTTGTCCATCCATTCCTCCAGCACCATGCCCGACCGCGGTCGGGGCGTTACCGAGGGGCCGCGACGATGTTGGGACCCGCGGGCTCGGCCACCCACTCGGTATGTCCATCAAGGAACTCCAGGAGATCAGCCATTGTAAACTCGAGAAACGTTCGCTGATAGGCGCCGGTGGATGTCGGGGCCGCCTCGGCGCCACCGGCGGACGTACCTCTTCGTGGACGAATCGGGGACAAAGGCTGATTATCGCGCGGTGCAGGGACTGTCAAGCGACCAGCTCCGCTCGGCTCGGTGCGAGTCTCCTCGGGTCAAGTAGTCACCCCTTGTTCCGCGGCGTCATTCTGACGGCCCCCGATTGTGGTCGAAGGCGTAGGTCCGCATCGCGCGATCGTTCTGGTAAGTTGGGCAACTGGCTGGTCTCCTGGCACGAGCGGATTTAGACTGCTGCGGTCGCAGTCTGATTCTAGTTAGGCCCTCGGCAATGCTTCTGGCACTGGACCGATGCGGAGGTGCTATGCACTGGCCTTTCATGTTTCTGCTAGCGGCGACATTAGCTGTTCCCCATCGCCTAGCTCGCGCGCAGGCCGCTCAGGATACCCTGGCTGAGCGGGTGGCCGATCAAGCATTCGACGCGATAGACCGCTGTGACCGCGTGAGATTCTACTCGTTCTTCGCGCCGGTCTGGTATCACTCAGTCCTCGAGGACTCGTCTGGAGCTGCCACACGTCATACGCGCGATGAGGCACTACGGAAAGTCGATCCGAACAGCTGGTGGGCAGCGTGCGGAGACAAGCCAAGACCGGCGTCCGGTGACCCGCTCAAGACCGTTCGCCGTATCGTACTCGGGCCGTACGTGGTGGACGTGCAATCCGTCAAGGCGGGCGAGTACGTTCACCTCGACATGCTGGAGGTCCGGGGAGGGAAGATCGTCCACGAGTGGGAGTCGGACGATTACAGCAGTTGGAGCCGGAAGCCGGCGAGACCGTAAGGACGGTGATCGGCTGAAGCAGCTACTGGGAACGTTACTACGGAACTCGGCGGGTCCTGGCACGGCGACGCCCCGCGACAGCGCTCTGTCAGCGGGGCGGAAGGTTCGGACGAGTGGGCCTGGGTAGAGTTGAACTACCGACCTCACGCTTACGATAATAAGTACAACAGCAATCAATAACCCACTTGTGCCCACTGCACAGATATC
>JADMIO010830224.1_pt1 | contig 24033 bp, 26 predicted proteins | sample 8958161 | NCBI WGS metagenome assembly JADMIO01 (sample SAMN16585339, study PRJNA669376) | soil metagenome | isolation source: Crop rotation soil | place: USA: Cullars Rotation, Alabama | collected 2011
CTTTCCCGGCGTTCGTGCGCTTCGAGCCAAGCGGGACGTCTTCGAGGCCGGTGCGGATGTGGCCGCCGCGCTGGACGGTGAGCGCGATGAGATCGGTGAGGTCGGTCATCAGGCCGGCGATCATCCAGGGCGCGCCAGGGCAGTGTTCGGCGAGGAGTGCCTGATAGGCATCAAGCGCATAGGGCCGCGGTGGGAAGCCAAAGGTCATGCCGGCGGAGAACATCAGGCGATAGATCGGCGGCTTGAGCCGCGGATAGCGCTTCGCCAGCGCGGCGCCGAGGCGGATGAAGCCGGGCTCGTAGATCGCATAGCTCGGATGGAAGCCGTGACGCTCGGCCATGGCGAGGCCGTGGCGGATGTCGCTTTCGGGATTCATGTAGACCGAGCCGGGGCGGTCCTGGGCGATGCCAACATAGGACGAGGTGTTCACCGTGCCGGGATCGACCACCGACCATTCGATGAGGCCGCGCGCCGCGAGGGCCTCGACGGCGCGGTAGCGGTCGCGGCCGGTCCTGCTGAGCTCGCTGCCCGGCGTCGCGGCGGCGTCGATGGTCGGGTAGACGATGACGTCGACCTCAGCGCGGATGCCTTCGATGATGCGGGCATAGAGCGCGGCGTCGTCGTGCTGGCGGCCGGTCGCGGCGTCATAGGCGTGGAGATGGAGGATCGCGGCGCCTTCGCGGGCGCAGGCGATGCCGTCGGCGACGATCTCGTCGACCGAGACGGGAATCAGCGGCTGCAGCGCGCGGGTCCAGCCGCCGTTGAGGGCGACCTCCAGCCAGATTTTCTCAGCCATTCCCGTCCGCCGACATGCCGCTCGCGCCCCTGCGCGGACCTCACTTCGCCCGGACTTGCGTGGAAGGGCAAGGCACCGAAATGCGAATCGCCTGCACGCGTTCTGTCGCATCAGGCATCGCGGCAAAGCGGACGTGTGCCAGCGCACATATCGCTACGGCAATTGGGCCTGGATCGACTTCGTCTGGAGTCGCGGAAATCTGTGGTTCCAGACGCTCATGTTGCGGCGCAAGAGCAACACCGGCGGGGCATCGCTCTTATCCACAGCATGCCCCCGTGCACTTCACGAAAGTGTCACATAAGCGTCAGAGAGCGTAGGCAATGGGGTGGCATCGCGAGGCGCGCTGCATCGAGCAGTAAGGGCGTCGGGGCCGCTCATTCGGTCGCGAATTGGTGGGGGTTACAATGAAACTGCGTCATCTGCTGGGCAGCGTAGCGCTGCCTGCTCTGGCTTTGGCTATGGCGGCTCCGGCGTTTGCCCAGTCGACCGGTACGGAAGCGGAAGAAACCATCGTCGTCACCGGCGCGACCAAGGCCAAAGGCGGCCTGATCGTTCCGGAGAAGGTCACCAAGACCCGCGCGACGGTCACCCAGGATTATTTCGAGAAGCAGTCGACCGGCCAGTCGCCGATCGCGATGCTCAACATGCTGCCGGGCGTGAACTTCACGAACAACGACCCGTACGGCTCGAGCGGCGGCAATGTCGTGCTGCGCGGCTTCGACAATGCCCGCGTCTCGCTGACCGCCGACGGCATTCCGCTGAACGACACCGGCAACTACGCGCTCTTCTCCAACCAGCTCTTCGACTCCGAGATCATGTCGAAGGCGACGGTCAACCAGGGCACGACGGACGTCGACAGCCCGACCGCCTCGGCGACCGGCGGCTCGATCAACCTGGCGACCCGCAAGCCCGACAGCGAGTTCACGGTGCGCGGCACCGCCTCCTACGGCAGCTTCGACTACGGCCGCGTCTTCGGCTCGGTCGACACCGGCGAGTTCGGGCCCTGGGGCACCAGCGCCTACTTCACCGCGTCGTACCAGGACTACGAGAAGTTCGAGGGCTTCGGCGATCTCGAGAAGAAGCAGTTCAACGGCAAGATCTACCAGCCGATCGGCTCGGGCGACGACTTCATCTCGATCGCCTTCCACTGGAACGAGAACCGCAACCACTCGTACCGCAACGGCAACAAGGCGAGCTTCGCCTTCTACGGCTCGGACTTCGCCGGCTTCCTCGACGTTTGCAACCGCGACCAGCCGACGGCGGGCGTGGTGGACAACGACAACGCGGCGCCCTTCGGCACCGGCGGCGGCGCGTTCCTCGCGGCGACCGACAACCCGGCCAACCCGTCGGCCTGCACCAACTACTGGAACGTCCGCATCAACCCGTCGAACACGGGCAATATCCGCATCCAGTCGAGCTTCCAGCTGAGCGACTCGGTGCGCCTCACCATCGACCCCTCGTTCCAGTACACGCTGGCGACCGGCGGCGCGGGCAACGCGGTCTTCGCCGAGAACGACGGCCGTCTGCGCGGCAATAACGGCGCCGGCGGCTTTGCCGGCCCGGGCGTCGACCTCAACGGCGACGGCGACCTGCTCGACCAGGTCCGCATGAACTCGACCAACATCACCAACACCTATCGCTACGGCCTCACCGGATCGCTGATCTGGGAGATCGACGAGCACAACACGATCCGCGCCGCCTACACGGTCGACTACGGCCGCCACCTGCAATCGGGCGCGATCTCGTATCTCGACGCGACGGGCGCGCAGCTGAACCCGTTCGCCGGCGCCCGCGGCCAGGAAATCCGCGCCAATGACGGCAGCCTGTTCCGCATCCGCGACCGCAAGTCGATCGCCAAGCTGAACCAGATCGCGCTGTCCTATACCGGCCTGTTCATGGACGACCGGCTGCGCATCAATCTCGGCGTCCGCGCGCCGTACTTCGAGCGCCAGCTGAACCAGTTCTGCTTCTCGCAGGACGGCTCGGCGAACGTGAACTGCACGACGCAGCCCTTCACCGTTCAGCCGAACGGCAACGTCGTGTTCGCCGGCTCGGCGACGCAGTTCATCCGGCCGTTCTCGGGCGTCGAGCGCAAGTATGACGACGTGCTGCCGAATGTCGGCATCAGCTACGAGTTCATGGAAGGCCACATCGTCTATGCGAGCTACGCCAAGGGCCTCTCGGCGCCGCGCACGGACAACCTCTATGTCCCCAAGCTGATCGCCGGCACGGTCGTGCTGCTCGACTCGGAAGTCGAGACGACCAACACCTACGATTTCGGCTATCGCTATCAGGGCGACAACCTGACGGTCTCGACCGCGGTGTGGATGACCGACTACGACAACCGCATCGCCAACGCCTTCGACCAGGATCTCGGCTTCTCGATCTTCCGCAACGTGGGCGCGGTGAAACTGCGCGGCTTCGACTTCGAGATCGGCTATCAGCCGATGGAGGGTCTCACGCTGTACGGCTCGGCCTCGTATAACGACAGCGAGATCCAGTCGAACCTGCCGCTCGGCCTCGTCGGCGGCGTCCCGACCTTCCTGCCGACCAAGGGCAAGAAGTTCGTCGAGATCCCGGATTGGACGGTCTCGGGTCGCATCCAGTACGAGGTCGCCGGCTGGACCTTCGGTCTCCAGGGCAAGTATGTCGGCGAGCGCGCCGCATCGGACGTGAACGACGAGTTCGCCGATGCCTACACGCTGTTCGACGCCGACATCCGCTACGACTTCGCGGAGATGGGCTACGAGGGCACCTACTTCCAGCTCAACGTGGTGAACCTCTTCGACGAGGATTACTTCGGCTCGATCTCCTCGACCTCGAACACCCTGCCGCAGCAGGTGGGCGTGACGGCGGCGAACGTGCCGATCATCCAGGCGGCCTCGGGCACGGTGTTCTACAATCTCGGCGTGCCGCGCACGATCCAGGCGAGCCTCGGCTTCCGCTTCTAAGACGAAGCGCCACGCTTCAAGCGGAAAGGGCGGCCCTCGGGCCGCCCTTTTTGTTGCGTGCTTGTGCCGGGTGGCCGAGGGGCGTATTCGCGGCGCCGAATTTCCCCCAGTGCCTGCGATGCCCCAAGCCCTCGATCCTTATTCGCCCGAAGCCTATGCGCGAGCAGTGAAGCCGTTCCATGCCGTCATCGAGCCGGCGGGCGGCGTTGCGTCCGACCCCGCTCGCCGGGTGACGCTGTACGCAAAGACGCGCGAGGAAGCGGAGCGGCTGCTTCAAGCCGAGTATCCACGCGCCACCATCGTGCGGTTCTGGCTGGACCAGGCGTGGGATCCGCTCTCGTCGATGCCGCGATAGCACCGGCAAAGGAAAACGGCGCGGCCATCGAGGCCGCGCCGTTGCAAGCTGCCGCGTGTGCGAGGCGGCTGTCTAAGCCTGCCGGCTGAGCTGTGCGGTGAGCGAGGCGGCGCCGACGAGGGCGAGGCCGAAGACGGTGAGGGCGAAGAAGGGCGAGTACCAAGCCTCGTCCCAGATCGCGACGGCGATGGCGCTGACGGCGAGGAGGAGCTCGGCCATGCCGCTGTGGCCCTTGGTCGGGCGCGCCTTGTCGAGCGCGGCATCGCGGCCCTTGGGCGTGCGGACGAAGGCCGAAGGCGTGCCGCGGACGGCTTCCCAGATGGAGCGCGTGTTGGAGAGCGTGAGCCCGCCGTTCAGCGCCAGCATGGAGCCGAGCGCGACGAGCGACTTGAACGTCACCTTTCGCTTCAGCGCCCATTGGCCGGTCATGGTCATGGCGAAGACGGCAAAGCCGCCGAAGGCGGTCGAGAAGACGCCGACGAAGAAGATGCCCCAGGGCTGCGTCGAGGTGAGCACCATGGCGGTCAGCGCGGAGAACAGCGCGACGGCGCCGGCGGGATAGGCCCAGCCCTGGAAGAGCTGGAAGATCATCGCGAATTTCTGGACCGGCGTCAGCGCGGGCGAGCGGAAGACGCTGGGCAGCAGCTTGATCGCGACCTGGGTGAAGCCCTTGGTCCAGCGGAATTGCTGCTGGCGCCAGGCCGGCACGGTCTCGGGCAATTCGCCGGGGATCGCGACGGTCGGCAGGAAGGCGGTCTTCCAGCCGCGCATCGCGGCGCGGATGGCGAGATCGATGTCCTCGGTCAGCGTATCGCCTTCCCAACCGCCGGCATCGTCGATCGCGGCGCGGCGCCAGATGCCGCCGGTGCCGTTGAACGGCATGAAAAGGCCCGACCAGTTGCGCGCGCCCTGCTCGATCGCGAAGTGGGCGTCGAGCATCAGCGACTGCGCCTTGGTCAGCAGGCTCGTCTCGGCGTTGATGTGCTCCCAGCGCGTCTGGACATAGGCGAACTGGCGGTTGTGGATCAGCGTCGGCAGGGTGCGGCGGAGGATGTCCGTCGGCGGGATGAAGTCGGCGTCGAAGATCGCGACATACTCGCAGTCGTCGTGCTCGAGACCCGCCTTGAGCGCGCCGGCCTTGAAGCCTTCGCGGTTGGTGCGATGGAGCAGCTCGGCATCGACGCCGCGGGCGCGCAGCTCGGCGATCTTGGCGCGGCCGATCTCGGGCGTGCCGTCGGTCGAATCGTCGAGCAGCTGGATGCGGAGCTTGTCGCGCGGCCAGTCGATGGCGGCGGCGGCCTCGAGCGCGCGCTCGACGACGCCCGACTCGTTGAAGGTCGGCAGCTGGATGAGGACACGCGGCAGGTCGGCTTCGGCGGGGAGGGGCAGGGCTTCGAGGGCGGCAGTCTTCTCGAGGCCCTCCTTGCGATTCCAGAGGAAGATGCCGGTCAGCGCGAGGAGGTGCAGCGACAGCATGCACACTAGGCCCAGCGACAGGACGAAGAAGAACCACGCCGCGAACACGACGATATCGGACATCTGGGACCAGAACGAAACGTTCGATCCCAGCTGCGTCATGATCAGCTGCGACATGTAGAAACCCCTCAAGGGCCATCCGCGGCGGATGACCCAGAACCCTGTGGCCGATTGCCGCGCAAGATGACTTTACGCGAACGCGAAAACAAGACCCGGCCTGTGGCAATTTCACGGCGGCGAATGGGAATAGTTCTCGCTCCGCCAAGGGGTTGAGGCCAAAATCCGCCCCGGAGGGCCGGCATGCCGAGAGTCTCGGTTGGGAAGGCGGACGGGGGGCGGATGACCCTCGCCTATGACGACATCCCGGCGCCGGGGGCGGAATCGGGCCTGCCGGTGCTGCTGGTGCATGGCTTCGCCTCCAAGCGGCGGACCAATTGGGTGTCGCCGGGCTGGATGCGCGCCTTCGCCGGGGCCGGCCGGCGGGTCATCGCCTTCGACCATCGCGGCCATGGCGAGAGCGAGGTCAGCTATGTCGAGGCCGACTATGACGAAGGGCTGATGGCGGGGGATTGCGTGGCGGTGCTCGACGCCTGCGGGGTCCGCGAGGCCGACGTCTTCGGCTACTCGATGGGTGCCATGGTGACGGTGCGCCTGCTCGAGGACACGCCGGACCGGGTGCGGCGGGCGGTGCTGGGGGGCCTCGGGGAGAACTTCTTCGAGCCGGTCGGGTTCTCGGACGCGGTGCCGCAGGCGCTGCTCGCCGACGATCCGAATGCGGTGACGGACCCCGGCGCGCATCTCTTCCGCGTCTTCGCCGACCAGCAGAAGCAGGACCGGCGCGCGCTCGCCGCCTGCTGGCGCCGTCCGCGCACCGGCTTCGATGCGGCCAAGACGGCGGACATCGACCAGGAGGTGCTGGTCATCTGCGGCGAGAAGGACACCGTCACCGGCCCGCCCGACCGGCTGGCGTCGACCATGCCCGGCGCGCGCGCCGTCACCGTGCCCGGCCGCGACCACATGAGCGCAGTCGGCGACAAGGTGACGAAGGCCGAGGTGCTGGCGTTTCTCGGCGCCTAGCGCTTTTGCGGTTTCGGCACTGCGCGCGCGCGCTTCGATGCCACCCGCCGCGCTGCGGCGAACGCGGCCCGCGCCCAGAGGAGAAGCTCGTCAGGTTCGTCGAAGAGTCGATCGGGCGCGCGCCAGAAGGCGAGATCGATCAATTCACCCCGCTTCTCGTAGTTGAGAGGCGGGAAGGCCTCGGCTTCCTTGAAGAGCGCACGGTTACCGTCGTCGACGCGAAGATAAAGCGTGTTGTCACGCACCATGCCGAGCATCGCGCCGTCGCAGAAGACGCCGGTCTTGCCGAACATGCGGCGCAGTGAGATGCGGCCGAGCGGGCTGAGTTGATCGCGGAGGAAGTCGGCGAAGCTTTCGCTTGCGACCATCGCCGCTAGAAATCGAAGCCGATCGTGCCGAAGACGCTGTCGTCTTTGCCTTCGATGTCGGTGCCGGTGACGCGGAGATCGAGCGAGACGGCCGAATAGCTGGCGGTCAGGCCGACATCGTAGTGCGCGTAATCTTCGACGCCGGCGGTCGCGTTATCCTCGATCCACTGATAGCCGACATTGGCGCTGCCCGAGAGCCAGTCGGCGAACGGCACTTCGGCGCCGGCGCTGATCCAGTAAGCGGTCCCCGAGGCGGCGAAGAAGTCCGACGAGAAGCCGAACCGGCCGCTCAGCGTGACGTCGCCGATATTGTGCGTCACGACGGCGATGCCTTCGAGATAGTTGTATTCCGCGCCGTCCGGCTGGTTCGGGTAGTAGTAATAGACGATCGCGACATCGAGCGCCGTGTCCTCGCCGAGATCGACCGCGTAGCCGCCGATGAGATCGACCTCGACGTCGGTCTCGCCGTCGCCGAAATCGACGCCCGAGCCGAAGACGCTGGCGTAGAAACCGCTCTCGTGGCTGAGGGTCACCGTCGCCTGGGGCGCGCCGTCACCGAGCGTCTGGCGGAGGCCGCGGACGTAATACTCGCTGGTGAAGGAGACATTGCCGGAGATGGCCCAGGTCGGCACCGCCTCGGTTTCCTCGGCATAGGCCGGCATCGCCAGGAGCAGCGCGCCGAGCGCGCCTGTTGCGTATCGCATCGCGTCCCCCGAATCAGGCACGAAAAGGCCCGGGAAATCCCGGGCCTTTTCTACGCGCGGATGGTTGACGAGATCAGAACGCGAAAATGACCGAGGCGACGAACTTGCCGTTGTCACCCACCAGGTCGGTGTCGAAGTAGCGGGCGTCGAAGGACGCCATGCCGCCGGTCAGGGTGATGCCGACATCGTAGTGGAAGTAGTCGGGCAGCAGGAAGGTCGCGTTGTCGTCCACCCACTGGTAGCCGACATTGGCGCTGGCCACCGCCCAGTCGGTGACCGGGACCGCGACGCCGGCGCTGGCCCAGATGCCGAAGCCGGATTGGGCGAAGAAGTCCGGCGAAAGCGCCAGCTTGGCGTTGGCCGTGAAGCCGCCGAAGTCGCGGGTGATGACGCCGATCACTTCGAAATAGTCGTAGTTCGCGCCCGAGGGAGAGCCCGGATACAGGTAGTAGACGCCGGAGATATCGAGCGTCGTGCTGTCGTCGAGTGCGAAGGCATAGCCGGCCGAAAGGTCGACCTCGATCTCGGACTCGCCGTCGCCGAAATCGATGTTGGAGGCGAAGACATAGCCGTAGAAGCCGCTCTCGTGGTCGATGCGGAGCGTTCCCTGGCCGGCGGCTTCCCCAAGCGTCTGCGAGACGCCGCGGAACATGTAGTCCGACACCGCGGTGAGGTTGCCGGAGAAGCTCCAGGCCGGCGCCGGCGCGTCTTCTGCCAGCGCCGCACCCGCAAGGAGCGCCACGCCGGCTGCTGAAACGAGAAGTCTTTTCATTGTGTCACCTCTGTTGCGCGTCGACGGCCGTCCCCCGGCTCGCGACGAAACGAGATGCCGACCCTTCGCTTCGCACTGCAGCATTTCCATTGGAAAGGCGTAGCCGAAGTTCCGCGGCAGGCATCCCCATACCGACGCGCAATTTTCAGATCGTTCCGGCGGCTCGGCAATTCGCAAGTGCGATAATCCTGTTGCACCTGCGCAACAAAGACTGCCTAATTCTCGCGCATCCGAGAAATTGCCTATAATGTAGGCAGATCGGTGTTCAGCGCCGCGCCAAAGGGGTCAGGGCCAGATGCAATCCAGCGTCGGTCATGAGGGTCTCGCCGGTGATGTGCTGGGCCCCCTCGGTGCAGAAGAAGACGACCGAGTCGGCGACATCCTCGGGAGTCCCGGCACGGCGGAGCGGCATCGTCTCCTCCTGCTGCTTGACCATGCGGTTGTGAACGTCCTGACCGAGCGCGTCCTTGAACCAGCGCGTGCCGACGAAGCCGGGGCATACGGCATTGACGCGGATCTCGGGGGCGAGCGCGCGGGCAAGGCTGATGGTCATCGTGTTCATCGCACCCTTCGACGCCGCATAGGCGATCGACGAGCCGATGCCGGTGACGCCTGCAATCGAGGAGACATTCACGACGGCGCCGAAGCCGTGTGCCTTCAAGGCCGGCGTGCAGGCGCGGACCATCTGAAAGGCGCCCAGCACATTGGTCTTGTAGATGTTGAGCCAGTCATCCTCGGTGAGGCCTTCGAGATCGACATGGTTCACGATCTTGGTCGTGCCGGCATTGTTGACGAGGATGTCGATGCGGCCGAAGGCGTCTTCGCAAGCCTTGGCCATGCGGCGGCAATCGGCGTCGCTCGCGACATTGGCCTGGACCATGATGGTCTTGCCGCCGGCCGCGTCGATGGCGGCCTTGGTCTCTTCGGCCTCGGTCTTGCTCTTGGTGTAGTTGATGACGACGGCGCAGCCGCGCGCCGCAAGCCGGGTTGCCACTGCGGCGCCGATGCCGGTCGCCGAGCCGGTGACGATGGCGGCCTTGCCGTCGAGCCGCATGCCGATGTCGCTCATGAAAAGTTCCTCCCGAACGGGCGCATTCGAGCCTTCGCGGCCGTCCCGTCAAGCGGTCCCAAACGTCAGCTCATGCGTTCAAAGCTTGACCGAAGCAACGATGCGGGAACTCGGCCATGGGCGAGCAGGAATTCGAGGCCTTTTTCATCCAGGCGACGGACTGGGTGGTGCGGGCCATCCCGAACCTCATCGCGGCGATCCTGATCCTCGTCGTCGGCTTCATCCTCGCTGGATGGCTGGCGCGGGTGGTGACGCGCATTCTCGCCGGACGCCGTAATCTCGACCAGACGCTGACGCCGATCATCGCCACGCTGCTACGCTATTTCGTGCTGACAGTGACCTTCATCGCGGTGCTCGGCCAGCTCGGCGTGCAGATCGCCTCGATGCTGGCGGTGCTGGGCGCGGCGGGCCTCGCCATCGGCCTCGCGCTGCAGGGCACGCTGTCCAACATCGCCGCCGGCATCATGCTGCTCGGCCTGCGTCCGTTCCGCGCCGGCGAAGCGATCGAGACCGGCGCGGTGCAGGGCACGGTGATCGAGGTCGGTTTGTTCGCGACGACGCTGCGCGCGCCGGACGGGCTCTTCCACTTTGTGCCGAATTCGAGCCTGTGGAATACGCCGATCAAGAACCTGACGCGCAATGCGATGCGGCGCATCGAGGTGAAGTTCGCGATGCCCGAAGGGACCGACATCGCCGCCGCGCGCAAGGCGCTGCTCAAGATCGCCAGGGCCGACGAGCGTATCGAGAAGGCGCCCGAGCCCGAAGTGCTGGTCACCGGCTTCGGCGACAAGACGATCGAGTTCGTGCTGCGGGCCTGGGCCCGCCCAACGTCGCATGGCCGGGCGGCGGCGGATCTCGCCGAGCGGGGCAGGGCGGCGCTCGATGTGATGGGCGGCACGCGAGAACAAGCGACGGAAGCGCTGGCCCGCGCCGTTTGAGGATCAACGCGTCGCGGATGCGCAGTAAATCCCAAGGAGTTCCCATGATGAAGACGATGGTTGCCGCCGCGGCGGTGCTTTCGGTCGCCGGTCTTTCGGCGATGGCGGTGGCCGACGATCACGACGGCAAAGGCGGTCACCGCGGCGAGCGCATGCTCGAGCGGCTGGACACCAACAAGGACGGCAATATCTCGCTCGACGAGGCGAAGGCCGGCTCGGCCGAGCGCTTCAAGCATGTCGACAAGAACGGCGACGGCATCATCACGCCCGACGAAGCGCCGCGCATGTTCGACAGCCCGGACGCCAACCACGATGGCAAGGTGACGCCGGACGAGCTCACGGCCGCCGCGGAAGCCCGCTTCAAGCGCGGCGACACCGACGGCGACGGCGTCATCACGGCCGCCGAGCGCGAGGCGCACCGGGCGGCGTGGAAAGAGAAGCACGACAAGGACGAGGACCAGCCGCCGCCTCCGTAAGGCCGGTTCCCGAATAGCTAGCGCCCCACGCGGTTGCGGCTATGGTGCGGACGATGCGAATCGTCCTCGTGCGCCATGGCCGCCCCGCGATGGGGCGCAGCCGCTGGATCAGCCATGCGGCTTTCGCGCGTTTCATCGACGACTATCAGGCCGCCGGGATCGACGGTGCGCATCCGCCGCCCGAGGAGCTGCTGAAGCTCGTCGCTGGAGCGAAGCGCGTGCACGCGAGCGACCTGCAGCGTTCCGTCGAAAGCGCCAAGGCGCTGCTGCCCAAGGCCGAGCTGGTCTCGACGCCGCTCTTCACCGAAGCGCCATTGGCCTCGCCGCCGGTACCGGGCCTGCGGCTCAAGGCGCCGGCCTGGGCGGTGGTGGCGCGGCTTGCCTGGCATGGCGGGTTCAAGCCGGGGATCGAGGGCTATACCCAATCAAAGCACCGCGCCCGCCAGGCAGCCGACGTGCTGATCGCCGACGCAGAGCGCGAGGGTATCGCCGTGCTGGTGGCGCACGGCTATTTTAACGCGATCCTCGGCCGGCTTCTGCGCCGCGGTGGCTGGCGGCGCACCGGAGCGCACCGGCCGAGCTTCTGGAATACCGTCGTCTATGAGCGCGACACGGCGATCGCCCTGCCGCGCCCGCGTGCCCGGCCGCCGGGACGCATCGGCCGGCTGAGGGCGCGCATCGCCAAGGGCCGCAAGAAGAAGGCGGCTGCCTAGAAATCGAGCATCGCCTTTTCGGAAAACCGGCCTCCACTTTTCCGGGCGATGCTCAGGGCGTCCAGCGGGTGACGACAGTGTCGAGCGCAGGGCGGGGCCGATCTTCGAGCGCCACCGCCGGCTGGCCGAGATAGATGAAGCCGGCGACGCGCTCCTTCTCCGCAAGGCCGAGGATCGGCTTCACGCCTTCATCGTAGCCGACCCATTCGGTGAGCCAGGAGCCCTTGAAGCCGAGGGCGTGGGCGGCGGTCAGCAGGTTCATGCAGACCGCGCCGGCCGAGAGAACCTGCTCCCATTCGGGCACCTTGGCATTGCCTTCGGCGCGACTGATCACGGCGACGATCGTGGGGGCGCGGAGGAAGCGGCGGCGCTCGGCCTCGACGAGCTCGGGGATGGCGTCCGGCATGCGGCGGCGGAAGAGGGCCGCGACCTTGTCGCCGAAGGCGGCGCGGGCCTCGCCTTCCAGCACGATGAAGCGCCAGGGCGTCAGCTTGCCGTGATCGGGCACGCGGGTGGCGGCGGTGAGGATGGTGGCGAGCTGACCGGCATCGGGACCGGGACCGGTCATCGCCTTCGCCGAGGCCGAGCGGCGGGTCAGCAAGAGGTCGAGAGTCCCGGGCGCGGGGGTGTTCAACCTGTCGGCGGAAACGAGAGTCGTCATGGCGCTCATGTAGGGCAGGACGCGCGCTGACACAGCACTTTCATTAAAAAATCCTTCGCTTGGTACTGGTTTCGAAACGATTGGAGTGTATCGTCGAATCAATCCTCAGCGCGGGGGCGCAGATGGGCTGGATCGTGCTTAGCATCTCGTTGGTCGTGCTGGCCGCATGGACGGTATCGACCCGGTCGACCGGGCATCGCGCCCGCCGCGGCGACCGCTTGGAAGACGCCTTCATCCGGGCGCGGGTCCAGCGCATGACCACGAACGGCATCCGGGATTTCCGCTGAATCTGCCGCTTTCGCTGTGACGAAAGCACGCCGTCCGGCCTTTTTTCCTTAAGGCCCGGCCTCTACATTCTTCCGATAAGAAGATTTTGAGGGGAGGCGCCCATGGCCGCCATCACCGCCGAAAAGCTTTCGAGCATCGATCCTGTCTGGACGACGCTGCGCGGCGAGGCCGAAGCGATCGCGATGAGCGAACCCGATCTCGCGAGCTTCGTACACGGGTCGATCCTCGCGCATGGGCGGCTGGAGGAGGCGCTCTCCTTCCATCTCGCGAACAAGCTCGGCAATGCCGACACGGGCGCGATGAAGATCCGCGACACTTTCCTGCAAGCCTTCGCCGCCGCGCCGCAGATCGGCCAGGACGTGCGCGCCGACCTCGCCGCCATCCGCGAGCGCGACCCGGCCTCGCGCGGGATCGTGCAGCCGTTCCTCTTCTTCAAGGGCTTCCAGGCGCTGCAGGCCTATCGCGTCGCGCATTGGCTGTGGACGAGCGGTCGGACCTGGATGGCGCTGCATTTCCAGAACCGCATCTCCGAGGTCTTCGGCGCCGACATCCACCCGGCATCCAAGATCGGCCGCGGCGTCTTCATCGACCATGGCACCGGCGTCGTGATCGGCGAGACGGCGGTGATCGAGGACGACGTCTCGATGCTGCACGGCGTGACGCTGGGCGGCACGGGCAAGGAGCGCGGCGACCGTCACCCCAAGGTGCGCAAGGGCGTGATGATCGGCGCCAACGCGACCATACTCGGCAATATCGAGATCGGCGCCTTCAGCCGGGTCGGCGCGGGCAGCGTGGTGCTGCAGCCGGTGGCGGAGAACTGCACCGTCGCGGGCGTGCCGGCCAAGGTGATGGGGTGCGCGGGCTGCCCGAACCCCAGCCACGCGATGAACCAGAACTTCCTGGCTCAGGTCGTCACGGATTTTGACATCTAAAGCCGGTCCTTCAGCGCGTAGAACATCATCGCGAGGCTGCGCAACGGGCCGCTGAGAGTGCGTGGCACGGGGCGGTGCTTGAGCGCGGCATAGAGGTCGAAGCGGCCCTCGGTGCGGCCGGTGACGGCCTCGGCCATGAGCTTGCCGGCGAGCGTGGCGACGGCGACGCCGTGGCCGGAGAAGCCGTGCGCGAAGACCGTGCGGTCGTCGCGCCAGCCCATATGGGGCATGCGCGAGAGGGTAAGGCCGATCGGGCCGCCCCAGATGAAATCGTAGCCGATGCCGGCGAGCTGCGGGAAGACGCGCAGCATCGGCGGGCGGACGATCGAGGCGAGATCTTTCGGGTCGCGGCGGCCATAGGCCTCGCCGCCGCCGAAGAGCAGGCGGTGGTCGGGTGTGAGCCGGTAATAGTCGACGACGACCTTGGTGTCGGCGACGGCAGCGCCGCACGGGATCAGTGCCCTGGCGCCGGCTTCGCCGAGAGGCCGCGTGGCGCCGATATAGGCGTTGATCCAGATCGCGCGCTCCCCGGCATCGGGGGCGAGATCGGCGAGCCAGCTATCGCAGGCGAGGATCGCGTGGGCGGCGAGGATGTCGCCGCTGTTCGTCCGTATCCGGATTTTCTGGCCTTCATGCGCGACGGAGGCTGCGCGGCTTTGCTCATGGATGATTGCGCCGGCGGCTTCGGCCGCGCGGGCGAGGCCGCGGACGAAGTTCAGCGGATGAAGCTGGCCGCCGCCGGGATCGGCGATGCCGCCGTGATAGCGGGTGCTGGAAATCCAGCGGGGGATCTCGTCGGCAGGGAGCCAGCGCGTGCGATAGTTGTGCGCCTTCTCCAGATACTCGGCTTCGATCTGCAGCGGCTTCGCGTCGCGCGTCTTCCACGCGACATTGAGGAGGCCGTTCTTCAAATCGCAGTCGATCGCGTACTCCGCGACGAGGTCGCGAACCAGCGCCTTGGCTTCTTCGGCGAGCTCCCAGAAGCGTGCGGCGATCTCCGGGCCGTGCTTCTCCGCGAGATCGTGTTGCGACCAGCGCTGGCCGGAATGGAGCTGGCCGCCATTGCGGCCCGAGGCGCCGGCGCCGACGGCGCTGGCCTCGAGCAGCACGGTCTTGAGGCCGGCTTGCGCAAGATGCAGCGCCGCCGAGAGACCGGCGAATCCTCCGCCCACCACCACAACGTCCGCCGTTTGCGCGCCGGCCAGAGGCGGACGCGCCGGTACGGGTGTCGCGGTCGCGGCGTACCAGGTGTCGAAAGGGCGGAATTCGGGCGTCACGGCGCGCACTTGACCACGCCGCGGGCGCGCGTCACACCCTGCCGCGAATGGAAGACCGGCGCGGAAATCGCGCCTCGAGGAGAGACTTCATGGCTATGGACCGTACGGAAATGCGCCGCGTCGAGACCTATCTCCGCGACACGTTCCGCAACGAGGCGCTCAATCTGCGCCCGCGCCAGAACATCAACGACTCGTGCGAAGTCTATATGGGCTCCGACTTCATCGGCGTCGTCTCGAAGGACGAGGACGAGGGCGAGATCTCCTATCAGTTCAACATGGCGATCCTCGACATCGACCTCGACGGGACGAAGTAGGTCGCAAACCATGTCATCCTCGGGGCGCTGCGGAGCGGCGATCCCGGGGACCCATGAGCTCGGTTCGTGCGGGACTTGCCGAGGCGGCGATCATGGGTCGCCGGAACAAGTCCGGCGATGACAATATGTGGTGGGGCAGAGCGGTAGCACGCTCGGTCAAGACGCCCGTGAAGCGCTCTGCCATGATGCGGGCATGAGCGAGCTGCCCCGCAAGCCCGAGCCCGATTTCCTCGCGGAGATCCTCGCTTATATCGAGGCGCATCGCGACGAGCCGATGACCGTGGCCGAGCTGGCGGCGGTCGCGGGCTTCTCGCCCTATCATTTCTCGCGGCTCTTCACGGCGCGCTTCGGCACCAGCGTGATGGGCTATGTGCGCGACGTGCGGCTGCTCGCGGCGTCGCTGCGGCTGACCGGCGATGCGCCGCCGGCCCTCGTCGATCTCGCCTTCGATTGCGGGTTCGAGTCGCAGGAGGCGTTCACCCGCGCCTTTCGCCGCCGCTACGGCGTGCCGCCGGGACAGTTCAAGCGCGAAGCCCTGAAACAGACGATGGAGAGACCGATGAGCGTGAGCCATGCGAAGGCGCGCGTCGCGATGATGGACAGCGTGAAGCGCGAAGGCTTCACGGTGGCGGGCGTGCGCGCCGTGTTCGACGAGGACAACAAGAGCGGCATCCCGGCGCTGTGGCCGCGGCTGATCCGCTGCCTGCCGCTGAAGGGACAGCAGGGTGCGCTCACCTATGGCGTCTGCTGGATGGCGGACAAGACGGAAGGCAGTCTCAATTATCTCGCCGGGGTCGAGGTGAAGGGCGAGGATGCGCTGCCCGACGGCTTCGAGCGGCTCGAGATCGCGCCGCAGACCTATGCCGTCTTCCGCCTGACGCTGGACGGCACCGCGCTGCATCCGCAGATGCAGGCGGCGATGCTGCAGATCTGGGGCGACATGCTGCCGAAGTCCGGCCTCAAGACGGTGGCGGCGCCGGACTTCGAGCTTTACCCGGTCGACTTCGAGCCGAACCGCAAGGGCGCGTATGTCGACATCTATGTGCCGGTGGCGGACTAGCTCGCCTTGCGCTGCTGCGGTGGTCCGTATTGCAGCGAGGCCGGCGTGGTCAGCAGCTCGCCGGTTTCGAGCAGCGTCTTGATGCCGGAGAGGACCATCGGCCAGCCGCCATAGAGCTGGGGGTTGGCGCCGTCGCGGAGCTGGTCGTGGACGACGATCAGGCGGCATGAGTCGGCGATCTGGGTGATCTCCCAGGTGACGCGCGAGGTGCCCTCCGCCTTCGCGGCGTCGCTCCAGCAGGCGCGATAGGTTTGGACGAGCTTGTTCGGCGGATCGACTTCGAGGATCTCGCCTTCGATGATCGTCATGTCGCCGTTCGGGCCGGCGACGCCCTTGAAGGATGCGCCCTGCTTAAAGCTCGACGTGACGGCGACGCCGAAATTCCATTTCTTGCGCATCTCTGTGTCGGTGATCGCCTGCCACAGCCGCTCGGGCGAGGTCTTGATGTAGATCTCGAAGACTTTTTCCATTTTCCTCTCCAGTTCGTCTTTCATCTCGACGAGAGCCTTGGCCCAGGCTTCCGCGTATTTGCTGACCCAGCGGTCGTGAATCAGCCGGATGGGGATGGCGTTGAGGAAGTGCAGCTTCTCGCGCCCGCGCTTGCGCGCGACGACGAGGCCGGCCGTCTCCAGCACGCTCAGATGCTTCATCACGCCGAAGCGCGTCATGGGCAGGCGCGCCATCAGGGCGCTCAGCGTCTGGCCGTCCTCGGCAAACAGCGCGTCGAGCAGCGCGCGCCGCGAAGGATCGGCCAGGGCTTTGAACACCTCATCCATGGGCGAAAAAATTGGTGACCATTTAGTCACCTGTCAAGCTCGACCTCACCCGGCGCGTGAGGCTCATGTGCGCTTGCGCGCGGTGACGATGGGCTAAAGGGTCGTGCCCGGGAGGACGGATTTTGGACCGCGCCGCGCTCATCGCGCTTTTCGAGACCCGGATCGGGAAGCTGGATACGGGCGCGTTCCTTGCCGACCCGGCGCTGGTCGGCCTGATCGAGCCGCTCATCCACCGTTTTGCGGAAGCCGAGATCGCCGCGATCGAGGCGCGGCTCACCGGCCCGGCGCCGGCCGAGGCCATGGCGGCGATCCTGCGCGCGCGACCGCGCATCGCGCTGACCAATATCGAGCTCAACATCTTCGGCGGCTCGCAGATGTGGACCGCCGACATGGCGCGCTATCTCAACGGGCTCGGCCTGCCGCTGATCGTGTATTCGCCCTGGCTCGGCGAGCTCGCGGCGATGCTCGGCCGCGAAGGCATCCGCGTCACGGACGAGCCGGGCGATGTCGACGCGTTCGCGCCGGACCTCCTGCATGTGAACCATGCGGCGGAGTGCGCGGCGGCGCTGGACGCAGTCGGCCCGGAGCCGGTCGTCGTCAACACGATCCATGGTCTCCTGCCGCCGCCGGAGCGCGCCGATGCCGCGCGCGTCGACGCCTATCTCGCGGTCGCGCTCCACGCGAAGGCGAGGATCCATCTGACGACCGGCACGCCATGGGAGGCGATCGCGCTGACGCCGAACTTCTTCGATGCGGCGCGCTTCCGGCTCTGCCCCCCGGCAACCAGGGGCCGGGCGCTGCTTTTCTCGTCGAAGACGACGGCCGAGCAGCGCGCGCGACTTGCCGAGATGCTCGCGGGCGCAGGCTATACGCTGGATCACACGGGCTATGGCGGCATTCCGAGCGCGGCGCCGGAGGAGATCCTGCCGCGCTACGATGTCGTCTTTGCGGTGGCGCGCTCGGCGATCGAAGCGCTCGCGTCGGGATGCCGTGTCGTTCTGTGGGACGCCGGCATTGTCGGGCCGATGGTGACGGGCGAGAATTTCTGGCGCTGCGTCGCGGCGAATTTCAGCATGCTGGGCTGCGTGCTGCCGTGGAAGGCGATCGAGGACGGCGAAGCCGAGAGCTGGCTGCATGCGCAGATCGCTCACAGCGGGCATCGCAGCGCCACCGAGATGACCTGGCGCCACCTCTCGCTCGACCGGATCGGTCCCCTCATCCTCGGCGAGTATGCGAAAGCGATGGCCGCGAGGGGACGGGCGGTCTAGGCTCGGGGCTCACGCGAGCCGCAAGAGGGGTTCGGCACGCCTTGGCTTTGGACGACAGCAGCAAACTGGCGCAGGCGCTCGCCGATCCGGCAATCTCGTCGGCGCTGGTCGTCGGCCATCCGGGCCACGAAATCCGGGTCTTCGAATGGCTGGGCCGCAGCCGGCCGGCGCTCTACACGCTGACCAGCGGGACGCGCGACGGCAACCGCTCACGCATCGCGGCGAGCCAGGCGATCGCCGCCGATGCCGGCGCGACGCCGGTCACGGGCTGGGGCGGGATGGCGGACGGCGCGCTCTATCGCGCGGTCCTGTCGGGCGAGGCCGACCGCTTCGTGCATCCGACGATGGCGCTGGCGCGCAGCCTTGTCGCGCGCGAGGTCGCGCTGGTCGTGACCGATGGGTGGCAGCTCTACAATGTCGCGCATGACCTGGCGCACGTGATGGCGCGCATCGCCGCGGATCTCGCGGCGCAGGCGCTCGCGCGCGAGATCGCCGTGGTCACCTATCCGGTCGTGCCGCATGGAGGCGTGCCGCGCGCGCCGCGTGGCGCGGAGCTGCTGGTGCGGCGCCTGCCGGCCGAGGACGTCGCGGCGAAGCAGGCGGCGCTCGCGGGAATGCCGCAGCTGGCGGGCGAGGTGGCCGATCTCGTCGCGGTCGAGGGCGAGGCGGCGCTGGGTGTCGAGCGGTTCGAGCGGCCGCCGCCGCTGGCTGCGCTGCTCCAGGCGCCGGGGCTCAAGCCCCATTACGAAGAGTATGGTGAATCGCGCGTAAGCGCCGGGACCTATGGCGAGGTCATCCGCTGGTCGCATGTCGCGCCGATCATGCAGGCCATCGCGGCGCTGGCTTAAGCGCCGGATTAACCCTGGATCGCTAGAACGGAACGCTGCTTGCACGCCGAGGGGTAGATGCAGGCGGGTTCGGGCTGCGTGTCGAGGAGCATGCGATGACGGCGGATGTGTTTACCAATTGGACGGCGGAGACGCAGGCCGTGTGGGGCAAGGCGCCGGTCAAGACGCGCCACAGCCTTCACACCGATCCGCTGTTCAGCATGGAGGCGATCGCCGATCTCATCGACCGCTTCCCGCGCGAGCAGTATGCCCTGGTGAGCCGGCGCGAGGTCGACGGCCGCCGCTATCAGGACGAAGGCGATTTCGGCGGGCTGAAGGGCAAAGATGTCCTGGAGGCAGTCGCGCAGGGCAAGTTCTGGATCAATCTTCGCCACGTGCCGGTGGTCGACAAGCGCTATGGCGAGGTACTGGACCGCGCCTATGAAGAGATGGCGCGCCGCGCGCCCGGCGCGCGGATGTACAATGCCTCGCTCGGCATCTTGATCTCGTCGCCCCATGCGGGCGCGACCTATCATTGCGATCTGCCGGGCCAGGCGCTGTGGCAGATTCACGGCAAGAAGCGAATCTACATCTATCCGCCCGAGCCGCCCTTCCTGCGGGTCAATCATCTAGAGGACATCGCCCTCTTCGGCATCGAAGAGGAGCTTCCCTACGAAGCCGCATTCGACCAAAGCGCGACGGTCGTCGAGCTCGAACCCGGCGACATGGCGCATTGGCCGCTCAACGCGCCGCACCGGGTGGAGAACCACGGCATGCTCAATGTCTCGGTCGCGACCGAGCACTGGGCGGACGACATCGAGCGCCTGCACAAGGTCAATCTGGCGAACGGGCTGCTGCGCAATCGCTTCGGCTGGCAGCCGCGTTCGCGCGCCACCAGCGGCCTGGGCTATCGGGCCAAGGTCGTGCTGCAGGGCGTGATGCGGCGGATGAACTGGGTGAAGAAGAAGCGCGCCGAGCGGCGACCGATCACCTTCGTGCTCGATCCCGTCGCCAAGGGAAAGCTCAAGGCGCTGGAGCCGGCTTAGCCTCCAGCCGCTTCAGGAAATCGGCGATCGCCGCGTCGACGGATTCCCAGGCCGCGAGATGTCCGCCGCGAAACGCATAGGTGACGGTGAGCCCATCGCCCCACGCCATCTCGCGCAGGCAGAGCCCGCCGATCTCGTGCTCCTTGTCGTCGCCGGTGCAGACGATGACGACGAGGGCGCCGTCCTTCTCGCGCGTGAAGACCTGCTGGTCGGCATAGCCTGAGTCCGGCGCCATCGGAGTCGCGGTGAAGCCGGAGAAGGGATAGGGCTTCACGTTCGGATCGGCGTTGCGGGCATAGATGCGCTCGAAGCGATCCTTCTCGCTGAGCTCGGGCACGCCCTTGGCGAGCGTGACGCCGACGACGGGCGAGATGCGCGTGACGTCGCGCATCGCCTCTTCGTCGCCGACGGCGAAGCCGCGCATGTCGGGCAGCAGCGCGTCGAGCTCGATCGCGTCGGTTGCGCCGTCCTTCCGGGCTTCGGGCTTGCGGATGTAGTTGGTCGGGATCGCGAAGCTTCGAGGCCCGAGCTGGACCTGGACGACGCGGTTCTCGGCGGTGGGCCGGTCGTCGGAGCTGAAGAGGTCTTCAAGGCTCGGCGCCAGGTACCAGCCCAGAATGCCGACGGCGAGGAGCCCGGTGATGGCGAGCAGCACGAGCGGCACGAGCCAGCTCGGGCGCTGCTCGGGCTCGCCGGGAGCGGTGGCGATGCGCCTCACCATGGCCGAGTCCCGCTTCGATACGCGGGCTCTGGTCCCCGCCTTGCAGCCGCTCCCCCAGCCAGGGAGTTGCCCATGAAAACGCTCTTCATCGCCGTTCTGTCGCTTGTCGGGCTTGCTATGCCTGCCGCCGCGGCGGTCAGCAAGGATGGCGGCCAGCCCTCGGTCAATCCCTGTCTCAACAAGCCCATCTCCTGCGAGGCGGCGGCGACCGTCGACGCGGGCCACGAGGTGACCGAGCCGATGGTCATTTTCCTCGACGATGAGGGCAACACGGTCGCCCGCATGCCCCTCTCGCGGTTCCGCAAGGAAGTGCCCGAGGCCAAGCTCCCGCCCCAGCTCGAGGGCGAGAAGAAGTAGTCCCGTTTTGGCACAGGGAAGGGCGGCGCGGTTCCTGCATTAAGGATTGGGTAACCAACCGGACTGCCCGCCATGCATCAAGCCGCCATCTTCGCCCTGGTCCTTGCGGCCGGTTATGTCGCGTCGGGGCTGATCGCCAGCTGCTACACGCTGGTCACCGGCAAGAGCGAGTTCGCGCCCAAGCCGGCCAACGATGCGGCACGCCTCGCGTCGGTCGGCCTCACCATCTTCATCGGGCCGGCGCTGCTGACCAACAACGTGCTGAAGGCGGACAATAGCCAGCAGCCGAAGGCCTATGTCCTCATCATGGCGGGGATCACGCTGCTCTGGAGCTATCTGCTCGGGCTCTTCTTCGTCAGCATCGCGATCGCGCTGCCCTCACCGTTCTGACAGCGACCTGGCGCGGGCGAGATAGTCGCCGAGACCGACAGCGTCGTTATAGGCGGCGAAGCTGAGGCGCTGCTCGGCGCCCGGCGCGCCCGAGGCGATGATCCCTGCATAAGTCTGCTGCAGCAGCGCGGTGACGCGGAGCAGGGCGCTGATCGGGTAAAGCACGAGGCGGAAGCCGAGCGCATCGAGTTCGGCGGGTGTGAGCCAGGGCGTCTTGCCGTCTTCCACCAGATTGGCGACGAGGCGCGCGCCGCGAAAGGTCTCGGCGATGGTGCGCAGCTCTTGCGGAGAGCGCGGCGCTTCGACGAAGAGAAGATCGGCGCCGGCCTCGAGGAACGCCTCGGCGCGGCGCAGGGCGTCGTCGAAGCCGTCGACGGCGATGGCGTCGGTCCGCGCCATGATGAGGAAATCCTTCGAGCGGCGTGCGCCGGCAGCGGCGGCGATCTTGGCGGCGGCTTCGGCGCGCGGGATCAGCACCTTGCCTTCCATGTGGCCGCAGCGCTTGGGGAAGGCCTGGTCCTCGAGCTGGATGCAGGCGGCGCCGGCGGCCTCGTAGGCGCGCACCAGACGCTCGACATTGAGCACGCCGCCATGGCCGTCATCGCCGTCGGCGATGAGCGGCACGGGGGCGCTTGCGGCGGCGATGGCGCGGACGCGGTCGGCGAGCTCGGCGCCGGTGACGAGGCCGATATCGGGTGCGCCGAGCAGCGAGCCGGCGACGCCGAAGCCGGTCATGTAGACGGCCGTCGCGCCGGCAGCGGCAGCGAGGCGCGCGGAGAGCGCGTCATAGGCGCCGGGTGCGACGACGAGGCCGCGATCCAATGCGGCCCTGAGGGCCAGTCCTGCTTCGCTCATGATGCAGCCTTGGGAAATATCGACGGTCTGTCTTAGAGTGGCGGCGCCCCTCCCGAAAGATGGAAGCGACGATGGCCGCGCTCACCACCAACCAGCTCGAAGCGTTCTGGCTGCCCTTCACGCCGAACCGGGAGTTCAAGCAGCGCCCGCGCATCGTGACCCGCGCCGAGGGCATGTATTATTTCGACAAGGACGGGCGGAAGATCCTGGACGCCTCGGCGGGGCTCTGGTGCGCCAATGCCGGGCATTGCCGCACGCCGATCGTCAAGGCGATCCAGGAGGCGGCGGAGACGCTGGATTTCGCGCCGACCTTCCAGTTCGGCCATCCCAAGGTGTTCGAGGCGGCGGCGAAGATCGCCGCGCTGGCGCCCCAGGGGCTCGACCATGTGTTCTTCACCAATTCGGGGAGCGAGGCGACTGACACGGCGGTGAAGCTCGCCGTCGCTTATCACCGCGCCAAGGGGGAGGGGACGCGCACGCGGATCATCGGGCGCGAGCGCGCCTATCATGGCGTCGGCATGACGGGGATCAGCGCCGGCGGCCTCGTCGCCAACAAGCGCTGGTTCAATGCGCTCGCCTATCCGGCGGACCATTTGAGCGCGACGTATAGCCGGCAGGAGCAGCATTGGAGCCGCGGCGAGCCGGCTTGGGGCGCGCATCTGGCGGACGAGCTGGAGAAGCTCGTCGCGCTGCATGACGCGTCCACGATCGCGGCGGTGATCGTCGAGCCGGTGGCGGGATCGACCGGCGTGCTGCCGCCGCCCAAGGGCTATCTCAAGCGCCTGCGCGATATCGCGACGAAGCACGGCATCCTGCTCATCTTCGACGAGGTGATCACCGGATTCGGGCGTGTCGGCGCGGCCTTCGCGGCGGAACGCTTCGGGGTGACGCCGGATCTGCTCTGCTTCGCCAAGGGCGTGACCAGCGGCGCGGTGCCGATGGGCGGCGTGCTGGTCGACAAGCGCATCTACGACCAGTTCATGAACGGGCCGGAGCACGTGCCCGACATGTTCCACGGCTATACCTATTCGGGGCATCCGCTGGCGGCGGCGGCGGCGTGCGCGACGATCGATCTCTACAAGGACGAGAACCTCTTCGGGCGGGCGCGCAAGCTCGAAGCGCATTTCGAGGAGGCGGTGCACACGCTCAAGGGCAAGCCGCATGTCGCCGATATCCGCAATGTCGGGCTCGCCGCGGCGATCGATCTCGACGGCATCGACAGCGCGCCGGGCAAGCGCGGCTTCGAGACGATGAAGGAGCTCTTCTTCAAGCACGACATGATGTGCCGCGTGTCGGGCGACACGCTGGCCTTCTCGCCGCCGCTGATCGCGACGGAGAGCGAGATCGACGAAATCTTCGGCCGGGTCGGCGCCGCGCTCGCGGCCTAGCGCGCCAGCGTCAGGTTCCGGCGGCGGCAGACCTCGGTGAAGCCGGCACGGGCCATGTTGGCGAGCGAGGTGTTGTGGCCGCCGGGCGCCGGCACCCAGGTTTCGGTCGTGACTGTCGTCGCGCCGGCGTCGAAGGCGTCGCGCACGCGGCGGGCGAGCAGGGCGCCCTGTGGGAAAG
>JADMIO010928640.1_pt1 | contig 24027 bp, 22 predicted proteins | sample 8958161 | NCBI WGS metagenome assembly JADMIO01 (sample SAMN16585339, study PRJNA669376) | soil metagenome | isolation source: Crop rotation soil | place: USA: Cullars Rotation, Alabama | collected 2011
GAACAGTTCGTGATCGCCGGGATACCGCTGACCGAGGGCGAGAACAGCATCCGCGCGGCGCTGCTAGAGGGCACTACCCTGGGCGCGACCTCAGCGGCGATGACCGTTACCCGTGATACGACCGCGCCAGTCATTCGCGTCAGCAAACCTGAGCCGGGCGCGACGGTCTACACGGAAAAAGAGACGCTGCGTGGCCGGACGGAGGCCGGCGCGACCATCGCCGTCAGCGACGGTTTCGGCAACGCGATCGCATCGACCATCGATCCCGACGGACGGTTTACGGCGGAACTGTCGCTGCTGCCCGGCGCGAACGACCTGCTGTTGTCGAGCCGCGATCTGGCGGGCAACACGGCCAGCACACACATCACCATCGATCGCGCACAAAGCAGTGCGTCGCTGTCACTCGATGTTGCCGACGACTCGCTGAAACTCACCGACCTACCGCAGACACTGACCGCCACGGCCTACATCAGCGACGAACAGGCGCACCTGGTCGATGGCGCGCAAGTGACGTTCAGCCTGTCACCACCCAACGCGACCACGCTGACCTATCGAACCGTGTCAGTCAGCGGCACCGCTACATGGACGGAGATCAAGATCCCCAGCGGCGAAGATTCGCGCGGCTCGTGGCTGATGACGGTCCTGGTTGAGCTGCCCTCCGGCACCGAGCTGCGCGCGAACAAGACGATCAGCGTTCGCTGATCAGCGCACCTCGTGCAGGCCGCGCTCTTGCGGCAGATGATCTGCCGCGACCGGCGCATCGAAGAAGCCGCCGGATGATGTCACGGCACTTGCGGTCCAACACGAACGCTGCTCCGAACCGTTGAGCGGCTCGCGCTTGCGATCATTCGCGCAGTAACCGACGCCGCCCACCAGCGATGCGCGGAACATCGCGCACGTGCCGCAACTCGTCGCTGAGCGCTGGCACAGGAAGCAGCGCGACGTCTCGGACTGGATCGTGCCGCAATTCGGGCAGCGCCATGTCCCCATCGGTTTCGAGTCTACGCCGAGTGGTGACCCGCGATGAGCCGCTACGGACAGGTGTCGGCGGCGCTCTTTACGTAGAGGTACACCTGGGTGCCCGGCGGGACCTGCGTCCCGGGGGGCGGGTATTGCTGCGCAACCTGCGAGTTGGGATCCTGGTTTTCCGGGCTGGGAAAGACATAGCCGACGACGAGGCCGGCGTCGGTGATCTGCTGACTGGCCTGACCCAGTGACTCGCATGTCGCGTAGTTGCCGACGGTTACCGGAGTGGGCGTTGGTGTCGGCGCAGGCGTCGGCGGCGCCGTTGGTGCCGGGGTGGGAATAGGTGTGGGTGCTGGCGTGGCGGTGGGTTCCGGCGACGGGCTGGGCGTCGGAGTCGGAGCGCTAGTCGGCTCTGGACCGAGTGAGACCGTGTAATCGATGGCCGTGCCACGCGCGACCTCGATGGCGGCGCGCGGACTCGTACCGATGATCAGGGTCGCGGGCACCTGCGCGTCGTACGCCTCCGACCTCAAGCCCGGGGCGAGATTGGCCTGACTCAGCAGCTGGAACGCTTCGGCCTCCGTTCTGAGGCGAAGATCAGGCACGGCCACCGTTTGGCGTTGCGTCGCGATGGTGACGCTCAGCTCGGTGCCGCGGTCGACCAGGCCGGCCGCCGCAGGATCCTGCGCAATGATTATTCCTTCGGCCGCGGTGTCTGTGACCTGGTATGCGCCGACGGTCAGGATCAGGCCTTTGGCGGTCGCGGTTTGGCGCGCCTGATCGAGCGTCATGCCCACGACATTGGGCACGTTGACCGCGACACCTGACGGTGCGGGCGTAGCCGCTGGTCCGCGCCCGCTCAGCAACAGGAAAAGCAGCACGCCGCCGGCAAATAGAACGAGGACCCCCAGCACCGCGGCGATCCAGCCCCATGCGCCAGCGCTTTGCGGCTCTTCTTCGTAGTACTCGTCGTCGAACGTCTCGCGCGCGCCGGCGCCGCGCCGAATTGAACCGGGCGATGTGCCCGCGTAAGTGGGCGGCCCGTCGTACTCGTAACCGCTTTCCGGCTCACCGGGCGGCACGACGATGGGTCCGGTGGCGCCGGTGGCTTCCATGGGGGCCGGCGGCGCCGGCGGGAACGCCAGGACGCCTGCGGGATCGGCGATGAAGCGGCCCAGCAACGCGGCCATATCGCCGGCGGTCGGGCGATCGGCCGGGACGCGGGCAAGTGCGCGCCGCACGGCGATGTCGAGGATGGGCGGCACGCCCGCTTTGAGCGACGAAGGCGCGGGCGGATCGCCCGCAAGCCGTGCGACAGCGACGGCGCCAGCCGAGTCACCGGTCCAGGCGCGCTGGCCGGTCAGCATCTCGAACAGCACCAGCCCGGCGCTGTACACGTCGGAGGCGGTGGTCACCATCTCGCCCCGTGCCTGCTCGGGGCTGAAGTAGTGGACGCTGCCCAGGGTCGTGCCCGGCATAGTCAGCTGCGCTTCGGAAAACGCGCGGGCGATGCCGAAGTCGGCCACCTTCACTCGGCCGGCCGAAGTCAGCAGAACGTTGGTTGGCTTGATGTCGCGGTGGACGATGCCGCGGCCGTGCGCCGCGTCGAGCGCCTCGTAGATCTGCTGCGCGATGCGTGCCGCGGCGAGCGGCTCGAAAGCGCCGCGTTCCTTGAGCACAGCCGCGAGGTCACCGCCATCGATCATCTCCATGACGATGAACGGGTCGCCCGCTTCCATGCCGTAGTCGAAGACCTGGACGACGTTCGGGTGGCTCAGAGCGGCCGCCGCTTGGGCTTCCTGGCGGAAGCGGGCGACAAACGCGGGGTCGCGGCCGTATTCCGCGCGCAGCACTTTGACGGCCACGTCGCGGCCCAGCTGCGTGTCGTGCCCGCGGAAGATCGTCGCCATGCCGCCCTGACCGAGCAACTCGACGAGCTTGTACCGGCCGGCGAGAACCTGGCCTACTTCGGCCAACGCAGTCGCTCCATCTGAACCAAGCGATTACTCCCTGTGCTGCGTGACAACTTCAGCTCAGGTCGAGTCCCGACAGGTAGCTGCGGAACTCGGCGCCCAAATCGGGCCGCTCCAAGGCGAGGTCGACGGACGCCTTAAGCCAGCCCATGGTAGTGCCAGCGTCGTATCGACGGCCCTCGAAGGCATAGGCGAAGACGTCCTGCTCCGCGGTCAGCGCATTGATTGCGTCGGTTAGCTGGATCTCGCCGCCGGCGCCATGCTGGGTCTGTTCGAGCTTCTCGAACACCTTGGGCGTGAGCACGTACCGGCCGATTACCGCCAGGTTGCTTTGGGCTTCAGAAGGCGCCGGCTTCTCGACTACACCCTTGAGCTTGGTCAGGCGTTCGTCGCCAGTGTCAGCGTCGTAGTCGGGATTGATGATGCCGTAGCGGCTGGTCTCAGCCTCAGGCACTTCCATGACCGCAACCACTGACGAGTGGGTCTTGTCATATTCCGCCATGAGCTGGCCGATGCACGGCTTCTCGCCGATGACCACGTCGTCCGACAGGATTACCGCAAAAGGCTCGTGGCCGACCAACTCCTTGGCCATGAGCACAGCGTGGCCCAGGCCGAGCTGCTCCTTCTGGCGCACGTAGCTGATCTGGACCATGTCGCCGATCTCGCGCACGCGGCGGAGCATGTCGATGTCGCCCTTGGACTCGAGCAGGTGCTCGAGCTCGTACGAGTGATCGAAGTGATCCTCGATCGCCCGCTTCTGACTGCTGGTGACGATGATGACCTGCTCGATGCCGGCGGCCACGGCCTCTTCAACGCCGTACTGGATCACGGGCTTGTCGACCAGGGGCAGCATCTCTTTCGGCTGCGCCTTCGTGGCGGGGAGGAAGCGTGTGCCCCAACCGGCGGCCGGGAAGACTGCTTTTCTGACGCGCAAGTGCGAACCTCGCTGGACTGCGGCAGCCGCGAAACGGGCGGCGTCCGCGATGCTAGACCAGCGGGCCGAACTCCGGTTCGGCGGGCACTCGGCTGGGCGCGAGTTGGAGGACGATTGCGGCCGCGAGGACCGCGACGCCACCAACGATCTGGATCACCGTTGGGTGCTCTCCCAGCAGTAACGCGGCGATGGCGATGGCGACGAGTGGCTCGATGGTCATGAGAATCGCCGCCCGGCTGGGACCGACCACGCCGATGCCCACCAGCAGCGCGGTCGTGGGGATGGCCGCGCCGAAGATGCCGCCAGCCAGGATCCAGAACCACGAATCGAGGTTGCGGAAGGGCACGCTCAGGCCGGCAACGTCGCCGCCGAGCAGTGCGAGGGCGATTGCTAGCGCACCGGCGGCGAACACGGCGTAAGCCGCGGTTCGTGACGCGGGCAGTGGCTCAAAACCCTTGCCGGCGATCAGGAAGAAGCTCGCCTGGCAGAGCGCGGCGACGGCAGCGAGACCCAGGCCCGCCGGGTTCAGTGTCACCGTGCTGCCAGCCGCGAGCAGTGGCGACAGGACGACCAGCAGGAGGCCAACGCCGCTGAGCGCCAACGCACCGGCACGCACCGGCGAGAGGCGCTCTCCGTAGAACGCGACGGCGCCCAGCGTCACGACCGCCGGGTAGGTGTAGAAGCAGATCAGGACGACCGCGATGGTCGTGAGGTTGAACGCCATGAACATGGCGATGTTCACGATCGCGCCCAGAAAGCAGGCGATGACGAGCGTACAGCGGCGCCCATCCGGCAGCCACACCGGCGCCGCCTGTCCGGCCCGAATCTGGCGCGCCGCCAGAACCTGGCCGATCACCAGCACCGCGATCGTGCCAATCAGACCGCGCCACGTCACGTAGGGCAGCGCGCCCATCCCAAGTGCGGCGGCATTACGAGTGATGTAGCTGAGCGTCCCGAACATCGCCGCCGCGCTGCCAACCAGCACGGCGCCAACTAGAAGGCGGTTCAGGGTGCGGTCGAGTGCTCGGTCCGGGCGCCGCGCAGAACTCGGTGGGTGAACGGAATGCGAATCTCGCGGAAGACCTCGATCGAGACGAGGAAGCCCAGGAAGATCAGCACGACTCCGACCAGGTGGCCCAGCTCATACAACGTGGGTGAACCGAAGCGATAGAGCGAGTCCGTCACCGTCGGCACGAACGCGCCGATGGCGATCAGCAGCACGGCCGGCACTCGGCTGTGGAGCTTGCCGGTCAGCAGAGCGCGCACCGCGCCCGGGATCGAGGCGATGAAGTTAACCGTGATGGCGACGGGCGCAATGATCAGGTTGAAGAGGAATGAGTCGCCCTTCTGGCCGGGCTCGAGCGAATAGTCGAGAACGCGCCGCTTGGGCATGAATACGTACGTCGAGAAGAGCGCGCCCAGGATCAGTGCAAAGGCGCCCGTGACGTTGGTGAACGGCGTGAGCAGTCGCAGCGACGAGGGGAAGAGCGTCGGATCAGGGACGTTGCTGCCTTGTGCTACGAGGTAACCGGGCGCGGGCAGGGTCGTCGTCAGCATCAGGCCCAGGCCGACGATGGCCGTGCCCACGACGGCGACGGCGGCGATGCGCGGCCAGCGCTCATTCTGGAAATACGTCTCAACCGCGATGCCAATCGCGAAGGCGAGCGCCACGACGAAGTAGAGCGCCGGGAGTGAGCCGGCATCGGCGTACTCGGTGGGATTACGGCGCGGCGTAAGGAACGTAAAGAGGCCGGCGAGGAAGATGCACAGCGCGAACGCATAGCCAAAACGCGTCTTACCCAGGAGGAAGGCCGTGCCCAGGCCAAGGAAGCCCACGAGCCAGGTTCCACCGACCAAGAACCACGTCCGGTAGAGCAGCTCATTCCAGCCGCTCGCCTGCGCGACCGCTTCGGCACCTGCAGCGATGCCGTAGAAGAGCATGCCGAATGCCCAGATGAGCTGGTACGTGTGACGGCGTTCAAACCACTGGTCGAGCAGCGCGACCGCGAAGATCAGCGCCAGCACCGCGGTCAGTGCGGGTACGAGGGTGGCCATGAGTGTTGTGTCCTACCTCTCTCTGCGACCGCAAACGGTCGCCCTAAAACGGTCGCTCTAATGCTGTCCGACTACGCGGGCACGAGCTCGTGTGCCTGGCGATGCAGCCCATCGCACAACCCCCAGCGCGGCGTGTCGCCGGGGATCGGCACGGGGCGCATGATCTCGCGCACGTCCGATAGCCGGCAGAACAGATAGCCGCGCTTCCGCGCCCATGCTCGGAAGTGGCCGTTGTCCGCGTGGAACTGGTGCGGACCGGGGTTGAGCCCGGCACCAACCGCCCATGACGGAGGCGCTTCTGGGGAGACGATGTCGAGAACGGTGACGCGGAACGGCGTGCCCACGATCAGCTCGCCACACCCGGCGCAGCGGATCGAGTTGTTCTCATCAAAGACGGTGGGGATGGGAATCCCGTAGATCTCGCCGCCGCGGAACCTGCTCGTCATCGCTTCGGGATTGTAGCCACGCACGGGCCGCGTCCTGAAGGTCGCGCTGGCGGGTGTGGCCACGCTGAAGGTCGCGGATCGGCGAGAGTCATGGCGGGACGTTCGCAAATTGCGGGGCTTGCCGGGAGGGCCGTCTGGCCTATCCTCGGCACGAGGAGGGTCACACGAATGTTCACCGCCACCAAGGACCTGATGCTGCCCGCGACCGTCACGGGGTCGTGGCCGCGGCCGCGCTGGTACGACCAATCGCTCTGGGGCCGCCCGCTCGACACCGGGCTGCTCGACGTGCGTTTCCGCGAGCAGTTCATGGATGCGCATGCCGCGGTATTGGCGGATCAGACGAGAGCCGGCCTCGACATCCTCACCAATGGCGATTACCACCTCGACGAAGACTTCGCGGGCCGCTCGTGGCACCACTATCCGCTGCAGCGCTGGCTGGGCCTCGAGCATGAGGAGCTGCAATACGAGAAGTCGCGCGACTCGCTGCTAGCCTTCCCGCCGGGAACCCTCATGAACGAGATCGAGACAACGTGGCGTTGGCCGCGCGTGGTGGGCAAGGTGCAGGCCAATCCCAAGAATCCACTCGAGTACGCCAAGCTCTGGCGCATCGCCCAGGCGCGCGCGGGCAAGCCGGTCAAGTTCGGCACCTGCTCCTCACAGGTCCTCGCGATCTTCCTCGACTCGCACACAGCCGACTACCCGATGGACGATAAAAAGCAGTTGATCTGGGACATGGCGACGGCCATGAACCTCGAGCTCCGCCAACTTGCGGCGGAAGGCGCCAAGGTCATCCAGATCGAAGAGCCGACCATCCACTTCACGGCCTGCTTCCACCCGGAACAGAAGGAGTTGCTCGACTTCATGGTCGAGGCGTTCAACCACGAGGTTGAGGGGCTCGACGACGTCGAGGTATGGATCCACACCTGCTGGGGCAACCCGATGATGCAGAAGGTCTACAGCGGCGAGTCGTACGCGAACTCGATCGACATGTACCTCAACCGCCTCAAGGGTGACGTCTGGACGGTCGAAATGACGGAGCGCGACTTCGCGGAGATCGACCTCTTCAAGCCGTTTGCCAACAGCCTGACCAAGAAGGTCGCGGTCGGCGTGGTCAACCATCGGCAGCTCCAGGCCGATCTACCGTCCGTGGTGGCGGGCCGCATCCGGCGCGCGCTCGACGTCATCCCGGCCGACAAGCTCGTGTTGTCATCGGACTGTGGCTTCGGCCGGCAAGGCTGCAACCGGACGGTGGCGTACTACAAGGCCGCCGCGATCGCCCAGGGCCGCAACATCGTGTTGCAGGAGTTGGGCGTCGAGCCGCGCTACGTACCCGGGGCGGATCCCGCGTTGCAGACCGACGTCCTGCCTGATCGCGAGCCGCTTACGCACGTTCCTTCGCCCTGGCACTAGCCCTCATGCCTGACAGTCCCGACCCCAAGCGGATCGCCCACCGTAAAGACGCCGAAGGCAGGATCCAGACCGGGCCTACCTGGGAATCGCTGATCGATCGCCAGATCCGCGAGGCCCAGGAGGCGGGCGAGTTCGACAACCTGCCACATCAGGGCACGCCGCTGCCCATCGATGAGAACCCGTACGCGGGCGATTGGGCACTCGCGTTCCACATGCTCAAGAACGCGGGCGTCGCGCCACCGTGGGTCGAGGCGAACAAGGAGTTGACGGAGTTGCTCAAGCAGCGCGACGCGATCCTGGAGCGCGCCTCACCCGACCGCGCACGGCGCGATCGCGCGGTACTCGAGGAGCTCGTCCTTCAGATCAACATTGCCGTGGCACGCATGAACGCCGAGGCCCCGTCGAGCGCGGCCCATCGACCCACGCTCGTCGTCGCCGACGAGCTCAAACGCTACGACGAGAAGTGTCAGCAACGAGGAGAGGGCTGATGGCGGATCCGGTCGAGGAGATCATCGGCGACTACAAAGCCTTCGCGGCGCAGCAGCGCGATCGCGTGGCGTCCCGGGGCATCGACGTCATGCCCTACGCGATCAGTCACATCTGTTACCGCGTGCCGGAGTGGGACGAGTACCTGCGCGTGCGCACCCAGCTCGAGCGTCACGCGGCCGCAAATCGGGAAGGCTTCTGGAACGGCCGACCCATGTCACTCATTCTTTTCGACCAGCTCGAGGTGCTCGACGGCAAGAAGATGCCCATGATCGAGCTCATTCCACCGGTGCACCAGCGCGTCTACAAGATGGGCCTGGAGCACATCGGCTTCGTAGTCGGTGAAGCGGGCTTCGAGGAGTTCAGGCGCCTTCATCGGCCCGTTCTGACCGGCCAGCAATTTCAAGGCCCTACGCCCGGCATCAACGAGCCGTACTACATCCTGTTCGAGGACTTCACGCACGTGAAGTTTCACCAGCGGCCGCTGCGCGAAACGGTCGAGATGACGGGCGGCGTGTTCGACGGTTTCAGCCACCTCGACAGCTATGCGCCGCAGCACCTAGTCACCGCCACCGGGCCCAACTCGCTCCCGGGCCAGTGACGGCCGGGCGCGTTGAGCGCCCAAAGACTGCTGGTACCCCCAGCCGGATTCGAACCGGCGATCTCCACCTTGAAAGGGTGGCGTCCTAGGCCTCTAGACGATGGGGGCGGGAAACTGAAGTTTACCGACCTCCCAACACGGAGCCCTGAGTCATCGGGTGACTCATACGTCCCGTAGACGTCGTCTCCCCCGACAAATGGGTCGCCCGCTGACTCAAACGTCTCAGCAACGCCGGGAATCGGGGCGTTTCCGGAGCTCGACTGACGGTTGAGTCACCACGTGACTCAACGGCGCGCTGAGCCTAGGACTGGGCGGCGAGGATCCCCAGGACGATTGCGCCGGCGAGCGCGCCCGCGGCGAAAAGGACGCACAGCCCGCCGATGAACGCGGTCAGGATGGCGAGTCCGCCGCGCTCGGCTTCGGCCGTCCTGATTGCAGTGGAAGCGAGTGCAAAGCCCAAAATGCCCAGCGAGATCGCCATCACCGCGAGCGCACTCACGAGTAGCGGCAGGCGCAGGGTCGACTGTTCGAGGAAGAGCGAATAGCCGACCACCACGATGGATGCGACCGCGAGCACGACGAGGACCATCCGCAGCGGGGTCATCTTTCCGACCCTCCCGCCAGCAGGACCGCCCCGGATCGAGCCGCCACTTCCACCTCGAGCCGACCTTCGCCCTGGAAGCCGACCACCGGATAGGGCTCCGACGCCAGCTTGATGGGATGGAGCTCGGCACCAGCGAAGCCATCGGTCGTGACGGTCAGTCGGTGCGCAGCATCTCCGGCGTTGAGCACAACGAGCGCGCCCTGATCGCCCGCGAGGCGGCCGTAAGCGACGGCCTGGGCGTCCGCGGCGAGCACCTTGAACTCACCGTGACGCATCGCTGGACGCTGGTGGCGCAGCGCAATCACGGTTCGACAGTACTCCAGTAGCTCCTGATCCCACATTGCACGGTCCCATGGAAACGCGCGGCGATTGTCCGGATCGTGCTTGCCCTGCAGGCCAACTTCATCGCCGTAATAGATGCACGGCGCGCCGGGCAGCGTGTTCGTCGCGAGCAATGCCAAGCGGAGTGACGCGGTGTCGCGCGAGGCCAGGGTCAGGAAGCGCGCCGTGTCATGGCTGCCCAGCAGATTGAGTTGCGAGTGGATCGCCTCTGGCCGGTACATGTTCATCAGGTGTTCCAGGCGCCCGGCAAAAGTCGGTCCGTCGATGGGTGCGACTGATTCGCGGTATTCGTGCTGCGTCTGCAGCTCCTTCGCGTCGATGTGGCCCGCGCCAGCAAATGAGAGCAGCGCCTCGGTCAGCGGGTAGTTCATGAGCGCGTCAAAGGTGTCGCCGCTGACCCACTGCGGCTTCTCGCGCCAGATCTCGGCCACGATGTACGCGTCGGGATTGACGGCGCGGCAACGGACGCGGAATTCGCGCCAATAGTCGGCGTCGATCTCTTCCGCGACGTCGAGCCGCCAGCCGTCGATGCCGAACCTGAGCCAGTGCTCGGCCGCGCCCATCAGGTGCTCGCGCATGCCCGGGTTGTTGGTGTTGAGCTTGGGCAGCGCCGGCAGATCCCACCAGGCGCGATAGCCCAGCACTTTCAGGGTCACGTCGCCCTGGCGGTGCTCGTTCTGAATCCTGGCCATTTCGCGCCCGTCCTCGCGCGACGGATAAGGCCGCAGCTCTTTCCCCGCCGCGAGCCCGGCCTTGTCGATGTAGAACCAATCGAGATAGGGCGAGTTCGCGCCGTTCTCGACGATGTGGTGGAACGGCCAGAAGCCGCGGCCGGAGTGGTTGAACACGCCGTCGAGGACGACGCGCATCCCGCGTGCATGCGCCTGGTCGAGCAACTCGCGCAGCGCCTCGTTGCCGCCCAGCAGCGGATCGACGTTGTAGTAGTCATACGTGTGGTAGCGGTGGTTCGAGGCGCTCGAAAAGATGGGCGTCAGGTAGAGCGCGGTGATGCCGAGATCGGTCAGATGGTCGAGGTGCTCGACAATGCCGAGCAGGTCACCGCCCTTGAAACCATTGTGGGTCGGCGGCGCATCCCACGGCTCGAGCGGACCGGGCTTCGGAACGCGCGCCGACGCAGCGAACCGGTCGGGAAAGATCTGGTAGAAGACAGCGTCGGCAACCCAGGCCGGCGTGTCGGACAGATTTGTCAAATCGTGAGTCGGACGGTGTTCAGCCCTTCACTCCGCCGACAGCGAGCCCGGACACGATGTACTTCTGCAGGAACAGGTAGACGACCGACACGGGCAGTGCGAACAGGATGGCGAACGCGCTGAAGTGCGCCCACGGCGTCTGCGTCGCGTATTGGCCGACCATCAGGTTCAGCGCCATGGCCAGGGTGTAGCTCTCGACCCGGCCGGTCAGGAACGTCGTCGAGAAGTAGTACTCGGTCCAGCCCGCGATAAAGCCCAGGAAAGCGGTAACGGCCAGGGCCGGCACCGCGAGCGGCAGGATCACGCTGCGGAATGCCTGGTTGCGTGTCGCGCCGTCGACCGCCGCTGCCTCCTCGAGCTCCTTCGGGATCGTGTCGAGATAGCCCTTCAGGTTCCAGATGGCAAACGGCAGCAGACCGGAAATGACGGCAAGTGCCACGCCCGCCAACGACGAGCGCAGATTGAAGGAGCCCAGGATCGGCAGGTCGAGGCGGATCTGGTTCAGCATCAGGAACAGTGGCACGAGGGTGACCACCGCGGGCAGCATCAGCACCGCCAGGATGGCGAGCATCAGGACCTGGCGTCCGCGGAACTGGAGCCGCGAGAACGCGTAGGCCGCGAGAACACCGATACCGACCGAAAACGCTGACGTCGAGATCGCCAGGATGAAGCTGTTTTTGGCAAGGCCCAGGAAGTCGATCGGGTTCGTCGTGGGGTGCTGGATAACGTCAATGAAGGAATTGAGCGATGCGCCCGGCGGGATCAGGTTCAAGCCGTCGGGGCGCGGCAGGGCGCGCGGGTCAAGCGCGAGGGCGACGACCCACATGATCGGGAAGAGCACCGTGAACGTGATGAAGATGCACAGCGCCTGGAAGAGCGCCTGCTTGCGCAGCGGCAGCTTCTTCTCGCCCGAGTCGTTCGGTCCCTTGCGACGCGCCCAGCTGAATCTCGAGTCGATGGCAGTGGCTGTCATGTGTCGTAGCTCGCAGTCGCTTTGGTGAGCCGGTTGAAGAAGATAGTGATTGCCAACAGGATGAAGAACATGAAGATCCCGAACGCCGCGCCGACGCCGTAGAGCCTCAACGAATTGACGAGCGTGTACGACTGGGTCACGAGCAGCTCGGTCCGACCGAACGGGCCACCACCGGTCATGAAGTACGTCAGGTAGAACAGGTTGAAGGTCACGACGAAGCCGTAGATCGCGTACGGGATCATGGCCGGCCTCAGGAACACCAGGGTCACGTTGCGGAACTTGGCCCAGGCGCCGGCGCCGTCCATCTCCGCCGCTTCATAGAGCTCCTTCGGGATCGACTGCAACGCGCCTGTGGCCACCACTGAGTTCAGCGGCCAGCCCAGCCAGGTGTTCGCGGCAAGCAATGCGAAGTAGGCCAGCGGTAGCGGGATGAACGGGATTGGATCGGCGACCTGTTGCAGCCAGTTGATGTTGAACGCCTCGGGCGGCACCTTGAACAGGGCGCCAACGAGCTTGAGACCCTCATTGATGGCACCGTGGTCGCGGTCAAACATGTGCTGCCAAACGGTGGCGACGATGATCGGCGGGATAACCACGGGGAGGATGTACAGCGCGCGGTACACGCTCTTGAAGCGCAGGCCGGGGGTGTTGAGCAGGAGTGCGATACCGACACCCAACACAACGTGGATGACGACGTTCGACAGCGCCCACCACAGGTTGAAGATGACGATGCGCATGAAGTCGAAGTTGGGGATGCCCAGCTTGTCCTGAAGGATGCGCTCGTAGTTCTGCGTCCCGACCCAGGCCGGCGGTGGCGAGCCCGGCGTGATGTTGGCCACGCCGAAATTGGTGAATGAGATGTATGTCTGGAAGATGAGCGGGTAGAAGGTGATCACGGCCATGATCAGCAGTGCCGGCGCCAGGTAGAAGTACGCGGTCCGCGAATCGCGCGACGGCTTCAATCCACCCACGCGCGATGTGGCAGTACGGGCGACGGCACCGACAGCTGTCATTGGTTAAGCATCATCTCCGCTGATTCAGAACGTGTCCAGTCCGGTTGAAAGAAAACGGCGGAGACGTCCACCAGGACGTCTCCGCCGCAAGAAACTCGACCTGACCTACAGGCCGTTGGCCGTGTTCATGGCCGCGCAAGCGTCAGTGACAGCCTGCGTGGGGTCAGCACCCTCGTCGATGACGTGGTTCAACGCATCGCCGAAGTTGCCCCAGAACGCGCCCAGCTGGGGAACCTGCGGCCGCGGCAGGCCCGACTGAACGGCGGCAGCGAACTGCCCCGCGAGCGGGTCGGTCGTGGTAACGCTGGTGTCAGCGGGGATATGGACCGCGAGGTCCGCGAAGATCTTGAGGACGTCGGGCTGCGTCATGCGCTTTGCGAACGCAACCGCGAGATCCACGTTGGCGCTGTTCGGGTTGATGGTCCAACCATCGACGCCGGTCAGCGGCAGGGCGGGGCCACCCGGGCCGGCCGGGATCGGCGCCACGCCGAGGTTGTCGGGGTGGGTTTCCTGGTAGCCACCGCCGGCCCACGGGCCGTCGATGATCGCGTCCACGGTGCCGTCATTGAAGGCAGCTGCCATGTTGGCGTAACCATCAGTACCGCCATACCAGGTGGCACCGGCATCCTTGAGGGCCTTGTAGTAGCTGAACGCATCGGCGACGCCGGTCGTGTCAGCAACGCACTTGCCACTCTCGTCCATCAGCTGGCCGCCAAAGGCGCCCCAGAAGCCGAACATGTGGTAGATGCCCTGGAAGAGACCGAGCTTGATCGAGCCGTCCGTGACCTTGGCCAACAGGTCGTCGGTCGTGGTCGGGAACGAAGCGATCTTGGTGGTGTCGTAGTAGACCGCGACGGCCTTCAGCGACTCCGGCACCTGGACGAGCTTGCCGTCAACGGTCGAGCCGTCGATGGCCAGCTGCGAGAAGCGGCTCAGCTCGTCCGCGGTGAAGTAGCTGGACAGGTCAAGGGCCAGGCCAGCGCGCTCGAGGTCGCCCGCGCTGTCGTTGGGAGCGATGAACAGGTCCGGCACGCCATCGGCAGCCTGGAGCTGATAGGTGGTGAACAGGTCGCCGAAGCCAACCTCGGTCACCGTGAGGTTGAGGTCGGGGTTTTCGGCCTTGACCAGGTCGAGGGCCTTGTTGAGGGCCGCCGGCTCACCACGGGTGACGCCCGGGGCGCCTGAGCCGTAGGTCTGCCACATGGTCAGGTCGCCCGAAAGCGTGCCCACACCGGTTGACGCGGCCGGCGTACTCGCCGGGGTCGCGGCCGGGGTGGCCGCCGGCGTCGCCGCCGGGGTCGCAGCAGGCGTCGCGGCTGCAGTCGCGCCGGGTGTCGGCGAGGCTGCCGGGGCCGAGCAGGCCACGAGCGTCAGGACGAGCGCTGCAAGCGCGCCGCCCATCTTGAGAGTTCGAGACATCCTCTGGTTCTTCCTCCTTGACGGCCACCAACGCCTGGTGGCCGATTTGCCAGTTGCGCCGAAACGCACGACTTGTGCTTCGGCAGATTGCGGCTTAGACCGCGATTCCTCGGTTCGCATCAGCCGTCGCCGATCACCTCCTGACTCCGGTGCCCGGCGGTGCCGTTGATCGGCGCACCACCAGGCGCGTTTCCAGGACTCGGTGTTCACCTGTGCGGCCGTTCTCGGGGCTCAGTGCCCGGAGCAACATCCGCGCCGCCTCCTCACCTTTGCGTCGCACCGGCTGGTGGACCGTGGTGAGGGGTGGGTCGGTGAAGCGAGTTAGAGGCAGGTCATCGAACCCGACGATGCTCAGATCGTCAGGCACGTTGAGACCCAAATGACGGGCAGCCTGCAGAACTCCTGCAGCCGCAGCGTCACTCATTGAAAGCACGCCGGTAGGCCGCAGCCCATCCTCCCACGCGTGCAGGAAGGCGGCTTCGCCACCTTCAAAGGTCGCCGGCGCCTGGCGGACACGGTCCGCGCCCAGTTCGACCTCGTACTCCTCGAGCGCCAGGCGATAACCGTGCATGCGTCGATCCATGACGCTGCCGGCTTCGGCGCCTTCGTTGGTGTGTGGAACGTCTTGAGCCTCGGACGGCTCCATCGACAGGATCAGCAGGTCGCGGTGACCCAGCTGCAGGAGGTGACGCGCAGCGCCAAGTGCGCCCGCCGTGTCGTCCACGCCGATCGCCCCGTGTTCCGGCCACGCCGGCGCGTCGACCAGCACCGTGGGCACGCCCACGCGCCGGATCGACTCGACCTCAGGGTGCTCGCGGTCGAGACCGATGACGATCACGCCGTCCACGGTGGCGCGGGCCATGGCGCGCTCGAGCGAGCCGTGCAGTGGTGAGATGAAAAGCAGGCCGAACCCGCGATCTTCAGTCACCGTGGCTACGCCTTCGGTGAACAGTGCGAAGAACGGGTTGGCGAACATCTGCGCGAGTGGGTTGGGCGACAGGATGCCGATGGTCGCCGTCGAGCCCGCAGTGAGCATGCGCGCAACGGGGTGCGGCCGATAGCCCAGCTGGGTTGCGACCTGGCGGATGCGCTCAGCGGTCTGCGGCTTCAGCCGCTCGGGGCTATTGAAAGCGAACGAAACAGCCGCCTTGCTGACGCCCGCCTCGCGCGCGACATCGGCTATTCGTGCTCGTGGTGCCGGAGGATCCGACACGTGCTTCACCAAGCGTTGCCTCTCAGATTTCGTCGCGGCCCTGCCCCCGGGACGCTGGGTGATCGGCTCTTGACCTACCCAGACGCGCTTTCAGCCGCCTCCTCAAACCGGTTTAGCAAACCGGTTTAGCAACCTTCGGTTACCGCGTCGGGCGATGTCAAGGCCCGACTGCCTCAAATTCAGGCCAAGAAAACCATTACTGAGAAAATGCAACCGTGTTACGGGTATCGCGACGTGTTTGAGGTCATTCGCCAGATGCCGACCGGAGTGCGTGTCGTGCTCCTCTTCGGCTTCGTCATCCTGGCGGGCATCGGCCTGACGTTGCCGCTGATCATCAGCCAGGCGGTTGAGGCACCCGTTTCGCCGCTCGGCCTGCTGTGGATGCTGCTCCTGGCCTACTTGATCTTCACCCTCACGCTCATCCTGCAGCGCAAACAGGCGGCATGGATGCTCAGCCTCGGTCTCGCGTCGCTCAGTGTCCCCTTGGCCCTGGTCCTGTACTTCTGGGCTTCACTGCCGGGACTGCTGATCGGAATTGCCCTCGCAGTCGTGCTGTTCTTGTCGCTCCGCGGCGAGCGCGCGCGCGGCTGGTTCAACGAGCCCTAGGGCGTCCGACCACCAGGCTCACAGCGATCGTCCAGCAGGCACGGAAGCGAGCGCTGCCTTACGCTTGGCAGCCAATTCTGCTAACTCTGCGCGCGCGCGAATGAGCGCCGCGGCGTAACGACCTAACGGAGACCTGTCACAAGTGGCCAAACGATCACGTCGCCCGGTGCGCACCGAGCTTGCCCCCGCCACGAGCGAGGCAAGCGCGTCGAGCGGCCAGCGCGCGCGCAGTCCGCGACCGCGCCGTGCCAGCGCGCAGCCCAGCGTCTTCGAGCGCTATCGCACGATCATCTTCGGCGGCGCGGCGCTCCTGGGCATCCTCATCATCGCGTGGCTCTTCCTGAACGGTGCCGCCAAGGCTGGCTACACGTGTGACTCCGAGCTCACTCCCGGCCCGAGCGAATCGCTGACCCCGGGCCTACCGACCGCAACGCCCAGCCCTTCTCCTTCGGCCACACCCACGCCGGCGATCACGGCCGCACCAAGTGGCTCGGCCGGTCCGACCGCGACGCCGACCGTTGCCCCGTCGCCGACGGCTGCGCCCACGCCCGTGCCAGAGCCCACACCCCGCCTCGGCTTCACCACCGGGCTGCTCGGTCGCAATCACATCCGGGATCTGGGCACGGTCATCAACTACGCGTTCTGTCCGCCCACGTCGGGCGACCACTACAACGTCACCGGCAAGGGTCCTATTCGCGCCGCGGTCTACCCCGCCAACCAGGAGCAGGTCCCGGGCGGTTGGGTGCATAACCTGGAGCACGGCTACGTCGTGGCTCTCTACCGGTGCCCGAGCGGCGTTCTCGGCCAGGGCGACTGCATCAGCCAGGCCGAGTTCGACCAGATGACGGCCTTCTTCAACCAGGTGCCCGATTCGATCAACCCCTCGTGCACGACCAAGGTGGTTGTCGCCCGCTTCGACAGCATGAACACCCGATTCGCGCTGCTCGCATGGGGTCGGGCGCTACTGACCGACGAATTCAGTCTTGATCAAGCACTGCTTTTCAACCAACAATGGCAGGACCAGCCCGCGGCACCGGAACGAGGTCTCTGTTGACATGACTGTCGGCACTATCGGCACTACCGGTCGGAGCACTACAACTACCGCATGACCACCGAAGCGGCGGCCGTCCTCGACAGTCCGCCACTCGGGACGACCATGCGCGCGCTGGTCAAAGAAACTGCCGGCCCAGGGGCGGCCATCCGCGAGGTTCCGGTTCCCCAGCCGGGCCCAGGGCAGATCCTCGTCAAGGTTCTGGCCGCATCCGTGTGCGGCACTGACGTCCACATCGAGCGCTGGGACAAGTGGGCGCAGGACAACTTCGGTCCGCCGCCCATGACGTTCGGCCACGAGATGGCTGGCATCGTCGTCGCCCGCGGCGATGGCGCGACGCGAATCCCCGTGGGCGAGCTCATCGCCGCTGAGACGCATTGGGTCGACTGGACGTGCTACCAGTGCCGCACCGGCCGCGCCCACGTTTGCCAGAACAACCGGACGCTCGGCGTGAAGGTGCCGGGCGCGTTCGCCCAATACGTGGTCATGCCCGAGATGAACGCGTGGGTCAGCGAGCACCTGACGCCGGAGATCGCCGCGCTCCAGGAGCCGTTGGGTAACGCCGTTCACGCCGCGTTCGTTGAAGAAGTCGCCGGCCAGACCGCGGTCGTGACCGGCTGCGGGCCGATCGGCCTGATGAGCATCGGCGTCCTGAAGATGGCCGGCGCCCGCGCCGTCTACGCCACGGACATCAACCCCGAGCGCCTCGAAATGGCCAAGAAGATGGGCGCGGACCTTGCCTTGGACGCGCGAGAAGACATCGTTGGCCAGCTCAAGGCCGCGACGGATGGCAACGGCGTCGACATCGTCCTGGAAATGAGCGGCTCAGCGGCCGCGCTGCATCAGGGTCTGGCCGCGGTTACGAATGGCGGCCGCGTGTCACTCCTCGGGACGCACGCCGTCCCGGCGACGCTCGACCTCTCCCAGGAAATCATCTTCAAGGGCGTCCGCGTCTACGGCATCACCGGCAGGCGCCTGTGGGACACGTGGTATCGAACCACGGCGCTGCTCGAGGAAGGCCTGAACATCGAGCCGATCATCACCCACCGCCTGCCCCTCGCCGATTACCAGAAGGCGTTCGACCTGGTCGAGTCGGGCCACGCGGGCAAGATCGTTCTGCTGCCGCAAGCGGAGAGCTAGAAATGGCGACCACCTCACCGACTACCCGCACGGACCCGCTCGCCTACCTGGGTACCGAGCTCGACGACCTGCGCGCCAAGAATCTGTACCGGCCGCTGCGTGAGATGAGCGCGCCGCAGGCGGTGCACACGGTGGTCGATGGCCGGCCCATCATCAGCCTCTCGTCCAACAACTACCTGGGCCTGACCACTCACCCACATCTCGTTGACGCGGCCGACAAGGCTGTCCGCGACTTCGGCGTGGGCACCGGCGCCGTGCGCACCATCGCCGGCGACACGAGCCTGCTCGAGGAGCTCGAGCGCCGGTTGGCTGCCTTCAAGCATGTGGAAGCGGTGCTAACGCTTCAGTCGGGCCTGACCGCCAACAGCGGTACGATCCCCGCCGTCACGGGCGAGAACGATCTGATCGTCAGTGATGAGCTCAATCACGCCTCGATCATCGACGGCGTGCGCATGTCCAAGGCGCAGCGCGCGGTTTTTCCGCATCGCGATGTCGATGGCCTGGACAAGGTCCTCAAGGACGCGCGCGCGAACGGCGGTCCCAACGGCAAGTACCGCTCGATCCTTGTCATCACGGACGGCGTCTTCTCGATGGACGGCGATATCGCGCCGCTGCCCGGGATCTGCGACGTAGCGGACAAGTACGAGGCCGCGGTCATGGTTGACGACGCGCACGCCTCCGGCGTCCTGGGCAGGAATGGCCGCGGCACGATCGACCACTTCGACCTGCACGGCCGTGTCGACATCCAGGTTGGAACGCTGAGCAAGGCGATCGGCGTCATGGGCGGTTACATCGCCGGCAACCAGAACCTCAAGGACTACCTCATCCAGCGCTGCCGGACACTGCTCTTCTCGACTTCGCAGCCGCCCGCCGTCGCTGCCGCGTGCATTGCCGCGATCGACGTCCTCGAAAACGAGCCGGAGCGGATTGCCCGCCTGTGGGATAACACCAGGTTCTTCAAGTCGGCCCTCCAAAATCTCGGGTTCGATACCGGCATCAGTGAGACGCCGATCACCCCGGTCATGGCGGGCGACGAGGCCAAGGCGCAGCAGCTCGCCAGGCGCCTCTTCGACGAAGGGATCTTCGCAACATCCGTCGTTTTCCCCACGGTCGCGCTCGGCAAGGCGCGCGTCCGCACGATCGTCACCAGCGAGCATTCGCGCGACGATCTCCAGACCTGCATCGATGCATTCGAGAAGGTGGGTCGCGAGCTTCGCCTGATCTAGCCGCAAGCGGGGCGACATCACGCCGCATGCGGCGGGATGCTCGGCGCGCGCGCGCAGCAGCAGCCCGCAGGCGTCGCTGCGGAGGTAAAGGAGTCCTCTCATGAACGCGCAACGCTGGATCTGCCTCGACGTGGGCGAGACGCTCATCAACGAATCGCGCATCTGGAGCTGTTGGGCCGACGCCCTGGGTATCGGCCAGTTCACGTTTATGGCCGCTATGGGCGCGGTCCTCGCGCGTGGCGGCGACTTCCGCGACACCTTCAAATTCCTGGGCTACGACGATTACGACAGTCTCCGGCCGCAGGTGATGAAGGCGTTCGGCGGTTTCCAGGAGAAGGACCTCTATCCAGATGCCAAGCCGACTCTTGATTCGCTGCGCGCGGAAGGCTTCCAACTCGCAATCGTGGCCAATCAGCCGGCCAGTCGGACGGAGGAGCTCCGTTTCCTGGGCGTGCGCGCCGATGTCATGGCGATGAGCGACGAGATGGGCGTGCACAAACCCGACCCGGCTTTCTTCGAGCGCGCGCTGGATTTAATGGGCAAGCCGTCGCCGGAGCTGGTCGCCTATGTGGGCGATCGGCTCGACAATGATGTCGGCCCGGCGGCGCGCGCGGGCATGAAGCCCGTCTGGCTGAGACGCGGGCCGTGGGCGGTCATCACCACGGATGTACCGCCGGCCGGGACGCTGGTCGTTGATTCGTTGGCCGAGCTGGTCGGGCGCGTCGAGGAAATCTGGGCGTGAAGCTCACGGTCGTTGGCGCGGCATCCGCGTATTCGACGGTCCCCGGCCAATCCTCGTCGTCGTACCTCGTTGAACAAAGCGGCACCGCGATCCTGCTCGACCTGGGCCAGGGGTCTTTCGCCGAGACCTGGCGCTACGTGTCGCCCAACGACATCGCTGCCGTCGTGATCAGTCATATGCACGCCGACCACAACGTGGACCTGGTGCCGCTCCGCCATTGGGCGCGCTACCGCAACGAGCGCAAGGGCCCGGCGATCTTTGGACCGACTGACCTGCGCCCCCGATATTCCCATTTCCAGATGCCCTACTCCGAGCCATCCGCCAAGCCCGACTTCTTCGAGGATCTTGGGGGCGACGCGCTTTCCGAAGGCATCTTTGTCATTGGCTCACTGAGCGTGGAGGCGCGCCACGTAACGCACATCGCCGATGCTTACGGCTTTCGCGTCTCCGCTGCCGCGGGCGACGGCGCTGGTCTGGTGTACTCCGGTGACTGCGGGGTCCCGGAAGACCTTGTGCCACTCATCAAACCTGGTGACGTGCTGCTGTCGGAAGCCGGCTTCGGGGTGCAGCGAGTGGCCGAGGGCATTCATCTCACCGCCGGTGAGGCCGCTTCCATTGCTCAGCGGTCGGGCGCCGCGCGACTCGTCCTGACGCACACCGCCAGCGGTGTCGCGGCCTCTGACTTGCTGGCGGCGGCCCGTGCGGAGTTCAGCGGCCCAGTCGAGATCGCGCAGCCGGGGCTGACGCTCGACATCGGTTAGGCTCGCGCTCGTGAGCACGACGCGCGACCTCGTCCGCGACCGGGTGGTCGCCGCCTTTATCGCCGCCGTCGAAGACGGCCGCCTCCCGCCCTTCCCGCCGGAGCCGCCCGTCGTTTTCGATGTCACGCGGCCCGCCTCGCCGGAGCACGGCGACTTCGCCACCAACGCCGCGTTGAAGATGGCCGGCAAGATGGGCAAGCCGCCGCGCGAGATCGCGACGGTGTTGGCGGCGGCGATCGGCGCGGACGACGTGATTGCCAAAGTCGACGTCGCTGGGCCGGGCTTCGTCAACATTTTCCTTGCTCCGGCATATGTCGAGCGCGCCGTGGACGAGATCCGGGCGGCCGGAATGGATTACGGCCGCTCGACGTTGGAATCGCCCAGGAAGATCAACGTCGAATTCGTCAGCGCCAATCCAACCGGCCCGCTCCACGTTGGTAACGCGCGCGGCGCGTTCGTGGGTGACCTGTTGTGCCGCGTGCTCGAGGCCGCCGGCGTAGACGTCACGCGCGAGTACTACTTCAACGACTCCGGCTCCCAGGTCGAGAACCTGGGTAAATCGGTCGTGGCCCTGAAAAACGGCCAGCCCGTGCCCGACGATGGCTATCACGGCGACTACGTCGCGCCGTTGGCTGAGCAACTACCGGAAGACGTCTGGAATCGCGCCCAATCGGAGCCTGATCGCGCCGGCTGGATCGTCGGCGAATGGGCCACCGAGCAGGTCCGCGGCGGCATCGAGCGCAGCCTCGAGAACCTGGGCGTGCATTTCGATCACTGGAAGAGCGAGGGCTCGCTGCACCGCGATGGTTACGTCGCGCGCGCCATAGAGAAGCTCAAGGCCAGCGACGACATCTACGAGCAGGACGGAGCGCTGTGGTTCCGCTCGACCAAGTACGGCGACGACAAGGATCGCGTCGTCATCCGCTCGAACGGCGAGCCGACATATTTCGCCTCGGACATCGGCTATGTCAGCGAGAAGTTCGGCCGCGGCTTCGACGAGCTGATCTACATCTGGGGCGCCGACCATCACGGCACGATTGCCCGCCTCAAGAACGCGGCGCAGGCGCTCGGCCTCGATCGCGATTCGACGAACGTCTTATTGATCGCGTGGGTGCACTTCGTACGCGACGGCGTAGAGGTGTCGATGAGCAAGCGCACCGGCGAGTTCGTGACGCTCGATGAGCTGCTCGAGGAGATCGGCGTTGATGCCGCGCGCTGGTTCTTTGCCTCACGCGCGCCGAGCACCGGCATCGATTTCGACATCGAGCTCGCCAAGAAGCAGTCGAGCGAAAACCCGGTCTATTACGTTCAGTACGCGCACGCGCGCATCGCCTCGATCCTGCGGAAGGCAACCGACGAAGGCCTTAAGACGGCCGACTCCCTCGCCGGCGGGCTGAAGGATGACCCGGTTGCGCTGGGCCTGGCCAAGGACCTCCTTCGGCTGCCGGACATCATTCGCGACGCCGCCGAGGAGCGCGAGACACAGTCGATCACCGCGTACGCGACCGAGCTCGCGACGACGTTCCACGCCTTCTACCGCGACCGGCGTGTCGTGGACAAGGGCGATCCGCAGACCTCGGCCTATCGTCTAGCGCTGGTCGATGCGACGCGGGTCACATTGGCCGCAGCGCTCGGCCTGCTGGGGATCTCCGCGCCCGACTCGATGTAACGCTCAGTGCACGGTGGGATACGGGTACAACACATCTAGACGAAGAGTCTTCTCGCCACGCTCGTTGTAGAACACGACGCCGCTTGCAAACCTGGACGAGATTTCGTTGATCCTGTCATAGAACTCGGCTTGATCCGCTTCGGTGTCCCAGACCGTTTCCCACGTAATCTGCCAATCGCCAGCCCCGTTCTCGAACATGCGCAGCCGATCACCTGCCCAACCAGCCGCGACCTCCTGGTGCGGCCAATCGGTTGGAAAGCCCGGAATGTCGACCTGAGGCAGGTCGCCACCTGTGGCGAGGATCTGGATACCAAGTTCCCCCATCGTCTGTTCGTAGGCAAGGGTCCAGCCAGCTCCCGGTGCACCCTGGAGGTCCGAAACCGCAATGTCGACCGGCGCCTCGTGGGCGAAGTACTTGTCGGGATGGATGACCTGCTCGGTGGTTAGCGGCGGCGACGTGATTGCCGCATTGACGTCGTCGTACCCACCCTTGTCGTGGAGCGCGGTCGCGAACGCGAAGCCTTCCGTGTACGGAAACTCGAGCTGGCGCCGCAGGACCAGCGGCACACCTTCGAGCGATGCCTGGTCGAGCTCGCTGAAGCCGTCGATCAGCATCTGGAGCATGTCCGCCAACCCGAGGTTGTCGGTCGCCCACAGCTGTGAGGTGAGCGTGGCATCGCCTTCGATGACTGCCAGCTGAGCGAGCTGTTTGTCGCCCTGGGAGTTGTCGGTGATGGTGTTGTTTTTCAGGTCGAAATGCTGGTCCTGAAGGGCGTGGGTGTACTCGTGGGCGACGATGATCTTGTCCGTGGCATTGAACGGTGAGTCACGCCGGATCACGTAGAACTTGCCGTCGTCGGGGTTGTAGTAGGCGGCGACCTGCGAGCCGTAGAGCTTGTTGATGAGCGCCTCCATGTCGGCGTCCTGCGGCAGCAGGCCCAGGCGCTTGTAGAGCCGCTCCTCGGCGGAGCGCTCTTCCGGCGTCGAGTCGGTGTTGAAGAGCTCCTCGATGTTCGCCTGGAACTGCTCGCGGGTGATGAACTCCGACGGCACGTCCTTGGTCGGTTGCAGCTCACGTATGGCCGGCACGGTGGCGGTCACGGCATCGACCTGGGCGCTCAGGTCAACGGCAGGCTGGTCGGTCGGAGCTGGGGGAAGGCTGGGCGTCGGGGTCGGGGTTGGGTTG
>JADMIO011135831.1_pt1 | contig 24021 bp, 27 predicted proteins | sample 8958161 | NCBI WGS metagenome assembly JADMIO01 (sample SAMN16585339, study PRJNA669376) | soil metagenome | isolation source: Crop rotation soil | place: USA: Cullars Rotation, Alabama | collected 2011
GACGAGGGCCGGCAAGCGCAATTTGATCATCGTCGACGAGGCGCAGAACCTGCCGGTCTCCGCGCTGGAAGAGCTGCGCATGCTCTCCAACTACCAATTGCGGGGCCGGCCGCTGCTGCAGATGCTGCTGCTCGGCCAGCCCGAATTCCGCGACAAGCTCGCCTCGCCGGGCCTGGAGCAGCTCCGCCAGCGCGTCATCGCCAGCCACCATCTCGAAGCGATGGGTGCCGACGAGGTGGAGGCTTATGTCACGCACCGCCTCGCGCTGGTCGGCTGGTCCGGCCGGCCGGCCTTCTCCGCCGACGCCTATCTGGCGCTGCACAAGGCCAGCGGTGGCATCCCGCGCAAACTGAACCAGCTGGCTAACCGGGTGCTGATGCAGGCGGCGATGGACGATTCTGACCGGATCGACGGCGAGCTCGTCGAGGCCGTCGCCCGCGACTTCGAGGCGGATATTGTTGCGCCCCAGCCGCAACCGGCCGCGCCGCAGCCCGCACCCGAGCATGAAAAGATTCTACCGCTGCGATCCGTGCCGCGGGCCGAGCCGGCCGCCGCCGTGCCGCCTGCCGCGCCCGCCGTTCGCGCGACCGTCGATCCCGAACTCGTCCAGCGCCTGGCCGCGCTGGAAACGCAAGCGGCGGAGCAGGAGGCGACATTGCGCCGCGTCCTCACACTGCTTGTCGAATGGGTCGAAAAGGAGCAGCCCGAGGCGGCCTACAAGATTCACGCCGCCTGAAGGGAGGGGCCATGCGCAACGCCCTGTCCGTCGACGTCGAGGACTATTTCCAGGTCGGCGCCTTCGAGACGGTGATTTCGCGCGGAGACTGGGATTCGATCCCGAGCCGCGTCGAAAGCAACACCGATCGGGTGCTCGACCTGTTCGCCGAAGCTGGCGTGCAGGCGACATTCTTCACGCTGGGCTGGGTCGCCGAGCGCCATCCCGCGCTGATCCGCCGCATCGTCGATGCCGGCCACGAAGTGGCGAGCCACGGCTGGGATCACAAGCGCGTTTTCACGATGTCCGCGGAGGAATTCCGCGCCGACCTCGCCCGCGCCCGCATTGTGCTGGAAGATGCCGGCGGGCGGGCCGTGAGCGGCTATCGCGCGCCGAGTTTCTCGATCGACGAGCGCACTCCCTGGGCACACGAAGTGCTGGCCGACGAGGGCTATGCCTATTCTTCCAGCGTCGCTCCGGTCGCGCATGACCATTATGGCTGGCGGAGCGCGCCACGCTTCGCCTGGCGACCGGTCCGGGGCGCGGCGCTGCTCGAACTGCCGGTGACGACGCTGGAGTTCGGCAAGCGGCGGATGGCGGCCGGCGGCGGCGGGTTCTTCCGGTTGCTGCCCTATTTCGTCTCGAACCTGGCGGTGCGCCGGGTCAATCACGAGGCGCGGCCAGCGATCTTCTACTTCCATCCCTGGGAGATCGATCCGGCGCAGCCGCGCGTGGCGAACGCCCCGATGCGCTCCAACTTTCGCCATTACACCAATCTGGAGGCGATGCGGCCGAAGCTGCTGCGCCTGCTGCGTGCGCATCACTGGGGCCGGACCGACGAGGTCGCGGCGGCCGAGGCGGCGAGGCTGGGATGAACGCTCCGGCGCAGCTCCCGCTCAGCATCGTCGCGGCCGATCTGGCCGACCGGGCGACCTGCGCACGGATCGAGGCTTTCGTCGCGGAGCATGATTCGGGAACCATCTTCCATCGTCCGCAATGGAGCCGCGCGGTCGAGCGGGGCTGCCGGCAGCGGTCGCATTATCTGATCGCCGAGCGGGCAGGCGCCCTGGTCGGCTGCCTCCCGCTGAACGAGATCCGCTCGCGCTGGTTCGGCAATGCTCTGGTCTCGGCCGGGTTCGGGACCGGCGGCGGCCTACTGGCGGAGGACGAGCTGGCGGCGGCGCGGCTGGCCGAAGAAGCGTGGGCGCTCGCACGGAAGCTGGGCTGCGCTTCGCTGGAGCTGCGCGGTGGACCTGTACCAGCCGGGTTCGACACGCAGGTTGGCGTCTACGCCAATTTCGACCGCGAGCTGCCGGGCGATGCCGCGGCGTTGCTCGCCTCGATCCCGAAGCGGCAACGGACCGAGGTGCGGCGCGCGCTCGAGTCCGATCTGGAGAGCTCGGCCGGCAGCGATGCGGCGCACCGCGCGGCGCATTTCCAGGTCTACGCCGAAAGCGTTCGCAATCTGGGCACGCCGGTCTTCCCGCGCAGCCTGTTCGAAGCGATGCTGGACGCGTTCGGGGAAGAGGCGGACATCGTCTTGATCCGCCGCGGCGACGAGCCTTTGGCGGCGCTGCTGAATTTCTATTTCAAAGGCGCCTGCCAGCCTGTTTGGGGCGGGGGGACGGCCGCCGCCCGCGCCTGCAGGGCCAACGATCTGGCCTATTTCGAGGTAATGCGCCGGGCGATTGAGCGCGGCTGCGTCCGCGCCGATTTCGGCCGTTCCAAGGTCGGCACCGGTCCCTGGAGCCGCAAGCGGATCTGGGGCTTCAACGAAATGCCGATCGTCCATGCCGTGCGCACCGCGGACGGCGGCGCGGCGCGCACGATCAATCCTCTCGACGCCAAATACCGGCTGAAGGTGGAGGCCTGGAAGCGGCTGCCGCTCTGGGCCGCGAACCGGATCGGGCCGCTGCTCGCGCGGGGGCTGGGATGAGCACGCTCTTCCTTGCCCACCGCATCCCGTTCCCGCCGGACCGGGGCGACAAGATCCGTTCTTGGCAGCTCATCAAATATCTGGCGACACGCGGGACGGTGCATCTCGCCTGCTTCGCCGACGACGAGGCGGACGCGGCCAATCTTGCGGGGCTGAAGGCCGCTTTGGGCGACCGGCTCGGCGAGGTCCATGTCGAGCCGCGGCGGCAAGGCGATGGCCGGCGCGCGCGCCTTGGCCGCGGCCAAGCCGGTGTCGCTGACTTTGTTCGACAGCCCGACGCTGCGCGGCTTCGTCGAGAAGATGCTGGCGAGCGGCGGGATCGACACGGTCTTCGCTTTCTCGGGCCAGATGGCGCAGTTCGTACCACCGGGAATCGGGGCGCGGTTCCACATGGATTTCGGCGACGTCGATTCCGCGAAGTTCGCTGCTTATGCCGATCAGGCGGCCGGACCGATGCGCTGGCTCTACCGGCGCGAGGCGGCGCGGCTGTTCGCCTTCGAGCGGGCAGTGGCGGCACGGGCCGATGTCACGACCTTCGTCAGTGAGGCCGAAGCCAGGCTGTTCCGCGACGCGACCGGCCTCCCCAACATCCGCGCGCTCTCCAACGGCATCGATTTCGAGCATTTCGATCCGGAGGGCGACTTCGCGCCGCTAAGCGCGAAGGAGCGCGGGGAAGGGCCGATGCTGCTTTTCACCGGGCAGATGGATTACCCGCCCAATATCGACGCCGTGCGCTGGTTCGCGCGCGAGGTGTTGCCACTGGTGCCGGAAGCGCGCTTGGTTATTGCGGGACGCGCGCCGACGCCCGACGTTACGGCGCTGGCGGGCGAGCGGGTCATCGTCACCGGCGCGGTCGCCGACATGCGTTCGTGGCTCACGGCGGCGGACGTGGTCGTTGCGCCGCTGCGGATCGCGCGGGGTATCCAGAACAAGGTGCTTGAGGCGATGGCGATGGCGCGGCCGGTCGTTGCCTCGCCTGCGGCGTTCGAGGGCATCGAGGCTGAAGCGGGACGCGACCTGATCGTCGCCGACGGCGCGGAAGCCATGGCCGCCGCGGTGCGCGAATTGCTCGCCGATTTGTGCCGGTGCCTTTCGATCGGACAGGCGGCGCGCCGGCTGGTCGTCGGCAGTTACAGCTGGGAAAGCCGGCTCGCGCCGCTCGATGCGATGCTCGCCCCGGCCAGGCAGGCGGCATGATGGCCTCGCTCGCCGTGGGAAGGAGCGGGACGACGGCCTCCGCGTGGCGGACGCACCTCATCGCGCTGGGCGCGGTGGCGGCGGCGATGCTGCTGCTGTTCTGGCGCGACGCGACGGGGCTGGCGACGATCTGGTGGGACAGCGCCACCTTCAACCACTGCCTGCTGATCCCGCCGATCCTTGGCTGGCTGGTCTGGCAGCGCCGGCCCGAACTGATGCGGCTGACGCCCGCCGCCTGGCTGCCGGGCCTTGTCTTGGTCGGCATCGGCGCGCTCGGCTGGCTGCTCGGCGATGCCGCGTCGGTCGCGGTGGCGCGGCAGGCGGGGCTCATCGTGATGCTGCTGGGCGCGGTCATGGCCTGCCTCGGCCGCGAGGTGACGCGCGGGCTGCTCTTTCCGCTTGGCTATGCCTTGTTCCTGATCCCGGTCGGTGCGGAACTGGTGCCGGCGATGCAGACCCTGACCGCCTCGATGGTCACCGGTCTGCTCTCGCTTTCCGGCATTCCCGCTCATCTGGAGGGCGTCTTCATCACCACGCCGGTCGGCTATTTCGAGGTGGCCGAAGCCTGCGCAGGGGTGCGCTTCCTGGTCGCGATGGTCGCGTTCGGGGCGCTGGTCGCCAATGTCTGCTTCAAGTCCTGGCCGCGGCGGATCGCCTTCATGGCGGTTTCTGTCGTTGTGCCGGTGCTCGCCAATGCGGTGCGCGCCTGGGGAACGATCTATGTCGCGGAGCGGAGCGGCAGCGTCGATTTCGCGGCCAGCTTCGATCATGTGATCTACGGCTGGCTGTTCTTCGCCGTCGTCATCGCGTTGATCCTCGGGCTGTCCTGGCGCTTCTTCGACCGCCAGGTCGACGATCCTTGGTTGTCGGCGCCCGGCGTCCGCCGCCAGCGCGCGGTGTCGCCGCGCTTCACCGCATTGGCCGCGCTGATGCTCGCCGCGCTGCCAATTGCCTGGTCGGCCGTGATCGCGGCCGGAGGGGCGCAGCCGGTCCCGGCGGAGATCGCGATGCCGACTGTCGCCGGCTGGCGGCAGATCCCCGCGATCGAAGGCCGCCCCTGGCAGCCGCATTACGCGGGCGCGGACCTGCTGCGCACGGCACGCTACCGCGACTCCGCGGGGCATGAAGTCGACCTCGCCATCGCCGTCTTCGCGCGGCAGGGCGAAGGGCGCGAGCTGGTGAGTTTCGGCCAGGGTGCGGCGGGACCGGACAGCGATTGGTCATGGAGCGGGGACGCGCCCGCTCCATCGGACGGACAAGCGGAGCGGATCGCCTCGCACGGGCTGGTCCGCGAAGTGCTGAGCTTCTACCGCGTCGGCGATATGCTGACGGGGAGCCGGACTGGGGTGAGGCTGGAGACGATGCGGGTGCGGCTGCTCGGCGGACCGCAACGGGCCGTGGCGGTGCTGCTCTCGGCGCCGGAGCCCGCGGCCGGCGTTTCGCCTCGCCCGGCGCTCAATGCCTTTCTCGCGGCGCTCGGACCGATCGATCACCTCGCCGATCGCGCCGCTGGCGGCGAGTAAAGCCGATGTGCGGGATCGCCGGGATCTTCCATGTCGATGTGCCCAAGCCGGTCGATCCGGCGCGGGTCGAGGCGATGACCGAGGCGCTCGCCCATCGCGGGCCGGACGGGAGCGGCATCTGGACCGCGCCCGGCGTCGGCTTTGGGCACCGACGGCTCGCGGTTATCGATTTGAGCGAGGCGGGCGCGCAGCCGATGCTGACCCCCGACCGGCGTATCGCGATCACCTATAATGGCGAAATCTACAATTTCCGGGAGGTCCGCGCCGAACTGGAGGCGAAGGGCCATGTCTTTGCCACGGAAAGCGACACCGAGGTGATCCTTGCCGCCTGGCGGCAATGGGGACCGGATTGCCTCAGCCGCCTCAACGGCATGTTCGCGCTGGCGATTTACGACGCCGGGCAGGATCTGCTGTTTCTCGCCCGCGATCGGCTGGGCGTGAAGCCGCTTTATTTCGCGGAGCTGCCCGACGGCGCCTTGATCTTCGCCTCGGAGCTGAAGGGCCTGCTCGTCCATCCGCGGCTAAGACGGTCATTGAGCCCGCAGGCGATCGAGGATTATCTCGCCTTCGGCTATGTTCCCGACGACGCCTGCATCGTCGAGGGCGTGCGCAAACTCCCCGCCGGCCACCATCTGACGGTACGCCGGGGGCGGCCCGTGCCGGCCTCGATCGCCTGGTGGGACGTGGATTTCTCCGAGACCGACCAGCGGCCAGCGAAGGCGCTTGAAGAAGAGCTGGTCGATCGGCTGCGCGCCGCCGTTCGCTCGCGGATGGTGTCGGACGCACCCTTGGGCGCCTTCCTTTCCGGCGGCGTCGACAGCTCGGCCGTGGTCGCTTTCATGGCGGAGGCCAGTCGTGAGGCCGTCGAGACCTGCTCGATCGGCTTCGACCGCGCCGACCATGACGAAACGGAGCATGCCCAGACGATCGCGCGCCGTTTTGCGACGCATCACCGGACGCGCACCGTCGCTTCGGACGATTTTGCGCTGATCGACACGCTCGTCGCCGCCTTCGACGAGCCGTTCGCCGACGCCTCGGCGATCGGCACCTATCGGGTGTCGGAGCTGGCGCGGGAGAAGGTCACCGTCGCGCTGTCGGGCGATGGCGCCGACGAGGCCTTCGCCGGCTATCGTCGTTACCGGATGTTCGCGGCGGAGGAGCGGGCGCGCCGATTGCTGCCTGGGCCGCTCGGCCGCGCCGTTGGCGCGCTGGGCAACGTCTATCCCAAGCTCGACTGGGCGCCGCGCGGGTTGCGCGCCAAGACGACGCTGCAGGCGCTGGGTCGCGACAGCGGCCTGGCTTATGCGCTAGGCGTCGGGGTGACTCCGCCCACGCTCCGCCGCCGAATCTTCGCCGCGCCACTGGACGGCCATGATTCCGAGGCACGCTATGTCCGGGCGATGGCCGAGGCGCCGGCGCGCGACGCCTTGTCCCGCGCGCAATATGCCGATCTCAAGCTCTGGCTGCCGGGGGACATCCTGACCAAGGTGGACCGGGCGAGCATGGCGGTGAGCCTCGAGGCGCGCGAACCCTTGCTCGACTATCGGCTGATCGAATTCGCGGCGCGGCTGCCGGCGCGGCTGCGGCTGCGCGGCGGGACCGGCAAATATCTCCTGAAGCGTGCGCTCGAAGACAGATTGCCGCGCGATATCCTGCACCGGCCCAAGATGGGGTTCGTCACGCCGGTCTCGGCCTGGTTCCGTGGGCCGCTGGCAGGGGCGGCGGGGCGGATCGGTCATGGCTCGGCGCTGGCCGTGACGGGTTGGTTCGATACGGCGGCGATCGACGATCTGGCGGCGGCGCACCGCGCGGGCCGCTCCGACCATGGCCGGCTGCTCTGGCAATTGCTGATGCTCGACCGGTCGCTCGCCCGGTTGTTCGGGCTTGGCGCCGCGAGCGAGCGGCCCGCGCCGCCGAAGCGAAAGCGGGCCGCCGGCTAAGCCTTAGGGGTTCGAACCCTGCATTGCGGTCGAGACGTTCGTGAACGTGGTGTTGAGGCTGGACCCCAGGCCCTGCATCGCGGTGATGGCGGCGACGGCGATCAACGCAGCGATCAAGCCATATTCGATGGCGGTCGCGCCCCGCTCCGAACGCTGCAGACGACGGATGAACACTTGCATTTTTCCCTCCCGGCGAGGCGCAGCCGCGCCCCCGGAAACGGAGCATCCTCCTCGCAGGCCAACAAAAGGTGACGGAACAGGGTTAATCGACCTGCTTTCACACCAACCTGGGTTAGCGATCACCCGGATAGTCGGCGCCCACGAAATAGAGCCCGTCCGGCGGGGCGTTGAAGCCCAAGGCGGCGCGGTCCCGCGCGTCGAGCGCGGCCTTGAGGTCCGCCTTTGTCCATTTGCCCCGGCCGACCAGCTCGAGGCAGCCGACCATCGAGCGGACCTGGTGGTGCAGAAAGGAACGGGCGTCCGCCTCGATCTCCACCATCTCGCCAAGGCGTCTGACCATCAGCCGGTCGAGCCTCTTCACCGGGCTGTCGGACTGGCACTGAACGGAGCGGAAGGTGGTGAAGTCGTGGTTGCCGACCAGAACCTGCGCCGCCTTGTTCATGTCGTCCGCATAGAGCACGACCGGTACCCGCCACGCCCGGCCGGCGTCGAGCGCCAGCGGCGCCCGGCGGTTGGCGATCCGGTAGCGGTAACGCCTGCGGATGCAGGAGAAGCGGGCGTGAAAATCGTCGTCCACCTCCTCTGCCTGGAGGATGGCGATCGGGTGCGGGCGGACGGCGGCGTTGAGGCCGTCCATCAGCCGATGAGCGCTGACCGGTCGGGCGATGTCGACATGGGCGGTCATCGCCAGCGCGTGCACTCCCGCGTCTGTGCGTCCGGCGGCGTGAAAGCTCACAGTCTCCCGGAACAGGGCGAAGACCGCTTCCTCCAGCGCCTGCTGGACCGAGGGCCCATGCGCCTGTCGCTGCCAGCCCATGAACGGCCGCCCGTCAAACTCGATGGTGAGGCGGAAGCGGGTCATGCGAGCAGGGTGCCTTTCGGAATTGGAAAGCCGCGGAGCAGTTCTTCCGCGGTCATTGCCGCACGACCGGCGCGCTGCACCAGCGTAGGGACAATGACGCCCTCGCCGCAAGTGATGGTGAGATTATCGTCCAACACGCTCCCCGGCGAAGGCCGGGGTCCAGCCGCGCCGAACCCTGGCCCCCGGCCTTCGCCGGCGAACATTTGGGTGGCTAGGATGCGGACGCGCTCGCCCTGATATTCGAACCAGGCGCCGGGGATTGGATTGAACGCGCGGATCTGACGTTCGACTTCGATCGCAGGCCTGTCGAACGCCAGTCGCGTCTCGGCTTTGTCGATCTTGGCGGCATAGGTGACGCCGTTTTCCGGCTGCGCTTGCGAGGTCAGCGTGTCGAGCCGCGCCAGCGTTTCAATCATCAGCGCACCACCCATGATCGCCAGGTCCGCGGTGAGTTCGCCGGCGGTCTTGCGGTCAACCACGGTCTCGCCGCCCAGATAGACCGGGCCCGTATCGAGGCCGCGCTCCATCTGCATGATCGTCACGCCGGTCATCTCATCCCCCGCCAGGATCGCGCGCTGGATCGGGGCGGCGCCGCGCCAGCGCGGGAGGAGGGAGGCGTGGACGTTGAGGCAGCCGCGGCGCGGCGCCCCCAGGATCGGCTCCGGCAGGATCAGGCCGTAGGCGGCGACCACCGCGACATCGAGATCGAGCGCGGCGAAGGCGGCCTGCGCCTCGGGATCGCGCAGAGTCGCCGGCGTGCGGACCTCGATCCCAGCCGTTTCGGCGCGGCGCTGGACAGGGGAGGGCAGCAAGGCCTTGCCGCGCCCCGCCGGACGGGGCGGCTGGGTGTAGACGGCCGCGACCTCGTGTCCAGCCTGGAGCAGGGCATCGAGCGTCGGCACCGCGAAGTCCGGCGTTCCCATGAAGGCGAGGCGCATGCGTTCGCTTAGCATGAGTTCCCGTCATTGCGAGCGGAGCGAAGCAATCCAGACTGGATTGCCCCGTCGCTTGCGCTCCTCGCAATGACGGCTACCTAAGCCTCATGGCATCGCCCGAGATCGACGCGCTGGCGCAGGCGCTCGCCCGCCTTCCGGGACTTGGGCCCCGCTCGGCCCGGCGGGCGGTGCTGCATCTGATGAAGAAGCGGGAGACCGCGCTGACGCCGCTGCTGCGCGCGCTGGAGCGGGTCAATGAGACGCTGTCGGTCTGCGGCACCTGCGGCAATGTCGACACCACCGATCCCTGCGCCATCTGCGCCGATCCGCGCCGGGACGCGCGGATGTTGTGCGTGGTGGAGGAGGTCGCAGATCTCTGGGCGCTGGATCGCGCGCGGCTCTTTCCGGGGCGGTTCCACGTACTCGGCGGGCGGCTCTCGGCGCTGGAAGGGGTGCGGCCGGAGGATCTCAACATCGCCGGCCTCGTCAGCCGGGTCGCGGCTGGCGGCATTGATGAGATCGTGCTGGCGATGAACGCCACTTTGGAGGGCCAGACCACCGCCCATTATCTCGCCGAGCGGCTGGAGAGCTATCCCGTCCGCCTCACCCAGCTCGCCCACGGCCTGCCGGTCGGCGGCGAGCTCGATTATCTGGATGAGGGGACATTAGCGCAGGCGCTGCGAGCGCGACGGCCGGTAAGCTAAATCCTCCCTGTCCGCGCAGCGGATGGGGAGGGGAACCATGCGAAGCATGGTGGAGGGGCCGTCGCCATCTCAAAGCCCCTCCACCGCTCTTTGAGCGGTCCCCCTCCCCATCGCCTGCGGCGACAGGGAGGATAGTTGAAGGGCAGGGCTTTTCTGCCTATCTCGCCCGCATGGCCATCCTGCCCATTTACGAGACGCCCGATCCGGTGCTTCGGCAGATTTCCTCGCCCGTCGAGGAGATTACGCCCGAGCTGCAGACTTTGATCGACGATATGCTGGCGACGATGTACGCGGCGCCGGGCATCGGCCTCGCCGCGATCCAGGTCGGCGTGCCGAAGCGGCTGCTGGTGATCGATCTGCAGGAGCCGGAGAGCGACGAGGACGGGGCGGAAGCGGTCAAGGACCCGCGGGTCTTCATCAATCCCGAGATCCTCGAAAGCTCAGACGTCACCGTGCCCTATAACGAGGGCTGCCTGTCGGTGCCGGACCAATATGCCGAGGTGCTCCGTCCCGACCGAATCCGCGCCCGCTGGCAGGAGCGCGACGGCACCCGACGCGAGGAGTGGGTCGACGGCCTGCTCGCGGTCTGCCTCCAGCACGAGATGGATCACCTCAACGGCATCCTCTTCATCGACCATCTCTCGCGTCTCAAGCGCGACATGATCATGAAGAAGCTGGTCAAGGCCCGCCGCGACGGCGGCGCGAAGAAGGCGGCGTAAACCGCTTCCTTATCCTCTGAAACTGCACTAGGTTCGCTGTTCGTTCCACCGAAGGGATGGGCATGGATCCGATCGTCGTCATTCTTCTGGTGTTCGTCGCGCTGGCCGTTGGAGTCGCGCTCGGTTGGCTGGTTGGCCGCGGCCGAGCGGGAGCGCTTGCCGATGAAAGGGCCAAGGCGGCCGAGTTGCTGCGGATGACTCTGACCGAAGTCACGAACGAGCGCGACGCGGCGCAGCGGGAGGTTTCCGGCTTGCAGGCCGACGCGCGCAATTTCGACGCGCGGATGGCCGAATTGCGCGAGGCGAAGGACATGCTCGCCGCGCAGTTCAACGAGATCGGCGCGAAGCTGCTCGGCGAGGCGCAGAAGGCGTTCCTGGAGCGCGCCGATGCTCGCTTCCATCAGGCCGGCGAGAAGAGTTCGGAGCAACTGAAGGCGCTGCTCCAGCCGGTCGAGGCGACGCTCAAACGTTATGAGGAAGGACTCACCAAGGTCGAGAAGGAGCGGGTCGGCAGCTACGAGGCGCTGCGCGAGGCGGTCGGGCTGCTCCATGCCGGCCATGCCCAGGTTCGCGACGAGACCCGCAACCTCGTCAACGCGCTGCGTTCCAGCCCCAAGGCGCGGGGCCGCTGGGGCGAGCAGAGTTTGAAGAACGTGCTCGAACAGGCGGGCCTAACCGCTTACGCCGATTATCAAAGCGAGGTTTCGATCGACACCGAAGATGGGCGGCTCAGGCCTGACGTCGTCGTCCGCCTGCCCGGCGGGCGCAAGCTGATCGTCGATGCGAAATGTTCGCTCAACGCCTTTCTCGACGCGAGCGAGGCCTCCGACGATGATACTCGGGTCGCCCATCTCAAGGCGCATACGCTGTCGATCCGTCGCCATGCGGAGCAGCTCGGATCCAAGAATTACTGGGAGCGGTTCGGCGACGCGGCCGACTATGTCGTCATGTATATTCCCGGCGAACATTTCCTGACTGCGGCGCTGGAGCAGGACGACCGGCTCTGGGAATGGGCGTTCGAGCGGCGGGTGCTGCTGGCGACGCCGACCAACCTCGTCGCCATCGCGCGGACTGTCGCCAGCGTCTGGCGGCAGGAAAAGCTGGCGGAGGAGGCCGCTGAAATCGCCAAGCTCGGCAGGGAGCTGCACTCGCGCTTGGCGACCATGGGGAGCCATGTCGCGCGGCTCGGTCGTAACCTCGAACAGGCCACCGGCGCCTACAATGCCTTCGTGGGCAGCCTCGAATCGCAGGTCATGAGCCAGGCCAAGCGGTTCGAGACGCTGGAGGTCGCGTCGGGCGCCAAGGAGATCGAACCGATGCCGGTGGTCGAAGGCGCGCCGCGCCCGCTCACCAAATTGTTCCCAACCGAAGGCGAGGGCCAGCCGAACTAATGGCTCAATCGGTCGGCGCGTTGCCGCAGCCGTGGAGTGTTCGTCCGTCGACCACCGCACGCACGCTCTGGTTGTAATTTGTGTCGCTCATCCCGTCGCTGCACGCCTCGTTCGACGTTTGCAGCGTGATCCGCCGGGTCTCCCAGAGGCGTCCGTCGCCAAGCTCCTGCCCGCGCGGCGCGGGTACGGAAAAGCCGCCTTCGGGGCTCGCATAAGTCATCCGTCCATGCTCGATCGTGATCGACCAGAAGGGCTCGGTGCCGACCGCCCGATAGGATTCCGCCGTGTCGGGCAGAGTCGCGCAGCCGGCAAGCAGCAGGCCGAGAAGGACAGTTCTCACTGCGCCCGCCGAAGCCGGATGGCGCCCTCCGCGCCGGTCAGCACCAAAGTGTTCGCATCCGGCCGGCTGACCTGCACCGCGCCCGTCAGGATCGCGAAGGCGCGCTGCTCGCGGGTCATCACCGCCGGCGCGCAGGCCATGCGCGTGGACATCGTGGCACCGATATTGAGGGTGCCGCCGTCCGCCGTGTAGCGCGCCGAAAAGCCGTTGCAGCCGACCCGGCCGCCAATCTCGTCGGGGCCGATCCTGAGGGTATATTGCGGCCCGCTCACCGTCTCCTGACCGATCGCCACGATCGTCCAGTCCGAATTGACCAGGGCCGGATCGGGAGCCTGGCCGCCGCCGCAGCCGCGATAGGTGGTGTCGTCGACGGTGACGGTCACGGTATCGGCGTAGCGGCGCTCGCTCATCCCGTCGTTGCAGGCGGTGCGGACGACGTCGACGCTGAGCCGGGCCGTCTGCAGGCGATAACCGTTGGCGCGCATCATCGGCCGCGGCGTCGGCACCGCGAAGCCGGCCCGGCCCGGCGCCTCGAAGCGCATCTGGCCGCGGCCGATGGCTACCGACCAGAAGGGCTCCGTGCCAGCGGCGCGATAGAGGGAGCCCGGCGCGCCGGGCGGTGGCTCGGCAGCCTGCATCGCCAGCAAGGCGGCGAGCGCGATCAATGCCGCCGCCACTGGTTGATCACCTCATAGGCCATGACCGCGGTCGCCACCGCGGCATTGAGGCTGTCGGCGCGGCCGCGCATCGGCATCTTCACCAGCACGTCGCATTCCTCCTCATAGGCCGCCGGAAGTCCCGCCTGCTCGTTGCCGACTAGGATGAACGCCGGCGGCGCATAACGCGCGATCTGATAGTCCTCGCTCGCGCGCAAACTTGTCCCGATCAACTGAGCAGGGGCTGAACGCAGCCACGCAACGAAATCCGGCCAGCGCGCCGCGGCGATCCGTTGCGTGAACAAAGCGCCCATTGAAGCGCGCACCGCCTCGACCGAAAAGGGGTCCACGCAATCGTCGACCAGGATCAATCCGCCGGCGCCGACGGCGTCCCCGGTCCTGAGGATCGTGCCGAGATTGCCGGGATCGCGCAGCGCCTGGGCGACGATCCAGAGCGGGGCCGTGCTGCGGTCGAGCCGTTCCAGCGACAGATCGAACTGGCGATAGACGCCGAGCACGGTCTGCGGGTTCTCCTTGCCGCTGATCTTGTGGAGGATGTCGGGCGTGGTCTCGATCGTCTCGCCGCCCGCCGCCTCGACCGCCTCGACCAAGGCGGCGATCAAGGGGTGACCGGCATCGCTGAAGAACAGGGTCTCGGGCAGCACGCCGGTCTCGCGCGCCTCGGTCAGAATGCGCAGCCCCTCGGCCAGGAACAGCCCTTCGGCGCGCCGATGCTTCTTCTCCCGCAGCCCGCGCGCCTGCTTGACCAGCGGGTTGGAGAAGGCGGTGACAAGGCGAGTCATTTCCCCTCCCGCGTGCGGGAGGGGTGAGGGGAGCGGCTGTTCATCGCGCCATCGACATGCCCTCCCCCGGCCCCTCCCGCAAGCGGGAGGGGAGCGCAGTCATTCCTCGCCGAAGCGCGATTCGACCAGGGCCGCGAGTTGCGCCACCGCCTCGTCGGCCCCGTCGCCGAGCGCGCGGATCGTGATTGTGTCGCCCATCGCCGCGCCCAGCATCATCAGCCCCATGATCGAGGTGCCGCAGACCGAATTGCCGTCCTTCTCGACCTCCACCGTCGCTCCGCATTGCGCGGCGAGGGTGACGAACTTGGCGCTGGCGCGGGCGTGCAGGCCGCGCTTGTTGGTGACCTCGACGGTGCGTTCCGCGCCGCTCAAGCCGCCGCCTCGCCGAGCACCTCGGAGGCGACGGAGATATATTTGCGGCCCGCCTCGCGCGCGGCGGCGACCGCGCCCTTGACGTCCATCGTCTTGCGGGCGCCATCGAGACGAATCAGCATCGGCAGGTTGACGCCGGCGATTACCTCGGTCCGCGCATCCTTCATCAACGAGATGGCGAGGTTGGAGGGCGTGCCGCCGAACAGGTCGGTGAGAATGATCACGCCGGCGCCGTCGTCCACCGCCTCGATCGCCTGCGCGATTTCCGCGCGGCGCGTTTCCATGTCGTCGTCCGGGCCGATGCAGATCGACGCGATCCGCTCCTGCGGGCCGACGACATGCTCCATGGCCGTGACGAACTCCGTCGCCAGCCCGCCATGGGTCACCAGCACCAGACCGATCATTCATTCACCCTGGAACAACCATCCCGCCGTCAGGAACGCTCGCTGCCGTCGCGCGGCGGCGTGGCGAGGTCGCGATGTTCCAGACTGGGGGAAAATCCCGCGGCGCGCAACCGCCCGGCGACGCGCTCGGCGACATGGACCGAGCGGTGGCGGCCGCCGGTGCAGCCGAATGCGACCGAGACATAGCTCTTTCCTTCGGCCTCGTAGCGGGGGAGCAGGACGAGCAGCAGTTCCTCGATCCTGCTCACCGCATCCTCATAAGCAGGATCGGCGGCGATGTGGCCGGCGACTTCCGGTTCCAGGCCGGTGAGCGGCCTTAAGGCCGCCACCCAGTGCGGATTTTGCAGGAAGCGCATGTCAAAGACGAGATCGGCATTGCGCGGCATGCCGCGGGCATAGCCGAACGACTGGATGGTCAGGATCGGGGCGTTGGCCTTGCCCCCGAAGCGGTTGCGAAGCTGCTGGCGAAGTGCGTTCGAATCGCTGTCCGTGGTATCGATCACATGGTCGGCCCAGCGCTTCAGCGGCGCGATCAGCTCGCGTTCCTCGGAAATGCCGTCGTTGGTCGGCCGGTCCGGTGCGAGCGGATGGCGTCGACGGGTTTCGGAGAAGCGGCGCAGCAGCTCCGCCGCCTGGCATTCGAGGAAGAGCGTCTCGACCGGCTGGTCATGCTCCTTCGCCAGCTTCTTGATCTGCCTGACGACGCGGTCGGCGTCGAAGCCCCGGGTTCGGCTGTCGAGGCCGATGGCAAGCGAGCGTCCCCGTTCCGCTCCGGCTGCGAGCGGGGTCGCAAGCAGATGGTCCAGCAGGCTGAGCGGCAGATTGTCCACCACCTCCCAGCCCATATCCTCCAGCGTGTTCAGAGCGGTCGACTTGCCGGCCCCCGACATGCCGGTGACGAGGAGGAAGCGATTGGGAGCGGCGGGCGCGGGCATCGCAGCTATGTAGCGCGTTTCAACGCCAGTTCGACCTTGATTGGCGCCGAGGACTGGTGCGCGTCGAGCGCGATCACGTCGATGGCGACGCCGGCGAGGGTGCGTTTCTCGCCGGGCTCGGGAAATCGCTCCGGCGCGGCGTCGAGATCGACGATCAGAGCAACGGGCATATCGGTGGCGCTGGGCAACTCCAGGATACCGAGCCCGCGCACCTCGATCTTGCCCGCAATGTTCGGCGGGGGCGTGGCGACCAGTTCGGCGCCGACGCGCCGCACGATCGTGTAATCGTCGCTGACCAGCACCGCGCCGCGGTCGATCAACCGCAGCGCCAGATCGGATTTGCCACTGCCCGAAAGGCCGCTGATCAGCACCGCGCGGCCTTTGATCGCGACGGTGCTTACGTGGATCGTCTCTGACGACAAGGATGGTTTGCTCATGGCGTCGCTCCGGGCAGACGGACGACGAAGCTGGCGCCGGCTTGTCCATCGCGCCGGTCCCCCACCTCGATCCGGCCGCCATGCCCTTCCACGATCGCCCGCGCGATGGCGAGGCCGAGGCCGGAATGGCGGCCGAAATCCGCCTCCGGCCTGATGCTGTGGAACCGGTTAAAGATCACCTCACGCGAATCTTCCGGGACTCCGGCGCCTTCGTCCTCGACGCTGATCTTCACCTGCTCGCCGTCCGCGCTTGCCCGCACCTCAACCAGGCCGCCTTCGGGGGAGAAGGAGATCGCATTGTCGACGAGATTGTCGAGCAGCCGGGCGAGGCGCGATTCGTCCCCCATCACGATCGCCGAACCGAGCCGCGGGCGGGCGAAGGCGATCTCCACGTCGCTGCGCCGTGTCTCCCACATCGGCAGCAGCGTGCCGATCAGCACGGCGAGGTCGATCGGCTCGAAGCGCGCCCGCGAGAGCTCGGCGTCGAGCCGCGATGCCTCGGCGATGTCGACGACCAGCCGGTCAAGCCGGCCGACGTCCTGACGGATCACGTCGAGCAACTGGCAGCGGAGCTTCGGATCGTCGATCCGGTCGAGCGAATCCACTGCGGAGCGGAGCGAGGCGAGAGGGTTCTTGAGCTCATGCGTCACGTCCGCAGCGAACGCCTCGGTGGCATCGATTCGCTGCCTCAGCGACTGGGTCATGTCGTACAACGCCCGAGCGAGCAGGCCGATCTCGTCGCGCCGCTCGGGCAGGCGGGGCACGTCTACTTCGCGCGCCCGGCCCAGGCGAACGCGGTGTGCGGCGACGGCGAGGCTGCGCAGCGGGCTGGCGATCGTTCGGGCGAGGAAGCGCGAGAGGAGGATCGCCAGCGCGAGGGTGGCGAGAAGAGCAAAAGCGAGGGTGAAGCGCTCGGCGCGCACCTCCCGACGCACGTCGCGGGCGTTGACGGTGAGGAGGAGCGCCTCGCCATTGCCGGCGAGGGGAATGGCCGTGCTGATAAAGGCGGTGCCCTCGGGGGCGCGGCGAATCTCGGCGACGGCACCGCCAGAGTGCCGCGCCCTCGCGATTTCGGGCCAGGCCTCGGTCCGGCTCACATCATCGCCGAGCGCCGGTCGGGAGGGCGCGGCGACGATCGCGTCGAAGCCGTTGTCCAGCCAGCGCGCCACCGTTCGGTACCAAGGCTCCCCGGCGGGATCGCGCATCAGATAAGTGGGCGGGCCCATGGACCAATTATCGGCCAGCAATGCGTCGTTCGCGCCGAACACCCTGAGCCGTGTACCGGAAGCGCGTCCCAGCCGGTTCAGCAGCCCCGGCCAGGCCTGGCGCGGCGCGGCGGCGAGCGCGTGCGCGACCATCGTCGCATCGGACCGCGCCCGCTCAACGCGCGCTTCGGTAAGATGCGTTCTCAGGCTGTCGAGGAAGAACAGGCCGCCGGCGAGGATCGCGACGGCGAAGATGTTGACCGCCAGGATGCGCTGGCGAAGCGACAGCCGCGATGACCAGCCCGGCCGCGCCTCCTTATCTTCATTCCTCGGCAAAGCGGTATCCGACCCCGTAGAGCGTCTCGATCGACTTGAACTCCGGATCGACCTCCCGGAACTTGCGCCGCATCCGCTTCACATGGCTGTCGATCGTCCGATCGTCGACATAGATGTCGTCCTGATAGGCGACGTCCATCAGCTGATTGCGAGACTTCACCACGCCGGGGCGCTGCGCCAGCGCCTCCAGGATCAGGAATTCAGTGACGGTAAGGACCACGTCGCCGCCCTCCCAGCGCACCCGGTGCCGGGCAGGGTCCATCGACAGCCTGCCCCTGACGATTTCCTCGACCACTTCGTCCGGCTCTTCCGAACGCCCGGCGCGAAGTTCGCTGCGGCGGAGGACGGCGCGGATCCGGGCAATCAGCAGGCGCTGGGAAAAGGGCTTGGCGATATAATCGTCGGCGCCCATCGCAAGGCCCAGCGCCTCGTCCAGCTCCTCGTCCTTGGACGTTAGGAAAATGACTGGAAAATCAGTCTTTTCTTTCAATCTTCTCAACAATTCCATGCCGTCCATGCGCGGCATCTTGATATCGAGCACGGCGAGGTCCGGCGGCGCTTCGGTCAGCGCCTTCAGCGCCGCCTCGCCGTCCGGATAGAGGCGGGTGGTGAACCCCTCCGCCTGCAGCGCGACGGAAAGCGAGGTGAGGATGTTGCGATCGTCGTCGACGAGGGCGATCGTGGTCGACATGCGGGGTTCCTACGTTGGGCAGCGGGCTTAGCCCATGCCCGCCCCGCCGCGCCACCCTTTGACGAAACGGCGCTGCTCCCCTATGCGCGCCGGCAGAAGACGGCGCCCATCCGGGGCGCGTTATACCATGTTATCGTTAGGGGAATTAGAGGTGGCCAACCGGGTCCCGCGTTACGACTTGCACCATCAGGGCATCGATACGCCCGCCGCGCTTCACTGGAATCTGGGCACGCCCGAGCTGGTCGAGCAGGCAGTGCGCCGCGAGGAAGGGCTGCTTGCCAAGGACGGGCCGCTGGTCGTCGAGACCGGCAAGCACACTGGGCGCTCTGCCAAGGATAAGTTTATCGTCAGGGACGCCGAGACCGAAGCGACGGTCTGGTGGGACAACAACAAGTCGATCACGCCGGAGAATTTCGCGGCGCTGAAGACGGACTTCATGGCCGCGCTGGCCGAGAAGGAGACTTTGTTCGTCCAGGACCTCTATGGCGGCTCGCAGCCCGAGCACCGGGTGAAGGTGCGGGTGATCAACGAGCTGGCCTGGCACAATCTTTTCATCCGCACCTTGCTGGTCCGCCCCGAGGCGGCGGACCTCGACAGCTTCGAGCCGGAGTTCACGATCATCGATCTGCCGAGCTTCCGGGCCGATCCGGCGCGCCACGGCTGCCGCACCGAGACGGTGATCGCGGTCAACCTCTCCGAGAAGCTGATCCTGATCGGCGGCACCCGCTATGCCGGCGAGATGAAGAAGTCGGTGTTCGGAATCCTCAACTACATGCTGCCGCCCGAGGGCATCATGCCGATGCACTGCTCGGCCAATATCGGCCCGGACGGCGACACGGCGGTGTTCTTCGGCCTCAGCGGCACGGGCAAGACGACGCTCAGCGCCGACGCCAGCCGCACCCTGATCGGCGACGACGAGCATGGCTGGTCCGATACCGCGGTCTTCAACTTCGAGGGCGGCTGCTATGCCAAGATGATCCGCCTCTCGCCCGAGGCCGAGCCGGAAATCTACGCGACCACGAAGCGCTTCGGCACGGTACTCGAGAATGTCGTGATCGATCCGGAGGCCCGGACGCTCGACCTCGACGACGCCACGCTCGCGGAGAATACCCGCGGCGCCTATCCGATCGACTTCATTCCGAATTCGTCGGCCGAGAATATGGGGCCGGTGCCGAAGAACGTGATCTTCCTGACCGCCGACGCCTTCGGGGTGCTGCCGCCGGTCGCCAAGCTGACACCCGACCAGGCGATGTACCACTTCCTCTCCGGCTACACCGCCAAGGTGGCGGGCACCGAGATTGGCGTCACCGAGCCGGAGGCGACCTTCTCGACCTGCTTCGGCGCGCCGTTCATGCCGCGCCATCCGAGCGTCTACGGCAATCTGCTCAAGGAGCGGATCGCCAAAGGCAATGTCGATTGCTGGCTGGTCAACACCGGCTGGACCGGCGGCAAATATGGCGTCGGCAGCCGGATGCCGATCAAGGCGACCCGTGCGCTGCTCAACGCCGCGCTCGACGGCAGCCTCAACAATGTCGAATTTCGCACCGACGACAATTTCGGCTTCCGGGTGCCGGTGAACGTGCCGGGCGTCGACCAGAATATCCTGAACCCGCGCGACACCTGGGCCGACAAGGCCGATTATGACGCGACCGCGGCGAAGCTGGTGGCCTTGTTCAACGACAATTTCGCCCGCTTCGAAGGCCATGTCGATGCCGGCGTGAAGGCCGCGGCGCCGCGCACGGCCGGCCGGCATCAACAAGCGGAGCCGATCATCACCGCCGCCTGACCGACGCCTTCATTACGCTTCCGTGAGGAGCGCGCTGGCCCGGCCAGCGCGCTCCTTTCTTTTTGTGCAACTTCGTCATGCCGGGCTCGACCCGGTATCCACCTTCCTTTCCGGCAGCGGAGAAGAAAAGGTGGACCCCGGATCAAGTCCGGGGTGACGGTCAAGATGAGGAACCCGACCCATGGACCACGAACCCCGCTTGTTCGCCGACGATGCGACGATCCGATCGATCGGCGAGCGCATGCTGGCCTGCGCCTTGCCGAAGGCCGAATGGACGCACGAGGCGCATCTTTCGACCTGCGCCTGGCTGATCGTCGAGCGTCCGGACATCCTGCCCGAGCGCGACCTGCCGCACCTCATCCGCCGCTACAATGAGAGCGTTGGCGGGGTGAACGACGAGACGCAGGGCTATCACGAGACGATCACCCAGGTGATGATCGGGGCCGTGCGCGCCGCGCTGGCGCGGAGCGAGGGGAGGGCGCTGGTCGAGCGGGTGAATGCGCTGCTGGTCGCGCCGGAGGGGCGGCGGGACTGGCCGCTTGGATTCTACTCGCCCGAGCTGCTGTTCTCGAAGGAAGCGCGGCTGGGCTGGGTTGCAGCGGATCTGGCCGGCCCGCCAAATATACCGTGAAACCCGCAGTTTAGGTCTAACCCGGTATTGACCATGGCTGATTATAGCCGATCCTGTCTTCGGACCCCCCGAAGATCCACTACGAGAAGGGTCCGCCGCTCTGGTCCAAGTTCGGCGGACCCTTTTTCATATAGGGGTTTGCCGTTGGAGTGCCGCTGGCGGGCATTCTGAAGGTGATCGAGCCGCTTGAAGGCGGTTGCCTTACGGCCGGCGTCAGAAGCCGACAAACTGACACATAATCCCCGTTGCGGCCTCGCGCTGTTCCGCTACCGTAACAGTGGGGAGGAGCGGATGCGCACGCATAAGTCGGGCTTGCTGGTGCTGTGCGTCCTTGCGGCGGTCGTCAGCGGCTGCGGCGGCGGAGGCGGCGGAACGACGCAGCAAAGCGCGGCGGCACCGGTCGCGCAGGCGCCCGCGACTCCCACCGTCACGACCCCGGCCGGCGTGGCCGATTTCACGACGATCGATTTCGCCAACGTCGCCAATTATGCAGTCGCGACGCTGCCCGCTTATTTCGACCAGACGATCACGCCGCTCGACAACACGCCGCCCAACAATGCGATCGACAACCGCATCGCCACCCTGGGCCGGGTGCTGTTCTACGATCGGCGGCTCAGCACCAACGACACGACCTCCTGCTCGTCCTGCCACCAGCAGCAGTTTGGCTTCACCGACAACCGACGCTTCAGCACCGGGATCAGCGGCACGCAGTTCACCGGCGCCCATGCGATGCGGCTCGGCAACGTCCGCTACTGGCAGCCGGGATCGATGTTCTGGGATCGCCGCGCGGCCACGCTGGAAGCGCAGGCCAGCCAGCCGATCATCAACCCGGTCGAGATGGGCTGGGACGCCGCTGCGGGCGGGATCGGCGCGCTCATCACCAAGATGGGCAACACGACCTATTATCCGGACCTGTTCACCTTCGCCTTCGGCACCTCGGCGATCACCGAGGCGCGAATCCAGCTCGCGCTCGCGCAATTCCAGCGGGCGATGATCTCCAGCAACAGCCTGTGGGACACCGGCTATGCCCAGGTGTTCGCGCCCAACGCGCCGAACCGGGCGCTGAACCAGGATCTACCCAATTTCCCCGTGCAGCAGAACCGCGGCCGGCAATTGTTCATGACCGGGCCAGGGCAGGGCGGTGCGGGCTGCTCAGCCTGCCATTTGCCGCCGACCTTCAGCCTGGCCGGGAACTCGCAAAGCAACGGCCTCGACCCGGGCGAGACCCGGGTCTTCAAGTCGCCGTCGCTGCGCAGCGCCGGGATCGCCGGCCCATTCATGCATGACGGGCGGTTCAACACGCTGGCCGAGGTCGTCGATTTCTATTCCGACGCCGTCCAGGCCGGGCCGGCGCTCGACAACCGGCTGCGCGGGCCGGGCGGCCAGCCGCTGCGGCTCAACCTCAGCCCCGCCGACCGGGCGGCCCTGGTCGCGTTCATGCAGGCGCTGACCGACAACGCGCTGACCACCGACGCGCGGTTCAGCAACCCCTTCCGGCGCTGACTTGCGCCAGACTTGAAATCGGTCCGTATTATTCTTATAATACACCTCATCGAGAGAGGATGAGGCTATGCTGGACAATCCTGTAGCGAAGCGGACGGCGATCGCGGCCGGGATCGGCGCGCTGATCGCGATCCCGGTGCCCTTCGTCGGACCGATCTTCGGGGCCGTCGTGGGCGGCGCCTACGGCTTCTTCACCGCCCCCCGCAATCGCGGCTGGTAAGGCGGCGGAGCGGGTGGGACTCCGCCCCGCCTCCCGGCAGGCGCTCAGTAGCGCCGACCTCGTCCGTTACCGACCGGATCGGACGGATCGCGGTCGGTGACGCCGCTGCGGCCGCGGCCATAGCCGCCCCGGCCGCGCCCGGCGGGATCATAGGGGTCGCGGTCGGTCACGCCCCGGCCGTAGCCGCCACGACCATAGCTGCCGCGCCCGCGCCCGGCAGGGTCGGACGGATCGCGATCCGTGATCCCGGTGCGGCCCCGGCCGCCGCCGGCGGGATCATAGGGATCGCTATCGCTTTGGCCGCTGCGCCCGTAGCTCCGCCCACGACCGGCGGGATCATAGGGATCGCTGTCGCTGACCCCGGTGCGCGGGCGGCCCCGCCCGGCGGGATCGTAGGGATCGCTGTCGGATTGGCCGGTGCGGCCATAGCCCCGGCCGCTGCCCGGCGGATCGCGCGGGTCGCTGTCGGTTACGCCGGAACGGCCCTGGCCGCGCCCGGCCGGGTCCGCATAGGGGCCGCTGTCGCTGTCGGTGGTCTGTGCGGCGGCGGGCCCGGCGCGAAGCACGAGCGCTCCGGCCGCGGCGCCGCCGGCGACGGTGGCGAGGAAGGACCGGCGGGACAATTTACGATGCTTGGTCATCACGCTTACTCCAGACACGGACTCCTAGAGCCCGTTCGCGCAAGCTCCGGGAAAAACGGGCGCGGCGCAATCCGACAGATGATGGGGTCGGGCGGGCGAGCGTTAACGGCTTCTTCGCGCATGAAGGGTAGGGCCTTGCCCGGGACCGATAAGGAAGAGGCGCGTGGAAATCCGGACTTCGACTGCGATGCTCCGCCGGCTGGCGGCGTGCAGCCGGGCCGCGAGCGCGATCGAATATGGCCTGCTTGCCGCGCTCATCGCGATCGCGGCGGTCTCCGCGCTGCTGGGTGTTGGTGCCAACCTGAACACGACCTACGGCAACGCCTCGACCGCCATCCACCAGAACGCGGTCTCCACCTATAGCCAGTGAAGCCGCGGCCGTCCCGCGCCACCGCATTTCCTGCTAGGCTCCTCGCGCGACTCGAAGCGGGGAGAGGGACGATGCCGACGCTGAATGATCTGCTGGGCCAAAGCGGCAATGTCGACGTGGGGGCGCTCGGCGCCCAGGTCGGGCTCAATCCGGATCAGGTGCAGCAAGGGATCGACGCGATCCTGGCGCGGCTCGGCGGCGGACAGGGCCATGAGGAAGCTGCCGCCGGCGCGGCGGCGGACACCGGCCTGTCGCTCGACTCGCTGCAGGCCCTGCTCCCCGCCCTCCAGGCGCAGCTCGGCCACGCCGACCTCGGCGGGCTGATGGCGCAGCTGACCGGGGAGGGCGGGATGCTGTCCGGGCTGGACCGGGACGGCGACGGCAACCCGATCAACGACATCGCCGGCATGGCGCGGGGGCTGTTCAGCTAGGCTGGGCGTCGCCCTCGGGCAGTTGCGGCTGCTGCGGCGCGAGGCGAACCTTCAGGCAATTGCCCTGCGCGCCGGTGACGGTGACCCGGGCACCCACCGGCGCGTCGGCGCCGCGCGCCGTCCAGACGCCGTCGCCGACCTTGACCCGGCCCTCGCCG
>JADMIO012727047.1_pt1 | contig 24016 bp, 26 predicted proteins | sample 8958161 | NCBI WGS metagenome assembly JADMIO01 (sample SAMN16585339, study PRJNA669376) | soil metagenome | isolation source: Crop rotation soil | place: USA: Cullars Rotation, Alabama | collected 2011
CTTTCCCCTTGAAGCGCATTCGCTCGGTCGCCGACTTGCCGGCGGCCGCGCAGTGTGACGGTGTTTACTACCTGCAGCGCTATGTGGCGTCGGCCGCGGATGCCTGGCAAGACTGGCGTGTATTCGTCATCAACAACCGCGCAGTGGCGGCAATGAAGCGCCACGGCGCAAGCTGGATCACCAACGTGTCGCAGGGCGCCACCTGTGTGCCGGTCGACTTGGGCGCGGATGAAGACATGGGGGCGCTGGCGCAAAAAGCCTGTCGCGCCCTGCAGATGGATTATGCCGGCGTGGATCTGATGCGCGATTGCGACGGGCGCCTGCAGGTCATCGAAGTCAACGGCATTCCGGCGTGGAAAGGACTGCAGTCCGTGACCCGCGAGAACATCGCGCGCCTGCTGGTCAATGACTTCGTCGACCGCTACCTCGGCCGGCCCGCGCTGCATTCAGTGGCATGACGCACCCGCGCGCCATCGCACTTGATCCCTCGACCGTCGCCGCGGTCGTGCGCGATGCGTGCCTGACCGAGGTTCAGGCGTTCAAGCCGGGCAACGTCAGCGTCATCTCCTCCGGCCATGGCATGCAGGCCGCGGATTTCATCCGGAGCGCGCATGCCATGTCCACCGAAATCGCCGCGCCCATGTTGGATGTCGGGGAGCGCATCCTGCACGCGATCGAGGCGACCCGCGCCGTGGTGTCGGCCAACACCAATCTGGGCATCGTGTTGCTGTGCGCGCCGCTGGCGCATGCCGCGACGGTGCGAACGTGCGAGCCCAGCCTGAGGGTGCGCATGCATGCGGTGTTGAGCGCGCTCGACGTTTACGATGCGGAACTGGCCTATCGCGCCATCCGCATGGCGCAGCCGGGCGGGCTGGGCCAGGCCGAGCGCCACGATGTCATGCAAAGCCCCCGCATCACGCTGGCCGAAGCCATGCGCGAAGCGCGGGAACGCGACCGCATCGCCTATCAATATGTCAGCGACTTCCAGGATGTTTTCGAGATCGGAGTGCCCGCGTTACAGGACGGCATGGCGCGATGGCGCAGCCGCGAATGGGCCACCGTGCATGCTTACCTGGTTTTTCTGGCACTGTTCGAAGACAGTCACATCGTACGCAAGCATGGTTTCGAGGTTGCCGCGGGCGTGAGCCTGCAGGCGCGGGCGCTGAACCAGACATTGCAACACGCGCGCGACCTCGCGCAGGAAATGCCGGCACTGGCGGCGTTCGACCGCCAACTGAAGGCAAGGTCCATCAATCCGGGCACGACGGCCGATTTGACCGTGGCGGCGCTCGTTGCGATGGATCTGCAGGATTCGCTGGAAAAAGCTTTAGCGGCACGCCGGAACCGGATCGGCGCCAGCGGATGAGTCAGTAGCAGGTGACGGGCCTTCCCGTTGTTTCATCAACAATCGAAGTCGAGAACCGAAGGAGGAGTCAATGGCAAAAATCAACGGAGTATGCGTCGGCGAATCGCTGGTCGGCGAAGGCAATGAAGTGGCACACATCGATTTGCTGATCGGGCCGCGCGGCAGCGCCGTGGAATCGGCTTTTTGCAACGCGCTGACCAATAACAAGGACGGCTTTACCTCATTGCTGGCGGTGGTGGCGCCGAACCTGTTGTGCAAACCCGCCACCGTAATGTTCAATAAGGTCACCATCAAGGGCGCCAAGCAGGCCGTGCAGATGTTCGGCCCGGCCCAGCGCGCGGTGGCGATGGCCGTCGCCGACAGTGTCGCCGAAGGCGTCATTCCCGCGGAAGAGGCAGACAACCTGTTCATCTGCGTCGGGGTGTTCATTCACTGGCAGGCCGCGGACGACAAGAAGATCCAGGACTACAACTACAAGGCGGTCAAGGAATCGATTGCGCGCGCCATTAGGGGCGAGCCGAAGGCCTCCGAGGTAACCGCAAAACGCGGCTCCATGGACCATCCGTTCCAGGCCCACAAGTAACCCCGCCCGATCAAAACCCGCCTCGCACTCGCGCGGCGGGTTTTTTATCGGGCAGAGGAAAGAGAAAAGGTAAAAGGTAAAAGGTGAAAGTAACGGCTCCTAGCTTTTTGCGTTTCCCTTTAGCCTTTCCCCTTTAGCCTTTCCCCTTTTCCCTTTCCCCTTTCACCCTCAGGAACCGGGCCAGTTCCTGGGCACCGATACGGCCATCATGCAGTGCGCTGGCAATAAGCGCGCCGCGCGCGCCGGCCTGGGCCAGTTGCTCGATGTCATCCATGGAGCGAACGCCGCCTGCGGCATAGACCTGGCATCCGGCCACGCGGCGCGCCAGCGTCACGACCAGCGCGAAGTCGGGGCCGAGGCGGCTGCCGACGCGTTGCAGATTCATCGCCAGCACGCGCTGCGGCCAGTAACGCTCCGGGCGGGCCAGCAGGGCCGGCGGCCCCCTGAACGCTCCGCCTAGAAAGTCGAGCGACAGGACGGTGCCGGGATCCCGGTCGCGGGCGATCGCCAGGAATTCCGCGTCCACAAGCGATTCGCTGCCGATCACGGGTCGGCCCAGGCCAGCGGCGATCCAGTGCTCGAGGGCCGCCGTGCCGGCAATGCCGGCATCGACCCAGAAATCGATATCCGGCAAGCGAGCATGCAGATGGGTCAGCACCGCCTGGTTGCTGCCTTGACGCTGGATCGCGTCGAGGTCCGCCACATACAGCGTGCGGAATGGATGCAGGCGCAACAAGGCATCCACGATCTCATCGGGCCCGGCGCCTTTGCATAACCGCGATTGCACTGGCGCGTATTGCGCGCGGCGGCCTTCGCGCGCATGCACCACCTGGCCTTGCAGCAGATCGATGACGGGAACCAGGTGGAAGCTTGTCACGGGAAACCAGGCGAGGCGCCCTCCGGGGCGAAGGACGCGACGTTACACGAAGGTGCCCGCTTTGGACCACCACCGCAACCCGGCAGTGACGACGCTCGGTTGCGAGCCACGCGGGTTCGAGTAGCATTGGCGCAGAGATTTCGGGGGCAGCGAGGGTTGCGGGCAATGCGGGTATTGGTCTATGAGCACATCACCGGCGGCGGGATGGCGGATGATCCGGGAATGAGCGCGCTCGCGGCCGAAGGCGACCTCATGCTCAGGGCGCTGGTGCAGGATCTCATTGCTGTGCCAGGTGTGGCGGTATCGGTCTTGCGCGATTGTCGGCTGCCGGCCGATGTGCCGGCAACCCTGCATGTCGTCGGGCCCGGCGCCTTCGATGAAGCCTTCCGCCAGGCGATGGCCGCGTGCGATGCGCTCTGGCCGATCGCGCCGGAGAGCGGCGGCATTCTGTTGCGCCTTACCCGCTTGATCGAGCAAAGCGGCCGCAGATTGTTGGGCTCGAGCGGCGAGGCGATCGCGATTGCCGCCAGCAAGCGGGCGACCGCGGCTGCGCTCGCGCGCGCCGGCATCGCAACAGCCGGGGTCTATGCGAGACCGGAGGAAATTCCGTCGCCTCTGGACGCGGTTGTGGCCAAGCCGGACGACGGCGCTGGCTGCCAGGACACTTTTCTGTTCACCGATCGCGCGGCACTGCATGCCTGGTCGAGCGCGCATGCCACGGCCACGACCCTATATCAGCCTTACCTGCGCGGTGACGCGCGCAGCCTTTCCATCCTGTGCTGCGATGGACGCGCGCGCCTGCTTGCCTGCAATCGCCAGAAGGTACGGGTCATTGCAGGCGCTTTGCGTTTCGAAGGTGTCAGCGTCAATGCCATTGCGGATCAGGACGGGCGTTATGCGGCGCTGGCGAACGCCGTTTGCGCCGCGTTGCCCGGCCTCAGAGGCTACTGCGGCGTGGACTTCGTCGAGACGGCGATGGGCCCGGTCGTGATCGAAGTCAATCCGCGAGTGACGACCGCCTATGCGGGTTTGCGCCGCGCGCTCGGGATTAATTGTGCGCAACTGGTGCTCGATCTGCCGCAATCGCTTGCGGCCGCGGCGATGCATGCGAGACATGCGCAGGCCGTGGAGCTGCAAGTCGCGCATGCGCACTGAAGCCATGCTCGGCTGGGACATCGGCGGCGCGCACCTGAAGGTGTCTGCAGTCGATGGCGCGGGCAGAGTGGTACGCGTGCGGTCGTTTCCCTGCATGCTCTGGCTGGGACTCGAGCATCTGGATCGCGCCATTGCTGCTGCACTGGCCGGCATGCCGCGCAGCCGGCTGCACGCGCTCACCATGACCGGCGAATTGGCCGATGTGTTTCGCGATCGCAGCGAAGGCGTGAGATCGATCATCGCGCGTTTCACCCGGCAGGTGCCCGCCGGGCGCGTGCGCATTTATGCCGGCCCGGCGGGATTCCTGGTGCCACAACGCGCCATCAAGCAGACCGCTGCGGTGGCGTCTGCGAACTGGGCTGCCAGCGCGGAACTGGTCGCGAGCCGGCTGCGCGATGCATTGTTCGTCGATATCGGCAGCACTACCACCGACATCGTGCCGATCCGCGCGGGGCGGCTGATGACGCGCGCGCTCAACGACGCGGATCGCCTGGCCTGCGGGGAACTGGTGTATTCGGGCGTGGTGCGCACGCCCGTCATGGCGCTGGGGCCGCGCATTGCCTTCGACGGACAATGGATTCCGGCCATGGCCGAGTATTTCGCCACGAGCGCGGATGTCTACCGGCTGACCGGCGAATTGCCGCGTGGCGCGGACCAGCTGCCCGCTGCCGACGGCGGCGGCAAGCGCGTGCGCGACAGTGCGCGCCGGCTTGCGCGCATGATCGGGCGCGATCTGGATCACGCGCCATTGGCGCAGTGGCAGCGCTGTGCCCGCGCTCTGGCGCGACTGCAGCTCGCGCAGATCCACGAGGCTTGCGAACGTGCCCGCGCCCGCATCGGCAGCGCGAGCCGCACTCCCCTGGTCGGCGCGGGCACGGGCCGCTTCCTGGCGAAAAAACTCGCCAGACGGCTGGGCATGCCTTACCGCGACTTCCATGCGCTGATCGATGCGCTGCCCGGGGCGGCGGCACAGGCGTCGAATTGCGCGCCCGCGGCCGCCGTCGCCTTGCTGATCTTCGAGCGCGCAGGCACGTGAGCGTCTGTATCGTCAAGCTTGGCGGCAGCCTGTATGACTCCGCGCAACTGCCCGCGTGGCTCGATGCCATCGCCAGCGCGGGAGCCGGCAAGGTCATCGTCGTGCCTGGGGGGGGGCCCTGGGCCGATGCGGTGCGCAGCGCACAACGCAGCGAAGGCTTCGACGAGCGCACCGCCCACTGGCGCGCGCTGCGCGCCATGGAACGCTATGCGAGCGTGCTGGCCGGTATGCGCCGCGCGCTCATCCCGGCCCATTCAACCGCGGCGATGCAGGCGATCCTGCGCCATCGCGGGATTGCATTGTGGATGCCCTACGCGATGGTCGCCGCGCAGCCCACGATCCCCGCCAGCTGGGACGTGAGCGCCGATAGCCTGGCCGCGTGGCTGGCGCAACATCTGGATGCGGCGGCGCTTATGCTGGTGAAATCGGTGCGCATCGAGCGGCCCCAGCCGGACATCGCGGAGTTGACGCGCCGGGGTTGGGTTGATCGCGCATTCGGCCGATTCACGTCCAACGCAAGTTTTCCGGTAACGGTGTTCGGTCCAGGCGACCAGAGCGCCGCACACGCGATGCTCAGTTTCTCCTTGTCCGCGGAGTCGCGGCGGACCCGCTGAAACTTGCCAATTGATAGATTTGCCAGGGAGTTTAATCACCTTTCCGTTGCGAAACTTGATCTTGCCGCAAAGACCTCGCTACACTTCGAGGCATCGGTGTTATGCGCTTCGCATGGCGCGACCCGGTCAAGTCAACGTTGCGGGAGAACAAAAATGAATGACTCCGCCATACCGCCAGTGCCTGGAACGCATCATCGTGACGCCCTGCGCTCGCTGGATGAATTGCCGGGCCCGCGGGGGCTGCCGCTGCTGGGCAACGCGCTCGAGATCAAACCGAGGGAGTTACACCGCCTGTTGGGCGGTTGGGCCGATCAGTTCGGACCGCTGTTCGTATTCAGCGTAGCCACGACGCGCATCCTCACCATAGTCGACGCGGACATCATCCAGCATATATTGCGCGACCGCCCGGATCGGTTTCGGCGCTGGCGCAGGATGGAGGGGCTTGCCAAGGACATCAAGGCCGACGGGTTGTTCACCGCGGAGGGCGAGAAGTGGCGGCGCCAGCGGAAGTTCGTCATGCACGCGCTCAACGCGGGTCACGTGCGCGAGTTTGTCCCCCGGCTTGAGCAAGTGATCGGCAGGCTGCGCCGCCGCTGGTGGCGCCACGCGCTGACCTCGGCCACTTTCGATGCGCACGCGGATCTCATGCGCCTCACCGTCGATGTGGCCAGCGGACTCGCATTCGGCAGGGACCTCAATACGCTCGAGGAAAAAGCCGACCCCATCCAGAAACATCTGGACAAGATATTTCCGGCGGTCGCGAGGCGGCTTACTGCTCCGTTTCCCTACTGGCGCTACCTGCCGCTTGCGTCGGATCGGGAAGTCGCCGATGCCGTGGAGCAGGTCTGCAAGCTGATCGACGCGCTGATTGCGGAAACCCGACAGCGACTGGTCGCGACGCCGGAACTGCAAACCCGGCCCCGGAATCTGCTCGAGGCGCTGGTTGCCGCGCAAGCCAAAGGCGAGGAAGGTCCCTCCGACGAGGAGATCTCGGCCAACGTCATGACGATGCTTCTCGCGGGAGAAGACACCACTGCGAACAGCCTCTCCTACATGATGCACTTTCTGATGGAGTATCCGCATGTCCAGGCGGCGGTTCAGGAGGAGGTCGACCGGGTGATCGGGCTCACCGACCAGCCGTGGCAGGATCCGACCACGCTCGAGCGGCTGCGCTACATCGAGGCCTTCGCCAACGAGGCGATGCGCTGCAAACCGGTTGCCGGGCATGTGACCTTCCTGGAGCCGTACGAGGATGTAACGATCCAGGATGTGTTCGTGCCCAAGGGCACGCCCATTCTCGCCCTCAACGCGCACCTGGGCACCCAGGAGGCGAATTTCTGCGAGCCGCAGGAATTCCGGCCCGAGCGCTGGCTGCAGTCCGCGGGTACCCTGGACGGCGCCCACAACACGAAAGCGTTCATGCCATTCGGGTCCGGACCGCGTTTCTGTCCCGGCCGCCATCTTGCAATGATGCAGATCAAAATGTTTACCGCGATGCTGTGCCGCGACTTCGAACTGGCGCGGCCGCAGGAGAGCGCGAGCATGGAGGACATCTACAACTTCACCGTCGGGCCGACGCATGTCTACGCGACTTTGCGCCCGCGCCGGCCTGCGCGGCGCGGCATCGATGTCGAGTTTCGCGATGGCAGCCGGCGCAATTATGCGCTGCCGATCGCCTTCCCCGATCGTCGGATCGAGGAGCGCCGCGGGCAGCATGCCGCTTCGGCGCGCTGAAGACAAAGAGTTCTCACCAGGCTGAGCCGGCGTCGAACGATCATGCCGGGCTGGAAGCGTGCGGGCGTTGCGGGGCGTGAGCGGCCAACGATGGATGTGCGTGATCCGCGGGAATGAGCGAACGGATGCGATGTAGCGCCCGCTTGTCCAGGCGTTGGCTGCGGTCGTGGCCGGCGCAAAGCGCGCCGCGAAAGCCCAGATAATCCGCGGAGAGTTCCAGCAGCGGCGCAATGTCGGTTTCCTGCAGCGAGCCCGCCAGGCCGCTCAGCAACCCCGATAGGCGCGCCCGATCCACGAATTGCCTGAGTTCGAGCGTGTTGCGCCAGTGGCGCAGGGATCCGCCAGCCTTGCCGGCGGTGTCGAGCATGGCGCCGGTAAAACCGGCGGCAGCAAAAGCATCCAGCAGACTCAAATCATAGGATTCGTCGGCAAACAGCACGGCCACCAGGCGCGCTTGCCGTGCCGGTTGCGCAAGCGCAGCCGCGCATGCGCGGGCGTGCCGGTGCGCGAAGAAGCCGATCTTGATGTAATCGACGCCGGCAGCCGCCATGCGTTCGACGGCAGCGACCATGGTGCGGGGATCCATCTCAGGCAGGTCGCCGATGGTCGCGCTGACCGGGCGGCGCCCGGCGATGGCCTGCACGCTCACGCGCACGGCTGCATGATCGAGCGCGCCCAGCGCGCCGCGCGCCGGTTCCTTCAGGTCGATGAGATCGGCGCCGCCGTCTAGCGCGGCCAGCGCCTCGTCGAGCGACCGCACACTCGCGAGCAGCATGGTCATGCCGAAGCTTCCTTGCCGCTCACGCGGAACTGTTCGATGCGCGCCTTGAGCCAACCCCATGCCTCCAGTTCGCGCGGGCCCGCGGTCTTCTCGACGCCGATCGCGAGATAGGCCATTTCGGCATCGATTTTTGCCTGCGGCAGCATGTTGAGCCGGCTCACCAAGATCGCCGCCTCGATCACCGCGGATTGCGCGCGATTGAACCCGGCAAAGGCACCATGGGTCGCATGCGCCACCTCGCGGCAGTACAGGCGCGGGCGCACCGGATCGTCCTCCACCCGCTCCAGGCGTACTTCCGAATGCGCGAGCGCCGCGGCGAGGCGCCGGCAGTTCAGGCGATCGACCGGCAAGGTGGGCCAGTCGAAACGCCCGGTCAGGCAGCCGGCAAAGATGCGCACATCGTCCGTGTAGTTGACCACGGCGCATTTCTCGCGCAAAACGTGCTCGAGGGTGGCAGAGGGCCGAAATGGGCTCAGCACGATGAATTCACCTTCGTGACGCACGCCCATCGGCGCAATGTGATTGCGCCGTGCTTCATCGCGTGTGGTGACAATGGTCTCGAAAATCATCGGCCGGCTTTCGTTTGCTCAAGCCTGCCAGGCGCTGCGATGCTGGCCGGTGCCGGCGTGCTTTCGCGCAATTGCGCCACGCCCCACTCGAGCTCGCGGTCCTGCACATAGCGTTTGCCCAATTGCCAGGCGATCTGCGCGCGCGCGAGTTCGACGCCCAGATAAAAAGCATGAGAGCCGTCCCGCTCGACCCCCAGGTGCGCGAACAACTGGAACGGATCGGTGGCCGTGCGCAGGCCGTCGCGATTGTAGATGTGCAGGCCCTCGGGGCTGATCTGCACGCGAAAACTCGGGTCCTTGATCTGCGCCGCGGTGGCCGCGATCTCGGCTGCGCTCCAGGGAAACGGGTCCAGCGAATGCAGCGCTACCAGCGCTTCGCCGAAGCCCTGCGGCAGTTCGCCGCCTTCGCGCGCGGCGTACATGACGCGGCGGGCGCGGTCAGCCTCGCGGATAACCCCGGCGGCATGCGCGCTGACCTGGGTGGTCAGGATGTTGGTGATGTGCAGCTCGGAAATTATACCCATCAGCAGTGCCTGCATGCCGAGGGTGTCGGCTTCGGTCAGCTCGGTCAGGTTGCCGGTGCCCATGAGGATCTTTGCCGGCGGCAGGCGCTTGCGCAGGTCGCGAAATCGCACCAGCGATTCGGTGAAGCCGAAGTGGATCGGCTCGAGGATCGCATCGGCCAGGTAATCGCGGCCGGTCTTGTCCAGCGTTTCGATGGCCCGGTAGAGCGACGCCATGTCGTGCGGCGCGGACGGAATCAACACCGGGGTGGAGTCTACTTCCTGCGCGATCCACAGCGTATCCTGCTTGAGGCTCAGCAGAAAATCCGCGCCGGCGCGCCCCCCGCGCAGCAACTCCTGCGCATCCATGGAATCGACGCTGACGGCGAAGCCCGCGGCATGCAGCATCGCCACGGCGTCCTCGAGGTGGGCAAAGGTGGTTTCAGGCAGGCAACCGAGATCGATTACGTCGGCACCGTCGCGGCGAAAGGCATTTGCCTGATCGAGGATTGCGGCCAAGGGCATGTTCGGCGCGTCGATGATTTCGGCAAAAATCCGCACGTCGTGCCGGCTCAGGTCGACCGGCGCGATTTCGCGGCCGAAATGGCGCGGCAGATCCTTCAGGTCATCCGGTCCGCGCACGAATGGCACGCCGAAGTGGCTGCTCAGGGAGTCAAGATCGCCGCGGCAGCGACCCGGCACCATTACCCGGTCTGCCCCGCCCGCGTCCGGCAGCCGGCGCCGGATCATGTCGGTCGTCATCAGTCCTGCCACCTGCAAGGACAGCGCCAGGACGGAATGCGTAAACGGCGCCGGCTGCATGGCGTCGAGCACGCGCTGCAGGTTCTTCTCGGCGAGGCGGCCGGTCAGGAAGAGGATGTGCTCGGACAACGCAGTCTCTGCTCCAGTGCGCTCGCCAGTTCCTCGACCGACAGCACCACCGTGGTTTGCTCGAATGTGGCCAGCCGGGCTACATTGTCGAGGTCGATCGGACGCGGGTATACCCAGACGTCCCCGCCAGGCGCCTCCGAAATCAATGCCGGCGCGGTATCGCAGGCAAAGACGATGGAAGGGATGCGGCATTTGCCGGCCTGCGCATAGATATTGGTCGCGAGCGTATCGGAAATGCCGGCGACGCACTTTGCCACCGTATTGGAACTCGCCGGTCCAATCACGACCAGTCGATAGTCGCCGCCGTAAAGAAAGGTCACCGGCACTGCGCTGGCGGTGTTGTCGCGGAATACCTTCATGCCCTGACGCAGGGTGGCGAGCTCATAACCGTACATCTTCAGCACTTCGCCGGCGGCCTCGCTCAGGAACAGGTCGACCGCCGGCAGGCCCTTCACGATCTCCATGCACTCCTTGAGATAGTGCCCCGAGCCGGTCAGCACCCACGCGACGCGCACCACCGCGGCCTTAGCCATGGGCAGGATGCCGGACCGTGTGCTCGAATGGATTCAACCTGGGAACGTCTTGCATGTTGTGCCTCATGGCAGATGGTAATCGCGTTCGCCACCAAACGGAACTCGCCAGGCAAACGTGAAGATCCGGCTAGAATGGGTTCGCACGGCTGCGTAACCTGCACCAACAAGCGAGATCATCGGAGGGCGATCATGGGCGAGTCCGCGGAAAAAGCTTACAGCGAAACCGAAGTCAAGCAGCGGCTGGCTGCCGAGCTGCCGCATTGGTACTACGAGGACGGCTGGATCCGACGCAAATTCAAGACCGCCGGCTGGAAAGCCACGCTGATGGTGGTCAATGCCGTCGGCCATCTGGCGGAGGCCGCCTGGCATCACCCGGATCTCACCGTGTCCTACGCCTTCGTGACCGTCAAGCTCGTTACGCACTCGGCCAAGGGCATCACCGACAAGGATTTTGCGCTGGCGAAGAAAATCGAGCAATTCGTGCAGTGGCAACCGGGCAAGGAGGGCGGCGCGCTGGAAGGCACGCCCAACGAGGATCAGCGCTTCAAGTACATCAAGTACGACTGAGCGGTGTCAGGGCGTAACAAAATGGACATCATCTTCGTGCGCGATATCCGGCTCGATACCCTGATCGGCGCCTATGAGTTCGAACGCCGCCATCCGTTGACGCTCAATGTGGATATCGAGATCGGGCGCCCCTCCATCCGTGCCTGCCAGACGGACATCCTGGCCGATACCATCGACTACGCCTCGGTGGTCGAGGTCGTGAAGGCGGCCTTCGCCTCCCATGCGTTTCATCTGCTCGAGCCGCTCGCGGACTCGATCATCGGGCAAATACTCGAGAAATTCGACGCACAGTGGGCGCGCATCGAGCTGTCGAAGTGCGGCGTGCTGCCGAGCGCCGGCGCGGTCGGCGTGCGCATCGAGCGCAGCCGCCCCTAGCGTCGAGAAGAGCCGTTCGTTCATCATTCATATTGCGGCGCGACATCACTGCGGTGAAACGACCCGGAGACGTTGACCGCATCCGGGGGACTGTGCTTGTATGGCAACCGGCGTCATCAAGAACGCCGATTGGTTAAGCATCGCGCGAGCCTGAAACGTCAGGCGGTGCTCCGCCTCGCTAACTCGCACAACCCTTGTCCGATGCGCAGCCGTCGAGGCGAGTGGAGGAGGTCGAATGAAACACCATCAGCCGGCCACGGACGTGGCGGCGATCCGCCGCGCCTACGGACAATTCCTCAGCAAGGGACGCGTGCCGCGCGGCGTCGTGCCCGAATTCATCGAACGATCCTGGCAGCGCAGCGCCGCTTTCGGCGTGGCCTACGATCGCATTCGCGAGATCGGGCGGGTCGATGAAAGCGATCTGCGGATGGTATCGAGCCAGTACGGCAGCCTGATCAATCTGGCCACCCCGGTGATGGAGCACCTGCACCAGCAGTTGACCGGAACCGGAAGCGTGGTACTGCTATGCAGCGGCGAAGGCTTCATCCTGCATTCGATGGGCGATCCTGACTTTCTACCCAAGGCACAGCACATCGCGCTCAAGCCCGGCGTTTGCTGGGCGGAGAACCAGAAGGGCACCAACGCAATCGGCACCGCCATCATCGAGCGCCGGCCGATCGTGGTCTATGCCGGCCATCATTACGTGCGCACCAACCAGTTCCTCGCCTGCTCGGCGGCGCCGGTGTTCGATGCTTTCGGCGCGGTCGCGGGCGTGCTGGACATCACCTGCGACTATCGTTACCACCAGCGGCACACGCTTGCCCTGGTACAGATGTCAGTGCGCGTCATCGAAAGACAGCTGTTCCAGCACCGCTTCAGCCACGACCTGGTGTTCAACGTGCACCCGGACCAGAATTACCTCGGCAGTCCGTTCGACGTGCAGCTCGCCTTCTCGCCCGAAGGGGAATTTCTCGCCGCCACCCTGGCGACTTGTGACCAGCTGGGCTGGCAGCTGCTCGGATTCCACGGGCGCTTCGAGGACCTGTTCGACGTACCGCTCGAGGCCATCCTCGACAAGCTCGGCCATGCCGGCCCGGCGACCATCCAGGTGCGCCTGCGCAACAACGGCGCGCCGGTGTTTCTGCAACTGGCTCATGCGGGTCTGCCCCGCCATTCGGTGCGGGGTGCGACGATCGAAGTTTCCGGTTCCGAATCCGTTTCGCTGCAGACGCCGGCGCGCCAGACGCTGAGCCTCGACTCGCTCGGCGTGTCCGACCCCGGACTGCTGGCCACCATCGACAGGGCCAGGCGCACGCTCGGACGGGATATTCCCATCCTGATCGAAGGCGAAACCGGCACCGGCAAGGAGTGGCTGGCGCGCGCGATCCACAACAGTGGTCCGCGGGTGGGCCGTGGATTCATAGCGCTGAACTGCGCGGCGCTTCCCGAGGCGGTGATGGCGGCGGAATTGTTCGGGTTCGATGAGCGCGGATTCGCCGGCAGCTTGCGCAGCGCCGCACCGGGCAGGATCGAGCGCGCAAACGGCGGCACCTTGTTCCTGGACGAAATCGGCGAGCTGCCGGCAGCACTGCAGGCGCGGCTGCTGGACGTCCTGCAGGAGCGCTGCGTCACACCAGTGGGCCGCGATCCCGTGAAGCTGGACATGGCGGTGATTTGCGCCACGCATCACCGCCTTGCGGACCTGGTGCGCGGCGGCGCCTTCCGCGAGGACCTGTATTACCGGCTGAACGGCCTGACCTTGCAGATGCCCGCCCTGCGCAATCGCAAGGACATTCTGGAACTGGCCAAAACGCTGGATGCAAAGGAATCGGGCGGCGATCATCAGGTCCCGCTGTCGGAGGAGGTCATGCAGATCTTCCTGCGCCATCCCTGGCCCGGCAACGTGCGCCAATTGCATTCGGTGATTCGCACTGCCATCGCGATGGTGGACGAGGGCGAAAGACTGGAGCGCCGGCATCTTCCGGAGGATTTCCTGGCGCAGATGGAGCAGGGCACCGCGCCCTCGGCTGCTTTCGCGGGCCCGGCGGCCAGCCTCGAGAAAATCGAGTTGAACGCCATCCAGGACACCATCCGTCACAGCGGCGGCAACATCTCCGCCGCCGCACGCCAGCTCGGGGTAAGCCGCACCACCCTCTACCGCAAGCTGCGCCAGACCGGTCTGCTGCCCTGATTCCACTCACGCGGCGTGATCGAGGCTGGCTGAACCGTCCTGCAACAGTTGTCCAGAACTGCAACACCCGCCACGCCGCGGCGCGAGCACGCGGTTTTCATTCAGGAAAATCATTGACCCTGCAAATGCACTGTGCTTCTATAGTTGCACACGTTCGGTGTGATTTTCACGCGGAATGCGTTTGCCTGAAATGTGTGTGCCGCCGCAGCGCTTGAGATGCAATTCGCACGGTTGCGCGGCAATGTAACGTTCCCGTTGCAGTTCAAACACTATAAGCAGGAGGAGAGATGAGTATCAAATTGTGGTCCCTGGCAGTGCCCTTGGCGCTGGTCGCCGCAGCAGGAAGCGCGCAGGCCAACTCCGATGTCGAAAAGAATATCGCGAACCCCTCCAACTGGGCGATGCAGGCTGGCGACATGTACAACCAGCGCTACAGCAAGCTCAACCAGATCAACACCAAGAACGTCGGCAAGATGCAAGTGGCCTGGACTTTCTCGACCGGCGTGCTGCGCGGTCACGAAGGTTCCCCGCTGGTGATCGGCGACATGATGTACATCCACAGCGCGTTTCCCAACAAGGTGTTCGCGATGGATCTGAACACCCAGACCATCAAGTGGAAGTACGAGCCGAAGCAGGACCCGGCCGTGATTCCGCAGATGTGCTGCGACACGGTGAATCGCGGCGTAGCTTATGCCGAGGGCAAGGTGTTCCTGCAGCAGGCGGACAGCACGCTGGTGGCGCTTGATGCCAACAACGGCAAGGTGATCTGGTCGGTCAAGAACGGCGATCCCTCCCTGGGCGCGGTCAACACCAATGCTCCGCACGTGTTCAAGGACAAGGTCATCACCGGCATTTCAGGCGGTGAGTGGGGCGTGCGCGGCTACCTCGCTGCCTACGACATCAACACCGGCGAACTGGCCTGGAAAGGCTACAGCACCGGTCCCGATGAAGAAATGCTGATCGATCCGGACACGACGACGACCTGGAAAGACGGCAAGGTGCAGCCGGTGGGAGCGGATTCCTCGCTCAAGACCTGGCAGGAAGACCAGTGGAAAATCGGCGGTGGCACCACCTGGGGCTGGTACAGCTACGACAAAGCGTTGAACCTGGTCTACTACGGCACCGGCAACCCGAGCACCTGGAATCCGGCGCAGCGTCCCGGCGACAACAAGTGGTCGATGTCGATCTGGGCGCGTGACGTGGATACCGGCAAGGTCAAATGGGTCTACCAGATGACGCCGTACGACGAGTGGGATTTCGATGGCATCAACGAGATGATCCTCGCCGACATTCCGGTCAAGGGCAAGATGACCAAGGCCCTGGTGCACTTCGACCGTAACGGCTTCGGCTATACCATGGACCGGACCAACGGCGCGTTGCTGGTGGCGCAAAAGTACGATCCCGCCGTGAACTGGGCGACGCATGTCGACATGAAGACCGGGCGCCCGCAGGTGGTGTCGCGTTACTCGACCGCGCAGAACGGTCCGGAGAAGAACACCAAAGGCGTCTGCCCGGCCGCGCTGGGTTCCAAGGACGAGCAACCGGCGTCGTTCGATCCGAACACCGGCCTGTTCTACGTGCCGACCAACCATGTGTGCATGGATTACGAGCCGTTCGCGGTGGAATATGTCGCCGGCCAGCCCTATGTCGGCGCCACCCTGGCAATGTATCCGGCCCCGGGCGGCAAGAACATGGGCAACTTCATCACCTGGGATGCCGGCAAAGGCAAGATCGTGCAAAGCCATCCCGAGAAATTCTCGGTATGGAGCGGCGCCCTGACGACCGCCGGTGGAATTGCCTGCTATGGCACGCTGGAAGGCTATCTGAAGTGCGTCGATGCGAAAAACATCAACAAGGAGTTGTACCGGTTCAAGACCCCCTCGGGCATCATCGGCAACGTCTTTACCTACCAGCACAAGGGCAAGCAGTACATCGGCGTCTATTCCGGCATTGGCGGATGGGCCGGCATCGGACTCGCGGCCGGACTGGAGAAGGATGCCGACGGCCTGGGCGCGGTGGGCGGTTACAAGGAGCTGGCGAACTATACGGACCTTGGCGGATCGCTGACGGTCTTTGCGCTGCCGCCGCAATAATCGGGCGAAACAGACCGCCGGAATAAACCCCGGCGGCATCTCGTGCGTTCATGCAGGCGTCCCGGTGCGTTCGGGCCGGGACGCCTTCCTATTGAACGAATCGTCGACTCCGGAGCTGGAAATGAAGGGTTTGCACCACGCAGTTGCCGCAGTGGCTTTGTTTTTTTGTGTCAACGGCCATGCCGATGAACCGCTCTACCAGGTCACGGACGGTTACAAGGTAGATGCCGAAACCATGAAGGGCTTCAGGACCTGGCGCGCGGCAGCGTGCGACCGCTGCCACGGCGCGAACCAGCAGGGACTGGTCGGGCCCTCGCTGATCGAACGCCTGAAGACGCTGTCCAAGGAGGACTTCGTCAAAACGGTCACTGAAGGCCGGCTCGAAAAAGGCATGCCGAGCTTCAAGACAAGCAAGACGGTCATGTCGAACATCGATCACCTGTATGCCTATCTGAAAGGGCGTTCCGACGGTGCCATCACGCGATCCAAAGTCGAAGTCATGCAATAGCCGGTTCGCCGCCGCGCTGGCGGCGCTCGCGCTCGCCGCCGCGGCGTCGCCTGCGGGCGCGCAGGATGAGCCGTTCCAGAAACCGCGCGCGCTGCGGGTATGCGACGACCCCAACAATCTCCCGTTCTCCAACGACAAGGGCGAAGGGTTCGACAACAAGATTGCCGAACTGCTGGCGCGCCGGCTCGACCTGCCGTTGGAGGTTTTTCATTATCCGCAGCGCATGAACATCGTTCGCAACACGCTGCGCTACAAGCTGCCGAACGAGTCCGATTACCGCTGCGATCTGCTTCCCGGCGTACCGTCGGAATTTGACGCGGTCGCCACGACGCGGCCCTATTACCGGTCGACCTACACGCTGGTGTATGCGAAGGGACGCAAGATCGACGCCGGCAGCGCGGAGCAGTTTCTCGCGCTCGACAAGAAAATCCTGGCCTCGTTGAAGATCGGCGTGTTCGAGCGCACGCCGGCGGTCGACTGGCTGAAAAAGCACGACCTGCTGAACGAAGCCATGCCTTACCGGCTGCTCAACGCCGATCCGGATTATTATCCCGGCAAGATCATCGAAGAGGATCTCGCCAAGGGTACGCTCGATGCGGTGGTGGTCTGGGGACCGATCGGCGGTTACTACGCCGCGCGCATGGAATCGCCTCAGCTCGCCGTGTTGCCGCTCAAGTCCGAACCGGGCGTGCGCCTGGATTTCGGCGTATCGATGGGCGTGCGGCACGGGGAAAAAGCCTGGCTCGCCATGATCCAGCAGGCGCTGGATGACAGCCAGGAGGACATTGCCGAGATCCTCATGGAATACAACATCCCGGTCCTGCCTGGCAAGGACGCTGCACGCTAGCATTTGCCTGGACCGGCCTGGCAGAGCGTATGAGCGTCGCCATGATGCGAGCAGCCGGCGCCGCGAGATCGGATTGCGAAGAGGCTGTCATGAGCAAAATCACCAAGGTCGGAATCATCGCACTGATGGTCGCGGCGCCCCTGGCGCAGGCCAACGATTTCCCGACGGTGACGCGCGTGGAGTTCGTGCTCGAATGCATGCGCGACCATAAAGGCGGCAGTTTCGAGCTGCTCAACAAGTGTTCCTGCGTGATCGATCGCCTGGCCGAACAATACAAGCTCGACGACTTCGTTGAAGCACAGACCATGGCCAAGGCCGTTACCATTGCCGGCGAACGCGGCTCGGCCCTGCGCGACAACGACGAAGCGCAACAGGAGGCGCGCCAATACCGCGCCAAGCAGAAGGAAGCGGCGCATGCCTGCTTCCTGCCGTAGGCGCCGGGATTGACATGCATTGCTCAAGGCGGCCGCGTGCACGGCGCAGGGGAACGTGGCGCGATGTCGTGACCCTGCTCGCGCTTGCGCTCATGGGCGGCGCTGCCTGGACGGCCGACGATGCCGATCATCCCGATACCGACATCTGGCGCAAGGTGCGCGCCGATGTATTCGGCGAGCGGCCGATCGCCCGCGACGCCGCGGGGCGCATTCGCCTCGAACTTCCGGCACGCGCGGCGGATGCGGCAGTGGTGCCGGTTTTCATCCGCGTCACGCCGCGACCCGGCGAGGCGCGGCCCATGAAAATCCATCTTTTCATCGACCGCAATCCGTCGCCGATTGCCGGGATTTTCGAGTTCGGCGCAGCCAGCGCCAGCACCGAGCTCGAGACGCGGGTCAGGATCGAGGAATATACCTGGGTGCGGGTCGTTGCCGAAAACGCGGATGGTTCATTGCTCGAAACCGAACGTTTCATCAAGGCCGCCGGCGGCTGCTCTGCGCCCGCCGGCAAATCGCTGGCGGAGCGCCTGGCGGGGAAGGGCCAGATGAAATGGCGCATCGATCCTCCCGCGGACGCCGCCTCGCCGGTCTCGGTGCTGCTCATGATCCGTCATCCCAACAATTCCGGCCTGGCGATGGATCAGTTGACCCACCTCTACGACCCTGCTTATTACGTCCGTAGCGTGCGCGTGACCCGTGCGGGAAAACTGGTGTTTTCCGCCGACGTCGACTTTTCCATCAGCGAGAATCCCGCCTTCCGCTTTAGCGTGCGCCCGGGCGACGGCGAATTGCGCGCGACCGTGGTCGATTCGAACGAACAGACTTACCAGAGTACGGCGCCCTAGACGACAACGGCGCGCGTGAGGTCCTGTTCGGGGAACATCGCCTCCAGCAGCTTGCGCAACTGATGTGCGGTTGCCTGGTTCAAGGATGCCCCGGGATGGCGCACGGTGGCTGCACCGATGGCGCCACGCAGTCGCAGGATTTCCTTGCGCACGGCCACGCCCGGCTGTTGTTCGAACACGATCAGCGGCAAAAAGCGCGCATAGATCTCGCGCACCCGTTTCCAGTCCGCCGCGCGCGCAGATTTGACCATCGCCATGAGCGCTTCCGGGAAGGCGAACCCGGTATTGAAGCCGCTCGAGCCGGCTTCGAGGTCGAACAAACCGTACAGCGCGCCGAGCCCTGTCAGGATCGGTACCTCGCGCTCCTTCATGGCCGCCGTGAGCGCGCGGATTTTCGGCGCGGTGGGCACGGCTTCTTGCTTGATGCTGGCAATCTGCGGCAATTCGCGCACGAGGCGCGCCAGCAGCGCGACGCTCATGTGCACCTGCGTGGACGCGGGATGATCCTGCGCCACGATGGGAATCTTCACGCCCTCGGCAATGTGGCGGTAATACTCGGCGATGCGCTCCTCGTTGGGCACCGCTTCCGCATGCGGCGTGACCATCACGGCTTGCGCGCCGAGATGCTCGGCCATTTGCGCCAGCTCGCGCGCCGCGCGCGTGCCGCTGTGGCTGGCGCCGACGATCACCGGCACCGTCCCGGCAGCAGCAACCGCCGTGCGGATCAAGGTTTCACGCTCGCGGTCGAGCAGCCGGTTGGCCTCGCCGAGCACGCCGAGGATGGTGAGGCCATCGACGCCCAGGCCGACCATGAAGCGCACCAGCCGGTCGAATGATTCGCAGTCGGGATTTTCGCCGTCGTCAAACGGCGTGGCGAGTATCGGATACACGCCTTCGAAATTCAATTTCATGCGCTTCGATCTCCGGAAGCGCGCAATTGTCGGCTGTCGAATGGGAGAAGTCAAAGTGCGGGTACAATCGCGTCGAACACGATAATCGCGGAGAACGGGCAATGGACATGCCGGTCAATCAGCTCAAGCGCGCACTGCGCGCGGGCCGCACGCAGACAGGTTGCTGGCTCAGCCTGGCGAGCCACGTCTCGGCCGAGATCTGCGCCTCGGCGGGATTCGACTGGGTGCTGGTCGACACCGAGCACGCGCCGGCCGATCTGCAGAACGTGCATCACCAGTTGCACGCAATCGCCGCGTACCCGGTTTCAGCGCTGGTGCGCGCCTACTGGAATGACACCGTGCTGATCAAACGCCTGCTCGATGTGGGCGTGCAGTCCTTGCTGCTGCCTTATGTGCAGAGCGCGGAAGAAGCCAGGCGCGCGGTCGCCGCCGTGCGTTACCCGCCCAAGGGCATCCGCGGTGTTTCGGCGAACTCACGCGCGAACCGCTTCGGGCGCGTCAAGGATTATTTCGCCCGCGCCAATGACGAGATCTGCCTGATGGTCCAGGTGGAAACGCGCGCCGCGGTGGCAGAGATCGAAAAAATGGCCGCGATCGACGGCATCGACGGCATCTTCATCGGCCCCCAGGACCTCGCCGCTGATCTGGGTCACCTTGGCAACCCCGGGCATCCCGAAGTGCAAGCGGCCATGGCCGATGCGCTGACCCGCATCAAGCAAACCGGCAAGGTCCCTGGCGTGCTTGCCTTTGCGGAGGCCGATGCCCGCCGCTGGATCGAGCACGGCGCCCGCTTCGTTGCCGTGACCTCCGACCAGTTCCTGCTGGTGCGCGAAAGCGCGGCGGTCGCTGCGAGGTTTCAGGGGGTGGTGAAAACGTGAAGGGTGAAAAGTGAATGAGTGAATGAGTGAATGAGTGAAGGGTGGAAACATCCAAATCCTCAGCAAGCGCCTTCACTCTTCACTCATTCACTTTTCACTCCGTCGGCTCACCTCAACTGCTGCCCCTTCTCCTCGATACTGTCGACCATGTAACGGATGCCGCGCAGCCAGGAAGTGTCCGAGTTGCTGCGCAGGTCGACCGACTTCGTGTAGAGCGTGTGCTGGGTCCTGACGTCCTTGACTTCGATATTGACGTTCAAAATGAGGTTGCTGACCTTCTGGACCCAGCCCAGGATGATGACGTCCGCACCGAGGGCGCGTCCGATGTCGATTTCGCAGCCATTGCATTGACGCAGGTCGTGTAGCGCTTTTTCACGTGCGATCAACTCGGCGGCGGCAGCGTTGTCGATGACCTGGTAGAGACCGCGCCCGGCAAACTCCGAGCGCAGTGCCTTATCGATCAGGAGCAGGCGCTGTTGCAGGCTGGCGCGCGAGGCGTCGGTTTCGTAGTCGCCCATCTCGTTGATCAGTTCGAAATCCATGAGCGCCGCGCGCCTCGGCAAAACGGATGCCGAAGACTCGGCAGCGAGCGCATCGAGACCCCAGCACAGCAGCGGGAGCGCTGCGAGCCAGACGACCCTCTTGCGCCGCGCGGGCGAAGGAGTTAGCCCGGGCGGCAGACGCTCCTGTCTCATTTCTTCGTGCTTCTCTGGTGCGGGGAAGATGCCTGCAATTGGCGCCAAATGTCCTCGGCGATGGCTTCGGGCGAGCCGCCGATGGCGGCGACGATGGCATCGCGCGGTTCCTCCAGGGCGGCAAACTGGGATTCGAGCAATCCGGCTTTCATATAGTGGCCTTTGCGGGCGTCCATGCGCCGGCGGATCAGGTCGAAGTCGCCCTTCAGGTAGACCCAGCGCAGCGGCAGGCCTCCCTGTGCCAGCCGGTCGCGATACTTCTGCTTCAGCGCCGAGCAGGCGAGCAGCAAACTCTCTCCGCGCGCGTAGTTTTCTGCCAGCATGGCGTGCATCCGGTCCAGCCAGGGCCAACGATCCGCATCCTCCAGCGGGATGCCGCTGCGCATTTTTTCGATGTTCGCGGCGGAATGAAATTCATCCGCGTCGTATAGACGCCAGCCGGTGCGGCTCGCGAGGATCTCGCCCACCGTGGTCTTGCCGGAGCCCGACACGCCCATCAGCACGACGATCATTCGCGATGCGTCCGCGCAGGAAAGTTGCCTCGGGCGCATACCGTGAGCGGAACGCTCGGCACGGGTGCGCGCGCGCCGTCCTTTCCCGTGTGTATGATGCCGGCCGTTGTGATCTGCAACCAGGATCTCCCTGTTGATTCCGCGAGTGCCATTGTCGGGGCTCGGGGAGCGGCGTGCAATGCGTGCGCGCGGTGATTCCGGTACATTGCGGGCCTGAAAGGCGAACGGGGAGGAAACGATGGGGCGGGCCGTGTTTGGCGATCTGGAGGAATTATCGGGCAAAACCGGTCAGGAAATCGTCGTGAGTGACTGGCTCGAGGTCACGCAGGAGCGCATCGACCAATTTGCCGATGCCACCGGCGACCATCAATGGATCCACGTGGACGTCGAGCGCTCGCGCCGTGAGTCACCGTTCGGTGCGCCCATTGCCCACGGATTCCTGACCCTGTCGCTGCTGAGTCATTTCCTGAATGAGTCGCTGGTGTTCGGCAAGTCGCGGATGGGCGTAAATTACGGCTTCAACCGGCTGCGTTTCACCGCGCCCGTCAAGGTCGGCTCACGCCTGCGTGCCCGCTTCAAGCTCAAGGAGTTCCGGCGTATCGAAGGCGGCGTGCAACTGGTCTGGGATATCGTGATGGAATGCGAAGGGGAGCCGAAACCTGCGCTGGTGGCCGAGTGGGTCGGCAGGCGCTATGGCTGAGCGTTTCCCGGCGCTGTTCGTCTCCCACGGCGCGCCGAGTCTGCCGCTGGAGAAGAGCGAGGCGCGCGAGTTCCTGAGCGGCCTGGGCAAATCGCTAGGCAAACCAGCCGCGATCCTGGCCATCTCCGCACACTGGGAAAGCGCCGAAGCCGCAATCGGCGCCGTCGAGCGGCCGCAGACCGTTCACGATTTCTTCGGTTTCCCCGAGGATTTGTACCGGCTGGAATATAAAGCGCCGGGCGCGCCTCAACTGGCCGCGCGCGTGGCCGCGCTGCTCGAGCGCAGCGGCATTGCGACCCAGCTCAATCCGACTCGGGGGCTGGATCACGGCGCCTGGGTGCCGCTGCTGCTGATGTATCCCGCGGCGGATATTCCGGTCGCCCAGATCGCGGTCCAGCCCGAACGGGATACTCGCCACCATTTCCGCCTGGGCGAGGCGTTGCGCGGCTTGCGCGACGAAGGCGTGCTGGTGCTCGGGTCTGGCGGAGCCACACATAACTTGCGTGAGTTCGGCCGCCATGCGCGCAATGCACCGCCGCCCGAGTGGGTGATCGAATTCCAGGAATGGCTTGCGCGCACAATCGAACGCGGCGAACAGGATGAATTGCTCGATTACCGCAAGCGCGCCCCGCATGCGGCGCGCAATCATCCGAGCGAGGAACATTTCCTGCCGATCTTCGCCGCTGCGGGCGCGGGCGAACCTGGCGTCGCGGGACGGCGCATCCATCGCAGTTACAGCTACGGCATCCTGGCGATGGATGCCTATCGCTTTGACTGACACGGCGCATCCGATGGCTCGCGCGCAATTCAGATTCCATCACCGCCTGCGCGTGCGCTGGGCCGAGGTGGACAGGCAGGGCATTGTGTTCAATGGCCATTACCTGGCCTATTTCGATGTCGGCATCACCGAATACTACCGGGCACTGGGCTATCCTTATCCAGACGGCCTCGCCCGGCACGGCACTGACCTGTTCGTGCGCAAGGCCGAGATCGAGTACCAGGCGCCCGCCCACTATGACGACGAGATCGATCTGTACGTGCGCGTGGAGCGCCTCGGGCGTTCCAGTTTCGACTTCCGCATCGAGATTTTCCGCACGGACGATTTGCTGGTCAGCGGTAAGGTGATCTATGTCAATGCCGACCCGGTTGCGCGCAAGTCCGCTCCGTTGCCGGAATTCCTGCGCGAGGCGATCCAGGCTTTCGAACATACTGCGCCGGCGCAAGCGGGCGTCAACCGGGTTTGAAAGCGCCGGCGCTCGGGTCATACTGGCGGGCGTTCAGGCGTAAAAGAAATGTTCCCGCAGGATCGGGAGGCTTTACCGTCGTGGTTCACTCTTGCAGCATGCCGTCAACGCACAAACCCAAGGAACAGCCATGAATTTCGAATTCTCGGACAAGGTCAAGGAACTGCAAAAAAAGCTCTCTGCTTTCCTGCAGCAGCATGTCAATCCGCAGGAAGCGCGGTTCTTCGAGGAGATCGCGCAAAACCGCGCCAAGGGCAACGCGTGGATTCCGACCCGTATCGTCGAAGAGCTCAAGCCCAAGGCGCGCGCCGCGGGTCTCTGGAACCTGTGGCAACCCAAGGATCACGGCGGCACCCTGACCAATCTGGAGTACGCCCCGCTTTGCGAAATCATGGGGCGCAGCAGCTGGGCGCCCGAGGTGTTCAACTGTTCGGCACCCGACACCGGCAACATGGAGGTCCTGCTGCGCTATGGCACGCCCGAGCAGCAGAAGCAATGGCTGGCACCGCTGCAGAACGGTGAAATCCGCTCGGCATTCCTGATGACCGAACCTGAGGTGGCTTCGTCGGGAAAG
>JADMIO011718023.1_pt1 | contig 24012 bp, 27 predicted proteins | sample 8958161 | NCBI WGS metagenome assembly JADMIO01 (sample SAMN16585339, study PRJNA669376) | soil metagenome | isolation source: Crop rotation soil | place: USA: Cullars Rotation, Alabama | collected 2011
CTGACCTGGCCGTTTGCCTTCAGACGTATCTCGACTTGAGCCGTGCCCAAAACGAGTGCCGCCGGCACATCAACTTCCAACTCCTCGCGTGCAGCAAACAAACCGACGCCGGGACCTCGATTCACGACTTTGGCAGGAGTGCTCTTAATCCGCGTGACTGCCTCGTAATCGTTACCACCTTGCTTGAAGCGGATCAGAACTGCTGAGTTTGGATCGTCGGGATCTACCATTGGGTGAACATAGACTCGCGCAGTCGTGCCGCGTTCAAGTCTCCAGCCCAGATCATTTCCTTGTGGCTGCGCTTGCTGCGTTCGGTCGAGCGGCATGCCACCGACAGCCATTATCGCCATCGTTCCCACTGCGGGCTTTAAAGGCCGCTCGAGTATCTCCATGCTTACGGAGTTTCCACGTCGACCTTTATAACTGGCGACGACTTCCGCAGGGCCTGGATGCAAACCCTTCGGAACCACAAAGCTCACGGCGTGGTACGAGCGCATCTTCATTCCGCCAATGTCAACGGTGTTGCGGCTTGAGGTTTCGGGATTCGACTCCGGGATCATCGTGAACTTCACGAGCCGGACCTTTGCTGTTTGCGTGATGCCGTCTTGCGAAACTTCAACGTTGAAGTCTGTGTCCGGAAGCATCGTTGGCGTCGTGCCGGAACCAAGGCCTTCGATCAGCAGGTCCATGACTTGTCCGGGCACAGCTTTGGCGTACGGTTTAATGCCGGCCACAGTGAAGGACGATTGTTGAGCGCGAACTGAAGTTGCCGTTATCAGCAGCGCGAGCAAAAGGAAAGTTGATAAGTGGAGTTTCATTGCGTCACCTGTTTGCGGTATTCAACGCCTCGACAAGGTATCACTTCATCTGAATTGCAGGAAGTCCGAATCGCTATCCGTGGGACCACAGATCGTGGTAAAAAGACGAAAGATGAATATCGAAACGTTGCGCGATTTTTGCCGAAAGCTTCCGGCGGTGACAGAAGACGTCAAGTGGGGACACGACCTGTGTTTCTCTGTCGCCGGAAAGATGTTTTGCGTTGCCGCCCTGGATGGGCCGCTGTCCGTTTCGTTCAAGGTAAGGGATGAAGAGTTTGACGAGATGTCGAGCTTGCCGGGAATTCGTCCCGCGCCGTACGTTGCGCGTTACAAGTGGGTGCTGGTGGAAGAGATTGACAGGCTCAGCTGGAAGGAATGGCAGCACTACATCACGCAATCGTACGATTTGGTCAGAGCGAAGCTGCCGAAGAAATTGGCGCGGCAACACGGGCTGTCGTGAGCGTTTGAATGGGAAAGCCAAAGAGAAGATTCGTAGCGAAGGCTGAAGCTAAAACGGGTTGGCGTATCTAGGACAATCTCGCGAAGAAGTGGTGGGGCGAGCATTATCAAAACTTTCCTGAGCTCTTGCTGGCAGAGTTGAATGGCGGCAAGCGTCCGGACACGTTGAAGGATCTGATCAGGAAAACTCCTCGCAAACCGAAAGCTGCGAATTGAATGAAAAGAATCTTCGGGCTACTTCTCGTGGTTGCTGCGTCTTGCGAAGTTGTCGTCGCGCAAAACCAATCTATCAATGACCTGCGTCGCATCTTCGATTACGACCAGAATGCGCCTCTCGACGTCAAAGAAGCCGGCGTCATAAACCGCACTGGTGTCCGCATACATGATATTAACTACGCGAGTCCGAAAGGCGGGCGCGTTACCGCTTACCTCGTGGTGCCTGTCGAAGAAGGACGCTTCGCGGGCATTGTCTTCGGTCATTGGGGAAATGGCACGCGAACGGAGTTCTTGCCGGAAGCAATGCTGTATGCGAAGGCAGGTGTCGTTTCTCTTTTGGTGGATGATCTTGGCGTTCGTCCTGCGCCGTGGCGCCGCAGTGCGCCGGGCACTGAGCCCGAAGCAGTTCGGAATAACTTCATTCAGTCGGTAGTTGATCTGCGACGAGGTATAGATTTGCTGCGAGCGCGATCTGATGTTGACCCGAACCGTATTGCGTATGTGGGTCACAGTTCCGGCGCTCATTGGGGAGCGATTCTGTCGGCGATTGATCGGCGACTCAAAACAGTCGTGCTCATGGCAGGCGTTCCAACTGAAGCGACGATATTGATGGAAAGTGACGATCCTGATTACGTGGATTTTCGCAAAACCACGCCGAAAGAGCAGCTCGATAAGTACTTCCGAGTTATCAACTCGCTGCACGCGATCAATTTTGTTCCTCATGCTGCACCGACGCCACTCCTGTTTCAGTTCGCCCGCTTCGAGCAGTATTTCAACGAAGCGTCGATGCGACGGTACGCGCAGGCGGCCAGCGAACCCAAACTCGTGCTGTGGTATGACACAGGGCACGGACTCAATGACATTCGACCTCTCATCGATCGCGCCAGATGGTTGCAAAAACACATCGGAATGGGACCAGTTGCTCCGATCCTGCGACGGAGTCTAAGCAACTAAGATGTTGTTTCATGTCAGCGAACAAGCGGGTATTGAGCGCTTTGAGCCGCGATGGTCGGAGAGTGCGGGTCGAGAGGTCGTTTGGGCCATCGATGCCGCTCACCTTCGCAATTGCCTGCTTCCTCGTGAATGCCCGCGCGTCACTTATTATGCCGGACCGCAAACGGTGAGTACCGATGTAGAGAGATTCTTAGGGAACAGTGAGGCCGTCGTGGCAATTGAAAGCGGATGGTTCGAAAGGGTCCGGGCGTGTCGTCTGTTTTGCTACTCTCTTCCTGCTGATACGTTCGAGTGTATCGATGAATGCGCCGGCTACTTCGTCAGCAAGCTGCCGGTTGTGCCTACCAGCGTCGAAGTTCTGGACGATTTGATACTTCAGTTACTGAAGCGGAACGTCGAGCTGCGCTTCGTTCCGAGTCTGTGGCCACTCCGCGATGCGGTTGTCGGCTCGACGCTGCAGTTTTCAGTAATTCGAATGCACAATTCCCAGCCGCGCCGAGCGTGCTAGTTGTATAAAACGCGTTCACTCAAGTAATTCTCATTCAAGTTCGAGTCAAGCTGCTCTACGTACTGCCTGGACGACGCATGCATCACCGACCCGTAGACGACATTGCATGCAATTGTGGTCGCGACATATTTCGCAATCAGCCCGAACTCGACTGAATTCATTAAGCGCTCGAGGGAGAGCAGCCTTCCCGTCATCACCCAGTCCAGACCAACGAGCAGAAAAGCTGTTAAGCCCCATCCGAGCAGTGAGACACCTCCGACAACCTGCCAGAGCAGAAACGTCGATCTCAACCGGTTCGCCATATAACGATGGACCACAAGCGATGCGACGACTGAAATCAGCATGTGCCAGACGAACGCGGGCACCCACCAGAGTCCCTCAACTCCTCTGTCGTAATGCGCGTCTGTTTCGCTCATCCATGTTAAGTAAGCGTAATAGGTATCAATGCGCGCGATGAGAAGGGTGACGCTGCCGGCAAACAGCGCCGCTGCCGCACCCAGTAATCCGAGTCTGAGATCTTGAGCAAGCTTACGCACGGCGTTCTCCTTTCGAGCTGCTATGGCGTGTGAGTTTAGACTCTCGAGAAGAAGATTTGTTCCCTGATCGGTTGCGCTTCGGTTAGCATTCGCGCATGAAAATTTACAACTTCAGGATATTCCCTGATTGCCTTGTCACATTCAAATCAAACAAGTGAGCTTCGCGAACAGCTCCAACACGTCTACTGGATTGGCGGTGGCAGCGGGGCAGGCAAATCGACGATTGCTCGGCGCGTTGCGGCTCAGCACGGGTTCCGTGTGTACGCGACTGACGAAGTGATGGCGGATCACGCCCGCCGTAGCACACCCGACGACGCGCCGTTGCTGCACAGGTTTATGGCGATGGACATGGACGAGCGCTGGGTCGACAGGTCTCCAAAGACTTTGCTCGAGACGTTCCACTGGTTTCAGGGCGAGGGCTTCAATCTCATCGTCGAAGATCTTCTCAGCCTTCCACGTGAGCCGCGTGTGATCGCAGATGGATTCCGACTGTTGCCAGGTCTCGTTAAGCCTTTGCTGTCCGTGCCTGTTCACGCCGTCTGGCTTCTCTCGACGCCTGACTTCCGCCGGCAAGTGATGGAGAGACGCGGAGGATCGGCGTGGAGATTCCTCGCGAAAACCAGCGATCCCGAAAGGGCGTTGCTCAACCTGCTCGAGCGCGATCAGATGTTCACCGACCTGCTGCGCGAAGAGACCGCGCGTCTAAATCTGCCGGCGATTGAGGTCCACGTCACGATGACTGAAGACGATCTCGCGCAGCGAGTTACGCAAGTGTTCGAACTGTGAACCGATGAGTGAACGAGAATTTCTTCCGGCGGCTGGACGGGACCTGTTTCTGCCCTTGTACGATCCGCTCGTCAGTCTGATGGGATTCGATCGTGCGCGGCGGGAACTCGTCTCGCTTGCGAACGTCGCGCCGGGTCAACATATTCTCGATGTTGGGTGTGGCACCGGCACACTCGCGGTGATGTTGAAGCGAACCCTTTCGGGCGTGCAGGTAGTTGGTCTCGATCCGGATCCGAAAGCATTGCGACGCGCGCGCATTAAGGCGAAGCGGGCCGCAGTGTCGGTGCAATTCGACCAAGGCTTCGCCGATCAGCTTCCCTACGAAGAGGGCTCATTCGATCGTGTCTTGTCGTCGTTCATGTTTCACCATCTCGACGAACGTGAGCGCGCAAAGATGTTGTGGGAAGTGGTTCGTGTCTTGAAACCCGGCGGGTTGTTCCACTTGCTGGATTTCGTCTCCGAACAGGCCTCCCCCGGCTTCCTCGCTCACCTCTTCCACTCCCACGCGCGAATGAAAGACAACTCAGACGAACGCATCCTTGAACTGATGAGTCGGGCGGGTTTGTTGAACGCAGCCAAAGTCAACGAGGGCACCATGCTGTTCGGCCTGCTCCGCACCGCCTACTATCAAGCGAAAGCTTAGCCGCAGATCTTCGCGGATGAAACGCGGATCAGGACGCGGGAGCGGAGTAACGCCACTAGCCCGAAGATCATGAAGCCTGCAACGAACAGCAGGCCCCAGTGCGTTCGCCACGGAATGCGATTCATGCGGTAGCTCAGGTGGCCGCTGTTCAAGCGGACACCTTCTACTACGATCGCGCCGAGGCCGCCAGCCAGTACCGCGACGAGGCTCACACCCGCCGCCATAACAAGCGTCATTATCCAGAAGCCCGACTCGCCGGGCGGAAATTGTCGACTGATGCGCCCGGCGAAGATGTAGGCCACGAACACATACAAAATCCCGAAGATGACGATTACTGCTGCGTCGACAATAACGTCCCGCTGCCTGCTGTACTGACGAACGACACCGACATCGACAGCATGATGACTGGCGACACCTTGAAACAGTGACTCCATACACTGATCGCGTCGTGCTTCGTACTCAGGCCGGAGTCCGAAGTGATTGTCGGCCCACCTTATCGCCACGTCTTCGGCGGTGACAGCATCGAAGCGCAGATGTCGTCGATCTGAAATCTTTGCGAGGTCCAACGAACGGCTGTCCTGTTCATTCCAAATACAATTCGAGCTGATGGGATAGTCGCCAGGTCGGACGCAGCCGGCGAGAGTGATCGTCGCGACCAGAACAAGCAGCCGATTCATAGTGACTTAGATGTCCGGCAACTCAGGAAGTTCCCGAACAATCAGGACCACGCGCACGTCTAACCAACCCATCCGCTACCGCGGACGGTTCTGACCTCTACCAAAGTGCGACGAAGCTATCGATTGCGCCCGGGTGGCGCAACAGCGACCAGCGAACCAAACAAGCCGTGCTCTTCGTCTGCCGGACCGGCGGTAAAGAACAACGTGGTTGTCAGCCCGTTCGCGCTGCTCGCAGTTGTGCCGTGACCAAACTGTAACGCCCAAAGTCCGTCGATCTGGACCGGTGGTCCGCCCGCAGAGTGCATCAGACCAACAGCCTCGAATTCACCAACGGAAGTGAGCTGTGTCGGGTCAAAGGCATGAATGCGTCCATCGCCGAAGTTGCCGACGAGTAGGTCGCCACTGAACCTTCCAAAATCAGCAGGTGCTAACGCCAGGCCCCACGGAGAGTTGAGTTCACCAGCGGAAGCTACGCGACGGATCAAGTTGCCGGATGTGTCGTATGCGTCCACGTAACCGTTGCCTGGTCCAGCGACGTCGTCTTCCTGGTCCTCATCCTGCAGCGCATAGGTCACATAAATCGTCCCGGCAATGTTCTGAATTCCAAACGGAGCAAAGCCTGCGGGTAGACTCGGATCGGTGAAAGCTCCGGGGATATTGACGGCGTGAAAAGAGCTGTCGAAAATGTCGACCTTGCCGTTATGGAAATCGGTTGCGTAGAGCATGGTCCCGGCAGTAGCACTATCGATGGCCAGTCCTTTATAGATGGCGCCATGCGCAGGCGCTTGCGCGTTCGGGACTACCGTCACGATCGGCGCGCCCTTGAACGCCGAGAGCGTGCCATCCTCGCTCGAGAAGATGAATCGCGCCGTACTCGGCGACCCGACGCCGTTGTTTACGACGAAACCCGTGCCGCCGTTAAAGACGACTCCGGTCGGATTTCCCTGCGCGCCACCAGCACCCGGAACTGTGAAGGTTGCCTGGATCGAATTGGTAGCGATATTGAACAGCGTGGTTTTACCCGTGCCGTTATCAGCAATCCACCACGGTGTCGTTGGACCTGAGACCAATCCCCACGCATTGACCACGTTGGGATCGGTGTGGTCGGCTGGAATGAAGCCGTCAGACAGAATATTGTGTTGAGCATAAAACTGCGATGGACCGGGCAAAGTCGTCGCGTGTGACGACCCGCGGCTGGGCATGTAGATGATCAGAGCGAGAACTATCAGCGCCATCATCGGCACAAAGAATTTTGTTCTCATTTGTCAGCTCTCCTTTCGAGTTATGTCTCGATGGTTAGATACGTAAAAAGTCCCGACGCACGATAGTGAAACAACGTGAGGACTTCCGAGAAGAGCGCTCTTCAGCGCATACTTAAACCGGGAAGCGCCTCAGCAGGTTTTCAGTGTAGGGGATTGAGAACTGGCGCAGTTTATCACGCTCTCAGGCGTAAGAAAATGACGAAGAAGAGTCTTGCACGGCTGATCACTTGGTTTTCAATCGTTGCGCTGGCCGGAGTCACACATGCGCAAGTTCCTTCCGTGCGAAGCCGCATGGGCCTGAATGGATCTGTGCGCACGATACGTCAGGAATTTCAGCAGTACAGATGGGAAAGCTCAAAATGGGAAACCAGCGGCGACCCTCGCTACGATCTGATCCATTATGACCGATATGGACGCTGTCTCACTTCAGACCTCGATCCGGGATCGGGCTGGCGTCCGTTTGGTTTGCCGCTCCCGCCGGCGACCGCGGCCAAAGCCGGGCGTTACGAACTTGTGCGGAAGCCACGTAACGGCATGGGATGGAAAACTGTTTGGCAGTTCGATGATCAAGGCAGGCTCGGACGGTTCGAGGCGTATGCTTTGTACGAACACGGTCCATCGCTGTCGAGCTGGCAACAATTCACTTACGATTCTGAGGGACGCGTTGCGGAGTTGACCTATTGGGCCAACTGGGGCTGGTCACCACACCAAACAGAGCCCTATCCTCCGATTCGATTGACGTACTGGTTCGACTCCGACGGCCGCATCGGAGGATGGGCCAGGGCCGACAATCCAAAGGACCGCTCAACTCTGACCTACGATACAAAAGGGCGCGTAGTGAAGCAGGTCGACGAGAGCGCAGACGGAGACGTCGTCACTCGAGTAACGACGCAAACTTGGGACGGATACGACCAGCACGGCAACTGGACGGTTCGGACGATTACTGAGGCGTCGCGAGATGAAGATGGCGACGAGCCAAACCACAAAGACGTGATACGACGTTCGATAAGATACAGAAAGGTTTAATAGCGCACGCGGAGTCGTCGCGCGACAGACAACTGCTGAAGCAAATCGTGGCTGTCGCTGATCTGATCGATCGAACCGGCAATTGTCTTGATGCGCTTCACCTCGGGATCTGTGATCGCTTGTATGATCGAGCTCGCAAATGCGTCGCCGTGTATTACGAGATATGGTCGGCTGTAGTAAGGTGTGACGTTGGTCGGCAGTGGTTTGGTGATTCTCAAGGCGTTGTGCTGCGTGGCTACGATTGAATACGCGCGGGCAAGTTTTTCCTGTCGCGCTTTCCAAGTGGGCGCTGTCAAGACCTCCTGCAAGACGGGCGTCAGTTTCGTGGCGACTTTGAGCCGAGCGAACGCGGTTCCGAACCACTTCGAGTATGGCGCGTACTGCTTCTCCATCAAGAATGCCAGCTTCATGATCTCATGGGCCATGCGGCCCGCAATTAACCTCGACCCAAGCTCATCGCCAACCTCGCCAGTGCGTCCAACAAATGCTTCCTCCTGCGCTATCCTTCTCCACTGAGCGGCCAACAGATACAGCCACACGTCTTTCGGATAGAACCGGAGTTTTTCTCGCGTCTCTCGAAGTTTTCCGAGTCCGTCGTGATACACCTCACCACTCACGGCTTCCAACAGCTTCTGTTGAGGAACGGTTAACCAGTCCGTCAAGGTGATCTTCTTCGTCGCGTCGAATCCCAGGCGCGCGTTGAAGAAGCCCTTGAGCGTAAATATCTGGATCATGTGGTTGACTGGACCATCTTTGATCCTGGCCGGATGCCGGACGCCCTGAGCGTCTGGTTCGCTGTAGTTGGTTGAATACCCGAGGAACTCATGTGCCAGTTTGTCAGACAAAACCTGACTAATCTGATGTTTGAAATGGAGACTATCGCGTTTGTTGAGGAACAGAAGCAGGCGCGGTCCCCAGTGATGGTCACGTGAAAGAGCGGTATCAAATCCCAGCACTTCCGAACCCCAGCCGATCAGTGCGGCGGAGTAGCGGAGTCGTGGAAACGCTTTGCTTAGGATTGGCGCGACTTCTTTTTGGAAAAAAAGATCGCAGAGCCTCAGACCAGGTATAAACTTAGGCATTCAAGTTATTTCAACTTTTCCCGGGACAGAAACTATGAGAAGAATAATCCTTTCGTTACTCCCTCTGCTTGTACTTTTCGCCAGTCCTTTCTCGCCTGCTGCGCAACGAGTCCAGCCGGCGAATTCTCCCGATCGCGTGGTTCGCGAATTATACCGCGTGCACAATAACGGGAGAGGCCACGTGTTTGACAGGAAAGGAAAGAGGTACATCTACAAATTCTTCGATCAGAAGCTCGCTGACCTGATCTGGAAAGAGCTCACCGAAACACCCGAAGGCGAGGTCGGCAATCTCGATTTTGACCCACTCTACAACGCGCAGGATACGGGGATCACGCAGTTCCAAATAGGTAAGCCGCTAGTGGAAGGTGACAAGGCTACCGTTTCAGTTAGCTTTCGCAACTTCGGTCAGCGGACGGTGATCAAGTTTGACATGCACAACAGTAAGGAAGGTTGGAAAATCGAAAACATTCTCTACGGTGACAAATCTGATCTGATACAGATCCTGAGCGCACCTCGATAATCGCTTTCAGCCATGCCTTGCACAAATTCATTCCGATTAGCGCTTCGGCACAGCCGATTCGCCACCGTTTTCAGCGAGCGCGATCTTGATGCGCCTTTGAAGTTGATCCTCGGACGGAGGATGACATTCGCATCGTAAACTAGTAACGCTGATATGAAATTGCTATTCGTTGTTTTGATTCTGATTACGGCGACCGGCTTCTTTTCCTGCGGAACGGAGCCAACGCAGCCGGTCGCATCTGCACGGACACCCAACGATGGTTGGCATGTGTATACCTCACCCGACAAGAGTTTTTCAGCGGAATTGCCTTGTGAACCGAAGCAAACAAATGTGTCTGATGTCTCCACTCCCGTGTATCAGTATAGCTGTCACGCGGAAGGATCCGACGTCCTGCGCGCCTTCGTAATCACTGTGATGAAAGCTGATTTAGAAATCGGAAAGACTCATGATGAAGCAGCATTTGAACGCAGCGTGAAGGAAACGTTCACGCCGAATCACCACATCGTGAAGATGATTCCGATTAAGATCGACGGAGGGATAGGCCGAGAGATTTTTGTCACAAACGAACGGGACGACATGGATAACATAAGAGGCCGCGTGATTATCTTCGGGGGTCACCGTTTCGAGGTTGCTTATCTGGCAACCGATCTAAAGCTGTTGGAGTCTCCTGAGCCCGATCGATTTTTTGCGGGCTTTAAACCTCTGAAATAAACGCCCACCCAACACCTATGCTTGACTGGATTAGGCGCGCCGGATGGTCGCGAACGTTGTCCTTGCTGGTCGCCATCATCTATTTGGTGATTGGACTCTTCGTCACTGATTCGCCGAGGGACGTCTTAATAGTTTTGCTGGTGATACCGGCAGTTCTTTTGATCCCGCTTGTGTGCATCTGGTTTGGTGACGAGGTCGGGGATTATATCGGCGCACTCCCCGGTCCGGCAGTGACCAAACGTTCGCCGGGTTGGTTAGTGACCGTGTTTGGTTGGGTATTACTCTTGCTCCCGGCGATACTCGGGTGGGTCCAAATTGTCGGTAACCACTAAGGTGAGCCGCAGATAATTGATTGAACATCTTCGCGTCACAGTGATATAAGCCACCTTGTTCTCACAAGTTTCTGGTTTCACCAAAGTCTTGAGTGAGCATCATTACACAGCGAAAGAACTCAACTGAAGCAATTCACGGTCAGCGAGTGTATCTGCGGCCGCCGGTGAAGCGGGATGCGGACGAATTCACGTCTCTTAATCGACTCAGTACATCGTTTCATCGTGGACTTACCTCGCCACCAAAGACCTACGAACAGTTTCTTTCTTTTCTGACCCGCGCCCGAACGCCTGAGTCTGCTTGTTTTTTGATTTGCCGCATCGAGGATAACGCGATTGTCGGTGCGATCATGCTGCACCAGATTTTCCATGGTCCATTCCGCAGTGCTTATCTTGGTTATTTTATTGGAGCGCCCTTCGCCAATCAGGGTTACATGACTGAAGCCCTTCAACTGATGCTTCGCTACGCGTTCAAAACAATCAAACTCCATCGTCTCGAAGCCAACATACAACCTGGCAACACGGCGTCGATTGCGCTGGTGCGTCGCGCCGGTTTCAAACGAGAAGGCTATTCACCTCGATACCTGAAAATCTCCGGACGTTGGCGCGATCACGAACGCTGGGCAATTACGGTTGAGGATTTCCAGGGATCTAAAAAACACTGATGCCGTCACCAAATACCGACAAACTCGCCGTGCTGATCGATGCTGACAATGCGCAGGCATCAGTCATCGGTGACCTGCTGCGGGAAGTGGCGCGCTACGGCACCGCCACGATCAAGCGGGCTTACGGCGATTGGACCACACCCAATCTCAATAGCTGGAGAGAAGCTCTGCCTATTCACGCGATCCAACCAATCCAGCAGTTCCGGCATACGGTCGGAAAGAACGCGACCGACTCAGCCCTCATCATCGATGCGATGGACTTACTTCACGGCGGAAGGGTCGACGGATTTTGTTTGGTCTCGTCAGACAGTGATTTCACGCGCCTCGCGACGCGAATTCGCGAAGCGGGCCTTGCGGTCTACGGTTTTGGTGAAAACAAGACTCCACGCACATTCGTCGCAGCGTGCGATAAGTTCGTCTACACCGAGATCCTTCGCGCACCCGTTGCCGCACCCGCTGCGATCGAAGCGCCACAGGAGCCATTGAAGCCACTTCTCACCGCCGCGATAACCGTCGCCGCGCGAGAAGGTGGTTGGGCGCCTCTGTCAATCGTCGGTTCATTGATCGCAAAGAGCAATCCCTCATTCGATCCACGGAACTATGGGTGCGAGAAGCTTGGCGAACTTGTCAGCCAGCAGACTTATCTTCAGGTGAAGAAAGTAGCTGCAACTGACGGAGCCCCAAACGCTCATCTTTATGTTCGCATCAAGAAAACCTAACGAGAAAGGAAACTGATGTTGAAGTGGCGAGTGGGGCAAGAGGGTTTGTAAATCATCTCTTGACGAGTAACGCCGGCTGTTTGATTCTCACCAACCCCGTTTTGTAATAAACGACATGCCATCCCGGACTCAAAATGTCGCGCTCGTCGTGTGTTCTCTCATACTCGCCTCCAAACCATGGCGATGGTCCAACCACTTGTCTCTCCGGATGCTCGCCGAGAATCGCCGCCATCAAACTGTAGCTTGAATTAGAAATTATGAAGTGCTTGCAGCTTTTCATTAGACGGAAGTCGTCGAGGTAATCGAGTCCTTCCGAATACTCGACACGGTTGCCAAATAGATCCTTCGCGGCCGCAATGTCGTCGCTGAACACGAGGTACTTCTGGTCCGAGCCAAACAGCGCCATGGCGGGCTCGTAGTAACTCATCGTCATGCGCGGATGGCTCGCGTTTCCGCGTGGTTTGTACTTCGTCGGCGCGGCACCGTAATCTCCGGCCCGCCAGTGAATCGCACAATAGTCGTTGAGCGGCGGCTCGTTTTTCATGCGAAAGTAAAACTTCACTTCATCAAGACAGTGGGAGAAGTATCGCTCTGACTGGAGATAACCGAGAAGAGAAACGCTGCTGGACAAACGCACGTCGTGATAGCCAAATGGAATGTGGTACTCGCGAAGACGCGGGCCGCTATAAAGCGGCAACGGATTTTCAAATCGCTCTTGAACATCAAGATCGTCCTGCCCAAACTTTAGGGCAGCATGGTTGCGCCACGGTGGGAAGGCGAAGTTGAAGCGATTGCGCCGGGCAATTCCTATCGTTCCGCTAATCTGGAAAAGTTGATTAGCAAATCGGCCGTAGGTGCCCAGGCGGTCGAACGTGACGATATTTTGCATAGCATGTTCAGGTTTTTGGGAGTCAGAAGTCTGGGCCATCCGATTCCACTAATCGAAATCCTGTGCATCTTCGTCACAACATCGTTGAGGATTGATGCTCTCCGGATCCGCCGAGTCTTTCCACGATCGTCGAAAGTAAAAACAATAAACAGGAGTGCGGAGCTACAAAGAAGCACAAAGGCACAGATGGTCTAAAACCTCTGTGCCTTTGTGCTACTTGAAAAAGCAGTGTGTGGGTCAGGCTGAATTAATAGTTGACGTTTCCAACCATGGTGAACGTGTAGGCGCCGGTGATGAAGTTCTGCTCCACTACGATTGCAGCCCTTCCACTTGCTCCTTCGAAACGGCCAGTGCCGCTTTGGAACACCATGTCTCCGGTCGCGATTCCGGTTCGAAGGTCCATGCGGCCATTCTCGATGACTGACGGCAGACGATCGCCGTTCGAAGCTACATACGTTACGTCGCCGGCCGGATGCGAGATGTTCGGATCGTTGGCGTCCGGAATGAATTGGATAGTGCCGGTACCGGTGAACAATCCGAGGTGAGTTCCGTTACCCGATACGGAGACGGTCGCACCGACGACGTTGCCGGAGTTGTCTGTGATGAAAGTGGCGATGCCATTTCCATTGGAGGCAAATGGACGTTCAGTTGCGCTTACGGGAATGATTGCCAGGAGCAGAGCGAAAACCAGAATCAGACTTTTGATTGTGACAAATCGTTTCATGATGATCTCCTTCATATGATTTAAATCTTTGGGCCTCCTACCGGCGTTGTCGAAACCGCCGCGACCCTGTACGTCTTGAAGTGGTCGATATTCAAAGAACATCACACCGGATTATTTGTAGCCACTAAAAGGCACAAAAGTCACAAAAAGACAGATAGCCTTCCCGGTTTTCGGCTTTACAATTTCAGCGTTTTAGGGCATACCTTAAAACTGTTCCCTCATAACCCCCTGAACAAAAATACGCGCTGACGATATTCATGGCGGTCGTATGACTGGTCGTGCTTAGCAAGGAGGGTTTATGGAAAGCAAAGCAAAAGCTCTAGGACACCCCATTCATCAGATGTTGATCCCGTTTCCGTTCGGACTACTCGCAACAGCGGTGATCTTCGACATCATCTATCTCATTTGGGGCAATCCGACGATGGTGACGGTTTCGTACTGGATGATTGTTGCCGGAATCATCGGCGCTGTTCTGGCGGCGCCTTTCGGTCTGATCGACTGGCTGGCAATTCCAAGCAGCACGCGGGCCAAATCCATTGGTCTGATCCACGGCTTGGGAAATGTGGTGGTCCTATTGTTGTTCCTGGGCAGTTGGTACCTTCGTTACAGCGCGCCGCAAATTCCTCCATACATACCGAGTACAGCAGCGTTGGCGCTCTCGTTCATAGGATTTGTGCTTGCCGGCATAACCGGTTGGTTAGGCGGAGAACTCGTCGATCGACTCAGTGTCGGCGTCGATGACGGAGCAAATCTCAACGCCCGAAGCTCTCTCGCTGGTCCGGCAACGACAACTTCGAGATCGTAGGTCGAGAACGACCTACTCTCCATGCTGCGAGCGTTCGCTGCGGTATAATCTCGGCCCGAATGCCGACGAATAAATCGCAGTCACCCGCTATTCTTGTCTTGACCGGTGCGTCCGGAGCGGGAAAAACGACTCTCGCACTCAAGTTGAACGAGCTCGCAATTCCGGGTGTGAAGGGAATCAACTGTGATCGGGTGCAAGTCGAGAGCGATAACAAACCAGGCTCGACCGACCGGCACGCAGATGTGCTTCGTTACTGGTTAACGCAGTTGAGTCAACCGGAAGCAGGAATTGAATTAGCTGTACTTGACACACAGATACGACCGCATCGCGCGCTGGAAGTGTTGAGTCAGGCCGCAGTTGAGCACGCGCAGGTTGTTTTGGTTGATTGCGATCCGGTAAAACGAAATGAACGTCTTCACTCGGACCGACGTCAGCCGGAACTCGCTAATCCGCGCATGGATTGTTGGGCCGCCTATTTGCGAGGCCAGGCTGACGCGTTGCAGTTATCGATCATAGACACCACTGACGACCCAATGGAGACGAGCCTGGGCCAGCTGGAATCGCTGGTGAGGGATCTGCTGACTCGAGCTAGAGCTGGCAAGTCCGGCTAAACAGGCGTAGACTACGCGGGACCGCGGAGTCCCCCGATGTGGAGTTCAATCGTAAAACTCTTTGTCTCCGGCGCCATCGTTGTTCTGATTTGCTGCGCGTCATTTACTCGCGCCGACGGCGCCGTCTTTCGCGATCGCGCCTCCTTCAACGCTGCCTCACAGAATCTGAATACGATCGATTTTGAAAAGGGCGCGAACGTGCCGGATGGCCTGGGGTATATGGAGATTGACGGCGTGTTCTTCCGCAACGCCAACGGCGTCCCCTCCATCGTAGCCGCACAGAACGGCAACAAGCTCTTGCTCGCACCCACCGTGATCGAATTTACGCGGCTGACGATTTTCCTTCCGCCGGGCACAACCGCCGTCGGATGCGACCAGTTCAACACACCGATGATCTTGTCCATCTCGACGGGCGAGAGCGTCACGATGAACCAGTCGGACAATTCAACTTTTGTCGGCTTCGTCTCCGATCAGCCGATCCAGAGTTTGGTAATAACTTTCGACTTTCCGGAACCGACACCGGACGCACTGCTTGACAACCTCTCCTTTGGTCAACGACGTGTCGGGAACGAACCGCCGGTCCCGCAGTTACTCGGAACCAGTGCTGGACGGGCCACCGCACTCGATTCAGTTACGACGACGAGTGAGACCTTCCACTTGCCCGCGCCGCACCCTCTCGCCGCTGACGGCCGGACAAGAATCACGCTGTTTGTAGTCGGCGTGTTGCTCCAGCCCGCCGATGTTTCGTTTGTAACCGTCCAGGCGGAGGACACGCAGCAGCGTCTGTTCGACCTGCCGGTCGAGGCAACGGCCCGAGTAAAGAACGTGAGCTGGATGTCGCAGGTGACTGTTCGCCTGCCTGACACGCTCGCCGGTGCGGGCGACCTGAACGTCAGCGTCAGAGTGCGCGGCGTGGTGAGTAACAAAGCGCCACTCCGAATCGAGTAAACCCTAGCCGCGGCGGCATAGCCGTAACGATCGTCACTCGTATCGTAGCGCCGTGAGCGGATCGACTTTCGTCGCTCGACGCGCGGGAACGTAACAGGCGATCATGGCAATGATCGCCTGACTAATCGCTACCACTGCGAACGTGGCTGCGTCAGTTGCTTTGACTTCGAAGAGCAGACTCGCCATCACGCGAGTCAGCGCCACGGCGCAACCCAATCCAAGGGCGATGCCGACCAGCGTCAGGATCACTCCATCGCGCATGACCAACTTGATCACGTCACCGTACTGCGCGCCGAGCGCCATGCGCACGCCGAATTCCTGTGTGCGCTGAGACACCGCATAACTCATCACGCCGTAGATCCCGATGATTGCGAGCGTCAAAGCCAAACCTGCGAACACCGCTAACAACGCTGCCACAAACCTCAACGGCGCGACAGTCTTCGCGATCGCTGCTTCAAGCGTTTGCGCGCGGCGAATCGGCTGATCGGGGTCGATTGATTGCACCGCCTGGCGCATGCTGTTGATTAAACTCTCGGGCGGCGCCTGTCCTCGAACGATGAGCATCATGCTCGACGCCGGCAGGTTCCATGCCGGGATGTATAGTTCAGGCTGGAAATCATCTTTCAACTGCTCGTGTTTGACGTTGCCGACCACGCCGACGATTTCGCGCGAAACCATCTTGCCGTAAAGCTTGACCTCCGACCCCATGCCGATGGTGATGCGCTTGCCCAACGGATTTTCATTGGGCCAGAAGCGTTTGGCGGCGGTCTCGTTGACGATCACCGTGCCCGGATGGTCCATGTCGTCGCGGTCTGTGAAGTCGCGGCCGGCGAGCAGAGCGATTCCCATGGCCGCGAAATAACCGGGCGCCACCTGATGTCTGTCGGCGCTCGGTTCGTTTCCTGGTTCATTCTCGCGACCATCGATGATGAACGAGCTTGTACCGCGCGAACCGCTGAACGGCAGGCTGGTTACAAGACTCGCCGTCTCGACGCCGGGAATGCCGTGCGTCTCCTTAAGCAGGCGACGAAAGAAGTCGGCCTGCGATTTCGCTTCAGAATACTTCGGCGGCAGATCGATCCTGCAGGTCACGACGTTTTCTGCTCTGAAGCCGGGACTGACGCTCACTAATTTCCAGAGGCTTTCGAGCAGCAATCCCGCGCTGGCGAGCAACACGAGCGACAAGGAGATTTCGCCGACGATCAGTGCTCCGCGCGTCAACTTCAAGCGTCGCGCGCCAGTGGCCGAGCGGCTGTTTTCGCGCAGCGCCTGAGTCAAATCAGTCTGCGTCATTTGTAATGCCGGCGCCAATCCGAAGAGCGCAACCGTGAGTAACGAAATCAAAAACGTAAACGCGATGACGTAGCCGTCGATGGTGATCGTTTGATGAATAGGCAGCGCTGAAGAATTGATGGCCACAAGCGTGGCAACGCCATACTTCGCCAGCAACAGCCCCAACCCGCCGCTGACCGCGGCCAGCATCGCGCTCTCGACCAGCAGCATGCGGACCAAACTCCAACGCGAAGCGCCGAGCGTGCTGCGTAATGCCATCTCTCTCCATCTCGCAGTCGCGCGTCCAAACATCAGGTTCGCGACGTTGACGCAGGCAACGAGCAATACCAACGCCACCGCGCCGAGCAGAATCATCAAAGGACGATCGAGATCGCCGAAGAGATGCTCGCGCAGTGACATCACTTTCACCGTGAGGCCGCGGCCCCACGACGGAGCCTCTCTTTTGATCTGCTCCTCGATGTTTTGCAGATCGGCACGGGCTTGGTCGACGGTCACGTTCGGGTTGAGTCGTGCGACACCTTGCAGGAATCCATGTGCACGATCGTACTTCGCGGAGTCGAGCGCGAGCGGCGCAAAGACCTCGTAAGTGGGATTCGGAAAGTTGCTGTCAGGCGGCATCACTCCGATGATGGTGTACGGCTCGCCGTTGAGCTGAATGTTTTTGCCGACGACCTGCGGGTCTGCGCCGAAGCGCCGCTTCCATAGTCCGTCGCTGATCAGCGCGACGTGTTCTTTGCCGGGCAGGTCTTCTTCGGCGGTGAACCAGCGACCGAGAGCGGGCGCCACGCCCAGCACACGGCTGAAGTCAGCGGAGGCCTGCAGTCCATTGACCGCTTCCGGTTGCGAGTCGCCGGTCAACGTGAAGCTCACGAAATTCAGCGCGGCGTAGGAATCGAAGCTGTGGTTCCGGCTGCGCATGTCGATGAAGTTTTGAGGCGAGTACGAGCCTTCGAACTTTGGATCCGACTGCCGGCCTTCGAGTACGTAGACCATTCGGTCCGACTGTGGATAAGGCAGTGGACGCAGTAACACGGCGTTGACGACGCTAAAGATCGCGGTGTTAGCGCCGATGCCAAGGGCGAGAGTGATCACCGCGATCGAGGTGAAGGCGGGCTGTTTCAGTAAGCTGCGAATGCCAAAGCGAATGTCTTTGAGAATTGAGTCCATGGGTGACCTCAGCCGTTCGCGTGATTTATGCTGAGTGAATATAGCGGACGTCAGAGATGAAGGAAATAGGATTCGAGCGCGAGCGCTGAAGGCGCGAAATATGATAGCCAGGGGCAAGCGCCGAGCGGAGCGAGGCGCGTCGCCCCTGGTCCAACAAGACCCAACGATCCGGAGCTCTGAAAGAGCGCAATAACTATTTCGCACTTTCAGTGCTCATTTTGAATTTGTCGCTGCTATCCAGGGGCGCCGCGCTTCGCTCCGCTCAGCGCTTGCCCCTGGCTATCATATTTCGCGCCTTTGGCGCTCGACGCGCGATCAAACGCGCGCCTTTGGCGCTCGATGCGCGATCAAACGCGCGCCTTCGGCGCTCGACGCGCGAAACCAACGCGCGCCGTTGGCGCTCAATAACGTGGCACGAAAAACAGAACAACTAACGGTTGACGGGAAGCGCATTCAGCTATCGAACCTCGATAAAGTTCTGTATCGCGGAGACCGGTTCACCAAAGCGGACGTCATCGACTACTACCTCCGCATCTCCAAACATCTGCTCTCTCATCTGCGCAACCGTCCCGTCACACTCAAGCGATTTCCGGACGGCGTCTTTGGTGAGGCGTTCTACGAAAAGGATGCGCCCGCATTCACCCCGCCATGGGTAAAAACCGTTTCCGTTCCTCGTCGTGAAACCGAGGGCGCAGACATTCGTTACATCATGATCAACGATCGGCCAACGCTGGTCTGGTTGGCTAACCTAGCCAACCTCGAGATTCATCCTTTCCTTCATCGCGCGCCACGATTAGATCGTCCGACTGCCATCGTCTTCGATTGCGATCCGGGCGAAGGCGCGACGATTCTGGAATGTGCTCGTGTCGCCTCGATGCTGCGTGAAGTTCTTCAGGAGCTGCGCCTCGATTCGTACGCGAAAGTCTCCGGCTCGAAGGGACTCCAGGTTTATGTGCCGCTCAACTCTCCCGTCACGTACGACGAAACGCAACCACTGGCGAAAGCCCTCGCCGAACTGTTGGCCCAAAGAGAACCACGACTCATCGTGTCGGAGATGCCGAAAAAGCTGCGCACGAAAAAGGTGTTCATCGACTGGAGCCAGAATACGGACTACAAAACCACTGTCGGTGTTTATTCGTTGCGCGCGAAACCGGAACGACCTCGTCCGTTTGTTTCGCTGCCCGTCGAATGGGATGAGCTTTGGGCGGCGATAGAGAACAAAGATGTCGACGCGCTCTTCTTCACACCTGAGCAGGCAATCGATCGCGCCGAGCGGTTGGGCGATCTCTTCAAACCCGTGCTCAAGCAGGTGCAAAGACTACCCGCCGAGGTACGTCGCCACTTCGAGCGACAGCGTTCAGCACGATCCAAGTCTCTTCAGACGTACGAAGCGAAACGAGATTTCCGGAAAACGTCCGAGCCCAAACCGAGTGCGCCGCGGGCCAGTAAGCAAGGCAGCCGCAGACGATTTGTGATTCAGAAGCACGCCGCGAGTCATTTGCATTACGACTTCCGGTTGGAAATGCACGACGTCCTGAAGTCGTGGTCAGTGCCGAAAGGACCACCCTTCAAGGAAGGTGATCGTCGGCTCGCGATGGCCACGGAGGACCATCCGATTGAATATCTCGACTTCGAAGGGATCATTCCGAAGGGCCAATATGGCGGCGGCACAGTCATGGTTTGGGACATCGGAACTTACGAACCAATCGAGGGCAACTACTACAAAGGCGAGCTTCGTTTCCATTTGAAAGGCACGAAACTGAAAGGCGAGTGGACCATCAAACGGTTTACACCAGCCGAGGACGAGCGAGACCGCCAGAATAAATGGCATCTGATCAAGACAGGTGGAAACACACGAGCGGTATCGAAGAAGCGCGATGATGAATCTGCTCTAACGAAACGTACAATGAAGCAGATCGCGTCAGACGCCGATGCAACCTGGCAGAGCAACCGTGGATGAAGATAGACCTGAAACAATTGCCCAATGCGCGACTCGACTTTATCTCGCCGATGCTCGCCAAACCGACCGAGCAGTTACCGTCAGGCGCCGGTTGGCTGTACGAAGTGAAGTTGGATGGTTATCGCACCCTGGTGATGAAGAAGCGTGGGAAGATCACGATCTTTTCGCGACGCGGAAACGTAGTTAACGCTCGCTATCCAAAGATGCCGGCAGCATTCGACTTTCTGACAAATGGAACAATCGTCGACGGCGAACTGGTGGTCCTGGACGATCAGGGCAAGCCATCGTTCTCGGCTTTGCAGCATTCGCGCGGACCGGTGACGTCGTCTCTTTACTTCTACGCTTTTGATCTGCTTGCTTACGCCGGCAGCATATACGAAGCGGGCGAGCGCAGCGGCGCGTGGCTCAAGTACAAAACAAACAAAGGCCAGGAGCTTGTCATCGCGGGCTACAAGCCGGGACCAGTCGGTTTCGATTATCTACTAGCCGGTTACTACGAAGGAGACGACCTGATCTTTATCGCCAAGATCAAGAACGGATTTACACCGGCGTTGCGTCGGAAGGTCGCAGAGAGTTTTGCCGGTCTTAAGACAACGCTTTGTCCATTTGCGAACCTTCCCGAACCACAGAACGCGCGACGCGGCGAAGCGATAACGGCCGAAGTCATGAGAAATATTCAGTGGCTCAAGCCGAAGCTGGTAGCGCAAATCGAATTCACTGAGTGGACCAAAGGGAATCACCTTCGCCACTCGAAGTTTATCGGTTTGCGTGATGATAAAAAGCCGAGAGAGGTCGTGAAAGAAGAGCTATACTAACCATCACAACCGCAATTCTCGCGGAGCATGCCGATGAAAATCCTAGGTTGCCTGACCATCACGATCGCGCTGGCGGCGCCACTCGTAGCTCAAACTCCCACAGCCATTCCCAACGAAGCTGAACTGCAAGCCAAGCTGGAGCTGAACGAAGCGGCCCGGCCGTACCGGGAAGGGAACTTCGCGGAAGCCGCAGGCCCTCACAAAGCGTTCGCAGTCGAAGCCTTGAAGGTGAGTAAAAGATGAAAGTGAAAAACGGAATTCTAACGATTGTGATGATGCTGTTGGCGTTGGCTCCTTTCATGGCCGTCCATGCTCAGGATCCCCCATCGCCGCCGCCTCCTGCAAAGGACTATTTTCCAAACACGTGGGATGAGTATTCCTTTCCGGCTGGTAAGTTCCGGATTCGATTTCCGCAAAAGCCGATCGAAAGCACATCGAGCCAGGGCGCATTACAGATCAATTCGATAGAGTACAACGGCTTAATCACCTATCGTGTGTCCTACGTCGACTACGGCGTTCCCATCGACCATCCCCAAAAGGTAAAAGAAATGCTGCAAGGGTTGAAGACAGCAGCGCTCAACTCTATTCGCGATAGAGGAGTAAAGATCGTTACCGACCGAGAGGTTGATGTCGACGGTCATCATGGAGTGTTTGTTCATATGGAAGTCGGAGGCAAAGAAGTAATTCGCATGCAATGGATCGCAGCGGGTTCACGTCTTTACACCATCAGCGTAACGAGCAGAAAGGGAGATCCGCGGGAACTTGAGGGCAAGGACGATTTCGAGAAGATCGCGGTCGGATTCATTGGCTCATTTCACGTCACGCCGTAAGGACAGCCTTCGTCTAAGAATTCCGTAAATGGCCCTCGAAACGATAATCGGCGTGCTTGGGTTCATGGGTACCCTGCTGCTCGTGCTCGTGGGCCTGTTGAACTTCTCTGTCTTTCGAAAACAGCTTCGCATTGCCAAGGAACAAATCGACACCGCTGTCCGGCAGCTCGAGATCGCGCAGAAGCAGCCGGACCTCTACCTGATCCAACGAGCTGTCACTGAGACCTCAAACCATCTGCTGCTCTTTGTCCAGCATCCGAAACTGCGACCATACTTTTACAGCGAGGCTGAGTGGAAAGCGGGCGACGAGGTCTCACTCGATGAAATCAAAGCGATGGCAGAGCTCATCCTCAATAACTTCGCCTCTGCATTGATGCACTCAGCGGCGTTCCCGGAATACCCGGTTCGCGGCGTCGATCGAATCATCATGTTTCATCTGCGCCGGAGTCCCGCGCTGCGTGAGTTTCTGCTCGAGAACTTCGAGCGGTTCCCGTTCACGGGCTTAACGCTGCTGTGCCTCAAGAACGAAACGAGAGAGCAGGTGGAAGCAGATCTGAAGCGACTCGTCGCAGCGCCCAATGTCGATGATTCCGAGATCGAGCGGCGCAAGCAGTTATTAGAGCTCTACCGGAATGGCGAGGTGCGCGAGCCGATTGAGTACACGTCGTACAGCATGAAGCGGCGGCGCTAGTAACTGAATAGCGGTCGGAAGGAATGCTTGCATATCCGTCAGTTGAAACAAATCACAGAAGAGCTCCTTCTCACAGACGACCAGGAACGTCTCAGCGAAGCAGCTATACGACTACACTCCGTCTTCTCGACTCTCAGCGGGGTAGATGATTCACAAGAGACTCTTCTTCCAAATGGGAAAGCAATCTCACCAGGAGACGCTGCCACGTGTGTTTTGGATTATGTGAGGACGTCGAAATTCTTGAGAGGTGTTCGCGCCGCGTTAATCGAGGCGCAAAAGCGATTCCCGAACGAAACGATAGACGTCTTGTATGCCGGCTGCGGACCATTCGCTAGTTTAGCCACTCCTTTAGCTACACAATTCAGCGCCAGCCAGGTTCAGTTCACGCTGCTCGATATTCATCGCAGTTCTCTGGAGTCTGTCGAGCGCATTTTTCAAACTCTCGGGCTGAGTGATTATGTGCGCGATTATGTTGAAGCGGACGCCGCATCGTATGTCCACCCGAATCCGCTGCACCTGATCATCACCGAGACAATGCAAAGAGGGCTGGAGAAAGAACCGCAGGCAGCTATTACCTTCAACCTCGCTCCGCAGTTGCGTCAGGGCGGTATCTTCATTCCTGAGCAAATCACCGTCGATGCTTGTCTTTACGATCCGAGCAAAGAGTTCTTGCTGCCTGACGAAACGCAACGGGTTAGGATAAGTCTTGGTCGAATACTCGAGTTGGCGGCCAAGAATTCATACTTGCCGGCAGTAGTGCTCGACGTTCCAGGAGAGTTGGACCAGAGCCTGCGATTACTGCTTAGAACGACGATCAGAGTTTTTGAATCGGTTGTGCTTGACGAGTATGAAACAGGAATAACCAACCCGGTTATTTTGCACGACCTCAGTTGGACCACACGCGGAACTCGGATCGAGTTCGCCTACTCTCCTGGAAGCGAACCCGGATTCAATTACCGGTGGGTATAACGAATTACGTGCGCCGCGGTTGGCGCGGCAGCATTTGCTCATTCCATTTATCGAAGTCGCTCATCAGTCGCTGCAGGATCTCGGGATGCTTGCGATTGAAATCTGCCTGCTCGTGCTGATCGATCGATAGATTGAAGAGGTGACGAGCCTCGCCATCGCGAAAGAATTTCCATTTTCCTTCTCGCGCCGCGTCCTGGTTACGCATCCGCCAGAAGAACGTGCGGTCACGCAATGGGCTCGTGCCTTTGAGCACCGGCAGTAAATCAATTCCATCAAGCGACTCGGCTTCTGTTTTGGCGGCGGCTAAAATTGTCGCGGTCCAATCCATTGTGATCGCCATCTGCTGCGTTACGCGATTGGCAGGCACGATTCCGGGCCACCGAACAATGGCGGGCACAC
>JADMIO010796583.1_pt1 | contig 24008 bp, 19 predicted proteins | sample 8958161 | NCBI WGS metagenome assembly JADMIO01 (sample SAMN16585339, study PRJNA669376) | soil metagenome | isolation source: Crop rotation soil | place: USA: Cullars Rotation, Alabama | collected 2011
CTTTCCCGGCGGGTGATCTGGCCGCCGCCAACGCCCAGCTGGAGACGACGTTGAGCCAGGCGTCGGCCTGCACGACGGATACCGAGTGCCACTCGGTGGCCGTCGGGGCCAAGGCCTGCGGTGGCCCGACGGGTTACCGCGCGTATTCGAGCAAGACGGTCAGCACCGCCAGCGTCGAGGCGCTGGCGCAACGCCAGCGCGAGTTGGCGGCCGAGCAGGCGCGCGCATCGCACCAGGTGTCGCCGTGCTTCATGCTGGCGGATCCGGGGGCGCATTGCGAGAAGAGCAAGTGCGCGACGGGGCCGGGGTCGAGCTGACCGGCCGGCACGCCACGACAAGCCGCGGCCCGCGAGGGTGCGCGGCTTTTTTTCGTCCGCTCGCCGGGCAGCAGAACTACAGCCGCTCGAGCGCCCGCAGATACATCGGGTCGCGCATCAGCTCGTCCCACGGCAGCGGCTCGGTCTGCGGCAGCAGGTCGATGCGCCGACGCTCCGCGGCGCCGTCCGGCGTCCAGGCGCCGCTGGCGCGCGCCTGGACGAGGCCGTCCAGCAAGTCGTCCAGCGGCTTGCCCTTGCCCACGCTCTGGTTGCACAGCAGCACGAGGTCGCAGCCCGCGTTCATCGCCAGCACGGCCGCCTCGGCGTAGCCGAGCGTGCGGCCGCCCAGGGTGCGGGCGCCCGCCATGCTGAGGTCGTCGCTGAAGATCGCGCCGGTGAAGCCCAGGCGCTGGCGCAGGATGTCCTGCAGCCAGGTGTCCGAGAAGCCGGCGGGCTTGTCGTCGACGTCGGGGTAGATCACATGGGCCGGCATCACGCTGGCCAGCGACATCGACAGCCACTCGTAGGGCCGCGCGTCGTCCAGCAGGATCTCGGCCAGCGGCCGCGGGTCGACCGGCACGTCGACGTGGCTGTCGGCCGCGACATGGCCGTGGCCGGGGAAGTGCTTGCCGCAGTTGGCCATGCCGGCCTGGCGCATGCCCTGCATCAGGCTCTTGGCGAGCAGCGTGACGATGCGCGCGTCGCGATGGAACGAGCGGTCGCCGATGACGGCGCTGTGGCCGAAATGCAGATCCAGGACCGGCGCGAAGCTGAGATCGACGCCGCACGAGCGCAGCTCGGCGGCCATCACGAAACCGGCCGCCGTGGCTGCGTCGGTGGCGCCCATCGCGCCGTCGCCCGCGGGGCCGTCGCCGTCGTCCATCCAGCGCTTGCCGTAGGCGTCCATGGGCGGCAGATGGGTGAAGCCGTCGGTGCGAAAGCGCTGCACCCGGCCGCCCTCGTGGTCGACGCAGATCAGCAAGTCCGGCCGGATCGCCTTCATCTCGGCGACGAGCTCGGTGACCTGCCGGCGATCGACCCAATTGCGGCCGAACAGGATCGCGCCGCCGGTCAGCGGATGCGCGAGGCGGCGCCTGTCGTCGGCGTTGAGCCGGGTGCCGGCGACGTCGAGGATGACGGGCGCGTGGTCGTCGAAACGCGCGTCCGCCACGAAGTCCTTGCTCTCCGCGAACTGTTCGACGATGCGGGCCTCGCCGGAGGGCTTGGGGGTCTTGGCGGTCTTCTTGGTCTTGGCCATCGGATCTCGGGGTTTAGGTTGCGGGGCCGGCGGTCTCGACCACCACGAAGGAGGCGACGTAGTCGGTCTCGTCGGTGACGGTCACGTGCGCGACCAGGTTGCGTTCGGCGAACCAGGCCGCCAGCTCGCCGTGCAGGCGGATGAAGGGCTTGCCGGAGCGCTCGTTGAGGATCTCGCAGCTGCGCCAGGTCATCGGCATGTGCAGCCCCATGCCCACGGCCTTGGAGAACGCCTCCTTGGCCGAGAAGCGCGTGGCCAGGAATCGCACGCCGCGGCTGTCGACCTTGGCGCGCCGCGCGTGGAACACCTTCAGCTCGTCGGGGCCCAGCACCTTCTCGGCGAAGCGGTCGCCCTTGCGCGCCAGCGTGGCCGTGATGCGGCGCACGTCGCACAGGTCGGTGCCGATGCCAAAAATCACGCGAGCGACTCCGCCGGCTCGGCATCGACGATCGCGCGCAGATACCGGTGCACCGTATCGCCGAGCCCGAATTCGAGCGCATCGGCGATCAGCGCGTGGCCGATCGAGACCTCGTCGACGCCGGGCACGGCGCGGATGAAGTCGGTCAGGTTGGCCAGGCTCAGGTCGTGGCCGGCGTTGATGCCCAGGCCCAGCGCGAGCGCCGCCTCGGCCGTGCGCGTGAACTTCGCGAGCACCTCGGCCTGGCGCGGCGTGCCGTGCGCGCTCGCATAGGTCTCGGTGTAGAGCTCGATGCGCTCGGCGCCGAGCGCGCGCACCTTGGCCATGGCCTCGGGCAGCGGATCCATGAACAGGCTCACGCGCACCCCGAGCGCCTGGCATTCCTCGATCAGCGGACGCAGGCGCGCGGCGTCCTTGTCGATGTCCCAGCCGTGGTCGGAGGTGAACTGGTCCTCGCTGTCGGGCACGAAGGTGGCCTGGTGCGGCCGCACCTCGCGGATGAAGCCCATCAGGTTCTGGAACGGGTTGCCCTCGATGTTGTACTCGGCCTCGGGCCATTGCTTCAACAAGGCGTGCAGCTCGTGCACGTCGGCCGCGCGGATGTGGCGTTCGTCGGGCCGCGGATGCACGGTGATGCCTTGCGCGCCCGCCTGCAGGCACAGCGTGGCCGCGCGCGTGACGCTGGGGATGCCCAGGTGGCGCGTGTTGCGCAGATGGGCGACCTTGTTGACGTTGACCGACAGCGCGCAGCGATGCGCGCGGACGATCTGTTCGGGAGCGACGAGCGGGTTCATTCAGCGCCTTCTTGTTCAGATCCGGAGCGACCCGGGACCACCCGAGCCTAACCGAGCTCGGCCTCGGGGGGCAGCGACTGGGTCAACCGTTTTGCATCGCGCATCACCTCGCGCGTGCGCAGGGAGGGCGAACCCAGATGATAGTGAACCAGCGCGCGCAGCACCGGCTTTAGGCGATCCAGGCGCGTCGCACAGGCCACGTGCAATGCCCCGAGATTGTTGTCGCGCAGCGCGGCGTCGATCGCCAGCAGGTCGTCACCCGGCAAGCGGGCGGCCGGCAGCGCGCGGTCGGCATCGATCAGACCGCGATCGCCCAGCCATTGGTATGCCGAGTCGGCCTGGAGGCGTTGCTGCGTCGCGGTGACGCGGTCGAGCTCGGGCAGCAGGCCAATCGCCTTGAGCAGCACCAGCTCGAAGGCGCGCAGGCCGATCTGCTCGCCGAACTCGTCGGCGGTCGCCAGGCTGCGCAGCGTCGCCGCGTACGCATCGAACAGCATCGGATGCGCATCGCCGCGCGCGAGCAGCTTCATCAGCAGCTCGTTCAGATAGAAGCCCGCGAACAGGCGCGCCGGCGGCAGCACAGGCGTGGCGTCCACCCCCGCCCACTCGGCGCTGCGCAAGGTGACGATGTCGCCCTGCGCCTCCTCGGCCTGCTTGCCCGTGGTCGCGGACACCCGCTGGAACGGCAGCAACACGCTGCGCAGCTGCGAGTACGGCCGCTTCGCGCCCTTGGCAGCCACGGTGATGCGGCCCTTGCTGCGCGTGAACAGGTCGATGATCAGGCTGGTCTCGCTCCAGTCGTAGCGATGGAGCACGTAGGCGTCGAGCGGCGCGGTGACGCGGCGAGCGGTGGGCATCCTGGCGGCGGACGGGCTACTCGTAGCCGTAGGACCGGAGATGCTCTTCCGAATCGGCCCAGCCGCTGCGCACCTTGACCCAGACCTCGAGGAACACCTTGGCCTCGAGCAGCCGCTCGAGCTCCTGGCGCGACTCGGAGGCGATGCGCTTGAGCTGCATGCCCTTGGCGCCGATCACCATGCCCTTGTGCGCGTCGCGCTCGACGATGATGGTGGCGGCGATGCGGCGCATCGTGCCTTCCTCGGCGAACTGGTCGATCACCACCGTCACGTTGTAGGGCAGCTCGTCGCCAGTCAGGCGGAACAGCTTCTCGCGGATCACCTCGCTGACCAGGAAGCGCTCGCTGCGGTCGGTGAGCATCTCGGCGTCGTAGAACCACGGCTGCTCGGGCAGGTAGGGCTTGAGCACGCCCAGCAGGCGCTCGATGTCGCTGGTCGAATACGCCGACATCGGGAAGAACTCGGCGAAGGCGAACTCGTCCTGCATGGACTTCAGCCACGGCAGCAGGTCGCTGCGGCGCTGCACCTGGTCGAGCTTGTTCGGGATCAGGATCACCGGCTTGCCCTTGGGCATCAGCTGCAGCGCCTTGGCGTCGTCCGCGCCGAACTTGCCCGCCTCGACCATGAACAGCACGATGTCGACGTCGGTCAGCACCGACACCACGGTCTTGTTGAGCGACTTGTTGAGCGCCGCCGAATGCTTGGTCTGGTAGCCCGGCGTGTCGACGAACACGAACTGCGCCTCGCCCTCGCTGCGAACGCCGGTGATGCGGTGCCGCGTGGTCTGGGCCTTGTTGGACGTGATGCTGATCTTCTGGCCGACCAGCGCGTTCAGCAGCGTCGACTTGCCGACGTTGGGGCGGCCGACGATGGCAACCAGCCCGCAACGCTTCTTCTGGCCATGCTCGTCGACAGCCGCCGAGAGCATCGCGGCGATCGCGGCCTCGCTCAGCGGCGTTTCCATCATGTCGTCGTCGCCGGCGTCGGCGAAATCTTCCGGCAGGTTGTCGGAATCGTCGTCGCCCTCCGGCAACCTGTCCTCCGGCAGTTCGTCGGACGGGTCGTGGGGGTTCTTGATGTCAGGCACCGGGATGTCCTTTGCGGATGGGCACGTCGAGTTCGCCGGCCTTGATTCGATCGAGCAGCTGCTGCGCGGAGGCCTGTTCAGCGGCGCGGCGGGACTTGCCGACGCCGGTGGCGCTCCACTTGAGCGACGGGACGTCGCACTCGACCTCGAAGGTCTGCGCGTGCGCCTGGCCGCGCGTGGCGGAGATGCGGTAGGCCGGCACCGGGACGTGCCGCGCCTGCAGCCATTCCTGCAATTCGGTCTTGGCGTCCTTGCGCCAGTTGTCGGTGGTGGTCGACATGATGGTCTCGCCGAACAGCCGCTTGACCAGCGCCTGCGCCGCCTCGAAGCCGCCGTCGATGCTGACCGCCCCGATCAGCGCTTCCACGGCGTCGGCCAGGATCGACGGCCGCGCCGCGCCGCCGCCGCGGGCCTCGCCTTCCGACAGCTTCAGCGCGTCCGGCAAGCCCAGCACCAGGGCGACCTTGTGCAGGCTGTCCTCGCGCACGAGGTGAGCGCGCACGCGCGTGAGATCGCCTTCGTCGGAGCCGGAGAAGCGATCGAACAGCAGCCGCGAGACGGCCAGGTTCAACACCGCGTCGCCCAGGAACTCGAGCCGCTCGTTGTGATCGGCGCCGAAGCTGCGATGCGTGAGGGCGCGCTCGAAAAGCGCGCGCTCGGAGAACTGGTAGCCGAGCCGTTGCTCGACCAGCGCCGCCCCGCGGGCGGGCGTTGACGACGCGCTGCCGGACATGTCGTGCCTCAGGGTCCCTTGACGCCGCCGGAATTGGCGGAGCCCGAATACTTCACCAGGATGAACACCACCGGGTCGAAGATCGGGATCTCGACGTTATAGGCAAACGAGGTGCGCAAGGCCCCCGTGTCGCCGACCGGTTCGATCTTCAGGTCCTTCGGGCCGATCGTCTTGATCGAATATTCGACCTCGGTGGTCCGCTCGAACGCCTTGCGGATCTCCTCCGGAGTGCTCGGGCTGTTGTGCATGATCTGATTGACCGCCTTGCGGATCGTCAGGTACTCGTTGACCGACGGGAATATCCGCGCTCCCATCAGGAAGGAGAAGGCCACGATGATCGCCAGGATCAACATGCTGATGAGGGACGCGCCGCGTTGGCGGGTGCTCGGCCGGGACGAAATCATGGGGTGTGCCCTTGGTTCAATGCGCCGGCTTCTGGCCGGGCGCTAAGGATCAATGGAACGAGCCGATGCGACTCAGATCGCTGAAGTTCATCCACACGAAGAAGGCGCGCCCGACGATGTTCTCGTCCGGGACGAAGCCCCAGTAGCGCGAATCCTGCGAGTCGTCGCGATGGTCGCCCATCATGAAGTAGTGGTTCGGCGGCACGCGGCAGACGACGCCTTCGGCACTGTACTGGCAGTTGTCCTTGAACGGGAAGCCGTTGAACGGCTGCACGCCGGCCGGCGCATCGGCCTTGGTGAGGATCTGGTGCTTGACGCCCGTCAGGTCCTCCTCGAAGGCCTGCTCGTACTGGCGGCGCTCGTCCACGTAGTAATCGGGCTCCGGCCTGGTCGGAATGGCCTGACCGTTGATCTTGAGCTGCTTGTTCAGGTACGACACCTCGTCGCCCGGCAGGCCCACCACGCGCTTGATGTAGTCGACGCGCGGATCCATCGGATAGTGGAACACCATCACGTCGCCGCGCTGCGGGTCGTGGTTGGCGATGATCTTGGTGCCGACCACCGGCAGGCGCACGCCGTAGTGGAACTTGTTGACCAGGATCAGGTCGCCGACCTGCAGCGTCGGGATCATCGAGCCCGAGGGGATCTTGAACGGCTCGAACAGGAAGCTGCGCAGGACGAAGACGACGGCGATGACCGGGAACAGGCCCGCGGTCCAGTCCAGCCACCAGGGTTGCTGCAGCAGGCGGCCCTTGACGTCGTCGACGTCACCGTCCACCTTGATGCCCTGGCGCGCCAGCTCGGCCCGCCGCGCGCCCTCCTGCGATTCGTAGAGCGCGGCGGCGCGGCGGCGCCGGGGCGCGAAGAACAGGCGCTCGGCCAGCCAGTACGCGAAGGTGACCAGCGTCAGGAGCAGCAGCAGCAGCGCGAAGTTGCCGATCCACTTGTCCATCAGCCAGCCGCCGAGATAGATCACCAAGGCGGCATACAGCGCGCCGGTCAATGCACTCATCGATTCAATCGTCCACTTGGAGGATGGCCAGGAACGCTTCCTGAGGCACTTCGACGGAGCCGATCTGCTTCATGCGCTTCTTGCCTGCCTTTTGTTTTTCGAGCAGCTTCTTCTTGCGGGACACGTCCCCGCCATAGCATTTTGCCAGCACGTTCTTGCGCAGGGCCTTGATGTTCTCGCGGGCGATGATGTTCGCACCGATCGCGGCCTGGATCGCGACGTCGTATTGCTGGCGCGGGATCTGCTCGCGCATCTTGGCGGCCACGCCGCGGCCGCGGAACTGGCTCTGCGAGCGGTGCACGATCATCGACAGCGGATCGACCTTCTCGCCGTTGATCATGATGTCGACCTTGACGACGTCGGCGGCGCGGTATTCCTTGAACTCGTAGTCCATCGACGCATAGCCGCGCGACACGCTCTTCAACTTGTCGAAGAAGTCCAGCACGATCTCGGCCAGCGGCAGCTCGTAGGTGAGCATCACCTGCTTGCCGTGGTAGGCCATGTTCATCTGCACGCCGCGCTTCTGGTTGCACAGCGTCATCACGACGCCGACGTAGTCCTGCGGCATGTACAGGTGCACCGTGACGATCGGCTCGCGGATCTCGCGGATGCGGCCCTGGTCCGGCATGCGGCTCGGGTTCTCGACCTCGTTGACCGTGCCGTCGTTGAGCTCCACCTCGTAGACCACGCTGGGCGCGGTGGTGACCAGGTCCTGGTCGAACTCGCGCTCCAGGCGCTCCTGCACGATCTCCATGTGCAGCAGGCCCAGGAAGCCGCAGCGAAAGCCGAAGCCCAGCGCCTGCGACACCTCGGGCTCGTAGCGCAGCGAGCTGTCGTTGAGCTTCAACTTCTCCAGCGCGTCGCGCAGCTGGTCGTATTCGCTGGCCTCGGTCGGGTAGAGGCCGGCGAAGACCTGCGGCTGGATCTCCTTGAAGCCGGGCAGCGCCTCGGTGGCCGGGCCGGCGTTGTTGGGCGTCTTCTTTTCCAGCGTGACGGTGTCGCCCACCTTGGCGGCGGCCAGTTCCTTGATGCCGCAGATCACGAAGCCGACCTCGCCGGCGTTCAGGCTGTCGCGGTTCTCGCTCTTGGGCGTGAACACGCCCAGGTGCTCGATGCCGTAGACCGAGTCGGTGGCCATCAGGCGGATGCGTTCGCCCTTGTTGATGCGGCCGTCGACCACGCGCACCAGCATCACGACGCCGACGTAGTTGTCGAACCAGGCGTCGATGATCATCGCGCGCGGCGGGCCGTCGGGGCTGCCCTTGGGCGGCGGCATGCGTTCGATCACGGCCTCGAGGATCTCGTCGATGCCCATGCCGGTCTTGGCCGAGCACGGGATGGCGTGCGTGGCGTCGATGCCGATGACGTCCTCGATCTCCGCGCGGGCGTTGTCAGGATCGGCCGACGGCAGGTCCATCTTGTTGAGGACGGGCACCACCTCGACGTGCAGCTCGAGCGCCGTGTAGCAGTTGGCAACCGTCTGTGCCTCGACGCCCTGGCTGGCGTCCACCACCAGCAACGCACCTTCGCACGCCGACAGCGAGCGACTGACTTCATACGAGAAGTCGACGTGGCCCGGGGTGTCGATCAGGTTGAGGTTGTAGACCTTGCCGTCGCGTGCCTTGTATTGAAGGGCCGCGGTCTGGGCCTTGATCGTGATGCCGCGCTCGCGCTCGATGTCCATCGAATCGAGCACCTGGGCTTCCATCTCGCGGTCGGACAGGCCGCCGCAACGCTGGATGATCCGGTCGGCCAGCGTGCTCTTGCCGTGGTCGATGTGGGCAATGATCGAGAAGTTTCTGATGTGATCCATGAGGGTCGTTCGAACGGTCAGGCGCGAGGTTGTTGACGCGCTTGCCGTGTCGTCCCGAACTCGCAGCGGGGGACGCTGCGAGGAGCGCCGGAGAGGCCCGGGCGCCCTGCGTCGAGACTAAAAAAAAGGCACGTCCAAAGAGAGACGCGCCTTCCAACAAAATCGTATGGCAACTGCTTGTTGGGCTTTCATTGTAGCCAAAAGCACCCCGGTGGAAACCGCGTCTTTGCTGGGTTTTTGTGGCGTTGCACGTCTCCAACATGGGAATTCGTCCACAAGTTATGCACAGGACTGCGCGCATCGATTGTGGACAAGTTGGAGGCCGGCAGAAGTCCCTTGGAACACCGCGCCAACCCAGCGATTTCAGGGTCAATTGTACCGTTTCGCGAACCCCGGCCGTGGACAAATATCGGCCAGCCGGACAGGCGGGGCTTGTCGAGCAGGCGATCGAAATGACGCGTTTCGACCAGGGCTTGTTCGCTCAGCGCACAGAGCTCCTGCCTGATGAAAAGACCCGCCGGCCCACTCGGCTGTCGGGTCATTTTTTGGACGACCGCAGGGAACTTGTAACCGAGGAGTGGAGTCCCATCGCCCAGATGCCGATAACAAGGCAGCTGGTGCGGCTGGCAGGAATCGAACCTGCGACCCTCTCCTTAGGAGGGAGATGCTCTATCCACTGAGCTACAGCCGCGCAGTGGCGCAGTGTATCAAGGGCCGTGGCCCGAGCCGGGCGGGACGCGTGGTCCACGGCTTGCCGAAGCCTACGAAATTGCACAAGTTTCAGGCATGTGAGGACACGCTCTACAGGGGCGCGAGTTCTATACTCTCACTCGTACGAAGTCGTCATGGTGACGACGGCGATACGTCGTTGGAAGCGGGGCGAAGACAGACATGGGTTCGAAATTCAAGGTTGCGGGGCTGCTGGCCCTCGGCGCGGTCGCCGGCGCATTGACCACGATGCAGCTGCAGGCCAGCGCGCGCAACTCGCTCGCCTCCCTTCCCCTGGAAGACATCCAGCGGCTGACCGACGTCTTCGAACGCATCAAGGCCGACTACGTCGAGCCGGTGGACGAGAAGAAGCTGATCTCCGATGCCATCACGGGCATGGTCGCCGGCCTCGATCCGCACTCTCAGTACTTCGACAAGAAGTCGTACAAGGAATTCCGCGAAGGCACTTCGGGCCGCTTCGTCGGCGTGGGCATCGAGATCGGCATGGAAGACGGCCTGGTCAAGATCGTCTCCCCGATCGAAGGCTCGCCCGCCTTCCGCGCCGGGCTCAAGCCCAACGACCTCATCACCCGCATCGACGACACCCAGGTCAAGGGCCTGACGATGGACCAGGCCGTCAAGAAGATGCGCGGCGACCCGGGCTCCAAGGTCCTGCTGACCATCTTCCGCAAGGACGAGAGCCGAACCTTCCCGGTGACGATCACGCGCGAGGAAATCCACGTGCAGAGCGTCAAGGCCAAGGACATCGACGGCTACGCCTGGGTGCGCGTCAACCAGTTCCAGGACCGCACGGTGGAAGACTTCGCCGCCAAGGTCGAGGACATGTACAAGAAGGATCCGAAGATCAAGGGCTTCGTCCTCGACCTGCGCAACGATCCGGGCGGCCTGCTCGAGGGCGCGGTCGGCATCGCGTCGGCCTTCCTGCCGCCCGACTCGGTGGTCGTCAAGACCAACGGCCAGATCAGCGAATCGAAGCAGACCTTCAAGGCCTCGCCCGACGACTACCTGCGTCGTGGCGGCAGCGATCCGCTCAAGCACCTGCCGGCCGTGCTCAAGACGGTGCCGCTGGTGGTGCTGATCAATGAAGGCTCGGCCTCGGCCAGCGAGATCGTCGCCGGCGCGCTGCAGGACTACCACCGCGGCACGCTGATGGGCGCGCAATCGTTCGGCAAGGGCTCGGTGCAGACCGTGATGCCGTTGCCGGGCGACACGGCCGTCAAGATCACCACCGCGCGCTACTACACGCCCAGCGGCCGCTCGATCCAGGCCAAGGGCATCGTGCCCGAGGTGTGGCTGGACGAGACCGCCGAAGGCAACGTCTACTCCGCGCTCCGCACCCGCGAGTCCGACCTCGACAAGCACCTGATCAACGGCGACGAGAAGAAGGACGCCGAGCGCGAGAAGGAGCGCGAGGAACAGCGCAGCAAGCTCGAGGCCGAGCTGGCCAAGAACAACAACAAGCCGCTCAAGCCGCTGCCCGAGTTCGGCTCGGCGGAAGACTTCCAGCTGACGCAGGCGCTCAACCGCCTGCGCGGCCAGCCGGTGATGGTCAGCAAGACCGCCACCGAGCGCAAGCCCGAAGAGACCGCCACCAATTGACCGCGCATCGACGCCGGCCGCGGTGCGCACGCTGGCGCGCCTGGCCGGCGTTGTCGTTTCCGCACGCGCCATGACCGACGAGGAACTGCTGCGCTACTCGCGCCATATCCTGCTCGACGAGATCGGGATCGAAGGCCAGCAACGCATCCGGTCCGCGCGCGCGCTGGTGATCGGGGCCGGCGGCCTGGGTTCGCCGGTGGCGCTGTACCTGGGCAGTGCGGGCATCGGCCGCCTCACGCTGGTGGACGACGACGCCGTCGACCTGACCAACCTGCAGCGCCAGGTCGCTCATACCCATGCCCGTATCGGCCAATGCAAGGTCGACTCGGCCCGCGCGGCGGTGCTGGCGATCGCCCCGGAGCTCGAGGTCGTGGCGATCGCGCGCCGTGCCGACGCGCAGGCGTTGGCCGGCCTGGTGGCGGACGCGGACGTCGTGCTCGACTGCAGCGACAACTTCGCCACGCGCCAGGCCATCAACGCGGCCTGCGTGGCCGCCGGCGTGCCGCTGGTCGCCGGCGCTGCGATCTCGTTCGACGGCCAGCTGTCGACCTGGGACACGCGCGCGGCCGACGCGCCCTGCTACGCCTGCGTCTTCCCGCCCGGCGCCGCGCCGCCCGAAGTGCGCTGCTCGACCATGGGCGTGTTCGCCCCGCTGGTGGGCATCGTCGGCGCGATGCAGGCCGCCGAGGCGCTCAAGCTCGTCGCGGGCATTGGCACCTCGCTGGCCGGCCGCCTGCAGATGCTCGACGCGCGCGACATGAGCTGGACCACGATCCGCGTCGCACGCGATCCCGCATGCACGGTGTGCGCCTCCCGCGGGCATGCGTCACGCGCGTGAGCGCGCGTGGGCGCTCGTTGCGCAAACCTTCCATTAAGCTGAGCTCATGAAGCATCGACCCTTGAAGGCCCGGAATTTCCGCAGTGCGGGCGAAGACGCCGCCAAGACCAAGCCGCCGTCGCTGTACGACGGGCCCGGCAGCGCCTACCACCTCGCGTTCACCGACATCGACTTCCTGCTGCAGGAGGAGTTGCGCCCGGTGCGCGTGCAGCTGGAGCTGATGAAGCCGGAGATGGTGCAGTCCAAGCTGGGCATCGAGTCCACCATCGTGCTGTTCGGCAGCGCGCGCATCAAGCCGCCCGAGACCGCGCACGAGTTGCTGGCGGTGGCGCGCAAGAGCGGCGATGCGCTGGCGATCCGGCGCGCCGAAAGCGCGGTCGCGATGAGCCACCACTATGTCGAGGCGCGCCGCTTCGCCGCGATGGTCACGGTGGGCACGCGCCACCTGGCCACGCCGATCCACGTCGTCACCGGTGGCGGCCCCGGCATCATGGAGGCGGGCAATCGCGGCGCGTTCGAGTCGGGCGGCAAGAGCATCGGCCTGAACATCGTGCTGCCGCACGAGCAGCAACCCAACCCGTACATCACGCCGGAGCTGTGCTTCCAGTTCCACTATTTCGCGCTGCGCAAGATGCACTTCCTGATGCGCTCGGTCGCGCTGGCCTGCTTTCCCGGCGGCTTCGGCACGCTCGACGAGCTGTTCGAGGTGCTCACGCTGATCCAGACGGGCAAGTCGCGCCCGCGCCCGATCCTGCTGTTCGGATCGGAGTTCTGGAAGCGGCTGATCGACTTCGACCTGCTGATCGACTCCGGCATGATCGCCCCCGACGACGTCAACCTGTTCAAGTTCGTCGAGACCGCCGACGAGGGCTGGGCGGCGCTCAAGGGGGCCTACGGTTTCGAAGGCATCGACGGGGTTCCGACGCTGGCCGCCGGAGAGATTTGATCGGCGGAATCGCTCCCAACTCGAATCATTCGCACCGCAACCGCGGGGACAATACGCCCATGACCAAAGTTTCTCTGATCGGCGCGCCGACCGACATCGGCGCAGGCGCCCGCGGCGCCAGCATGGGCCCCGAGGCGATGCGCGTGGCGCAGATCGGGCCGACGCTCGAAGCGCACGGCATCGAGGTTTTCGACCGCGGCAACCTGCAGGGCCCGCCCAATCCCTGGCAACCGCCGGTGGACGGCTTTCGCCACCTGCCCGAAGTGGCGGCCTGGAACAACGCTGTCCACGACGCGGTGTATGCCGAGCTGAGCCAGGGCCACCTGCCCATCCTGCTGGGCGGCGACCACTGCCTGGGCATCGGCTCGATCAGCGCGGTGGCGCGGCACTGCCGCGACACCGGCAAGAAGCTGCGCATCCTCTGGCTCGATGCCCACGCCGATTTCAACACCGCCGTCCTCACGCCCAGCGGCAACATCCACGGCATGCCCGTGGCCTGCCTGTGCGGCCACGGGCCGAAGGAACTGATCGAGATCGGCGGCAAGGTGCCTGCCATCAACCCGAAGTGGATCCGCCAGATCGGCATCCGCAGCGTCGACGCCGGCGAGAAGAAGTTCGTCCACGAGATGGGCCTCGAGGTGTTCGACATGCGCTACATCGACGAGATGGGCATGCGCCACGCGATGGAGCTCGCGCTGGCCACGCTCGACGACAACACGCACCTGCACGTCAGTTTCGACGTCGACTTCCTCGACCCGCAGATCGCCCCCGGCGTCGGCACCGTCATCCCCGGCGGCCCGACGTATCGCGAGGCGCAGCTGTGCATGGAGATGATCGCCGACACCGGCCGCCTCGCCTCGCTGGATGTGATGGAGCTGAACCCGGCGCTCGACGTGCGCAACCAGACCGCCGTGCTGGCGGTCGACCTGATCGAGAGCCTGTTCGGCAAGAGCACCCTGATGCGGAAATAAGGCCGCAAACGCGCCGGCGCGGGCCGCCAGCGCGGCCGGAATCCTGGCGCATACTGGGGCTGGACTTGCCGGGAGATTGTCGGGAATGAGCTTGCTGCGCGGGCTGATGGCGGTGGCCGCGAAGGCCGCGCGGTCGCTCGCGCTGCCGCTGGTGCTCGCCCTGCCCGCCGCGCATGGCGCGACCCTGCGCATCGCCAGCGCGTTCGATCCCCAGACGATGGACCCGCACAGCCTCGCGCTGCAGTACCACACGCGGGTGGATTTCCAGATCTACGAGGGCCTGGTCGGGCGCGATCGGAACTACCGCCTGGTGCCGGCGCTGGCGACGAGCTGGGCTCAGCCCGATCCGCTCACCTGGCGCTTCAGGCTGCGCCCCGACGTCCACTTCCACGACGGCAGCCTGTTCACCGCCGAGGACGCGGTCTTCTCGGTGGAACGCGCGCTGACGCCGCCGTCGCAACGCCAGTTCGTGCTCAAGGGCGTCAAGCGCGTGCGCATGGTGGACCCGCTGACCATCGACTTCGAGCTGTCGGCGCCGGACGTGTCGCTGCCGCAGAAGCTGGTGCTCGTGGCGATGATGAGCAAGCACTGGGCGCAGCTGCATCACGTCGAGCGCGCGCAGGACTTCAACGCGCGCCAGGAAACCTTCGCCGTGCGCAACGCCAATGGCACCGGTGCCTACCAGCTCGAACGCTACGAGCCCGACATCCGCACCACGTTGAAGGCGTTCCCCCAGTGGTGGAATCGCAGGAGCGCCGACAACGGCAACGTCGACCACGCCAGCTTCGTGACGATCCGCTCCGATGCCACGCGGCTCGCCGCCCTGCACTCGGGCGAGATCGACCTGGTGCTCGATCCGCCCTACCAGGACGTCGAGCAACTGCGCCACGACCCTGCGCTGGCCGTCACGCAGATCGGCGACATCTCCACCGACTACCTGACCTTCGACCAGGCCAGCGCCACCCTGCCAGGCGTCGCGCCCGGGCCCGATGGCAAGCCGCGCAACCCGTTCAAGGACGTGCGGGTGCGGCGCGCCGTGTACCAGGCTATCAACATCGATCTCGTGATTCAGAAGGTGCTCAAGGGCCTGGCCACCCCGACCGGCGAGCTGTTGGCACCGGAGTTCGGGACGCGTGCGACCGCGGTGGCGCCGCGCCTGCGCTACGACCCGGTGCAGGCGCGCGAGCTGCTGCGCAGCGCCGGCTATCCGCAAGGCTTCGACGTGACGATGGACTGCGTCAATGTCGCGTTTCGCGAGCACTTCTGCCAGGCGATCGCCGCCATGCTGACCCAGGTGGGAATCCGCGCCACGCTGCGCACGTCGCCGAGCACGCAGTTCTTCCCGATGATCACGCAGGGCCGGATCAGCCTGGCCGAGTTCGGCTTCACCGGCACCCTGGAGGACGCGTGGCAAGGCCTCAACGGACTGCTGCATACCTGGGACGTCAACGGCGGCGGCACGTTCAACGCGGGCCGCTATTCCAATGCCCGGCTGGATGCCTTGATCGACGCCGTACGCACCGAACGCGACCCGGCGAAGTGGCGCGTCCTGGTGGACACCGCGCTGAAGCTGGCCACCGACGACATCGCGTACGTGCCCCTGTATCGGCGCACCCTGAGCTGGGTGATGCAGAAAAATGTGCACGTCGTGATGCTGCCCGACGACACGATCCCGGTGCGCTGGGCCAGCGTCAGGTAACAGACCTGTCGCCAGGGCCTTGCTCGTTCGCCTCGGAGGCCGGTTAGCCGCGCCAGGGTGTGACGGATTTCTCGAACAGGTGTGACACGACGTACGATCGGGTCTTTCGGGTATGCTGCCTGCTAGCTAGCTGGACCGTGGGACTTTCCTGCGCACCAGAAAGGCCCATGACCAATACCTTGCTCCGGCACTCGCTAGGCACCAAGCTGCGCTTGGCCATCCTGGGTACCACGTTGGTGGCGCTGGTCCTGGCCCTCGGCTCGACGATCGTCTATGACCTGAGGACGTGGCACCGCGGCTGGATCGCCGACGTGCAGACCCAGGCCGAGCTGCTGGGCCACGCAAGCTCCGACGATCTGGCCGCCGGCAAGCCGCGCGGCGCGCAGGACGCCCTCGCGGCCCTGCGCCTGCAGCCGCGCATGCGCAGCGCCGCGGTCTATGACGCCCAGGGCCGCCTGTTCGCGGGCTGGCACGCGAGCGGATCCGAAGCGCCGCCGGCGATGCTGCCGGCCACCGATGCGGACGCCGGCGCGCGCGCCGCGCACGACTTGCAGGTGCGCGCCCGCATCGTCGACCAGGGTCGCGAGCTCGGAACTGCCATGGTGCGCGCCCGCGACGAGATCGACGAGCGCATCGCCGGCTACGCGCTCGTGGCGCTGGGGCTGATCCTGCTCGCGCTGGCCATCGCCTGGGCCGTGTCGGCATGGCTGAACGCGATCGTCACGCGCCCGCTCGCCGCGATGTCCGACATCGCCCAGGACGCGATCCAGCACGGCGTCTCCGCGCGCCGCGCCGCCAAGCTGGGCGATGACGAGGTGGGCGAGCTGGTGGACGCGTTCAACGGCCTGCTCGCCGAGATCGAGCGGCGCCGGTCCGAGCAGGACGCCGCCGCGGCGGACAAGGATCGCGAAGTCGCCGAACGCCGGCACGCGCAGGATGAGGTGATGCGGCTGAACGAGGAACTCGAGCGCCGCGTGCACGAACGCACCGCGCAGCTCGAGGAAACCAATCGCGACCTGCTCGCGGCCACGCGCGAGGCCGAGAACGCCAACCGCGCCAAGTCGGAATTCCTGTCCAACATGAGCCACGAGCTGCGCACGCCGCTCAACGCGATCATCGGCTTCGGCCAATTGCTGAGCCACACGGACGCCTCGGGCGGCAGCCTCGAGCGCAACCGCGGGTTCGTGCAGCACATCGTGGACGCCGGCAACCACCTGCTGACGCTGATCAACGAGATCCTGAACCTGGCGCAGATCGAGTCGGGCAACGTGTCGATCAGCCTGGAGCCCGTGGACCTGCGCGAGGTGCTCGAGGAATGCCACGCGCTCACGCGCACGGCCTCCGCGCAGCGCGGCATCCGGCTCGTGTTCCCGATGGAGACCACGCTGAGCGTCAACGCCGACCGCACGCGCCTGAAGCAGGTGCTGCTGAACCTGCTGTCCAACGCGGTGAAGTACAACCGCGAGCACGGCGCGGTGATCGTCGAATGCACGCCGGGCGACAACGGGCGCATCCGCGTCGCGGTGCAGGACACCGGCGCCGGACTGACACCCGAACAGCTGCGTTCGCTCTTCCAGCCTTTCAACCGCCTCGGCCTGGACAAGTCCACCATCGAGGGCAGCGGCATCGGGCTGGTGCTCACGAAGAGGCTGGTGGAGCTGATGGGCGGCACGATCGGCGTGCACAGCACCCCCGGCACCGGCAGCACCTTCTGGGTCGACCTGCGCAGCGCCGAGCCGGCCAGGCTCGGGGTCGCGCCGGAGCGGCCGCTTGCGCCCGTAACCCCCGACACGGTCGGCAGCGATCCCAAGGTCGCGACGATCCTGTGCGTCGACGACAACCGCGCCAACCTGGCGCTGATCACCGAGGCGCTGTCGCTGCGCTCGGACTGCATGGTGCTCACCGCCACCGACGGCCAGGCCGGCGTCGACATGGCGCGCAGCCACAGCCCCGACGTGATCCTGATGGACAACAACATGCCCATCATGAGCGGTCGCGAGGCAATGCGCATCCTGCAGGAAGACCCGGCGACCGCGGGCATTCCCATCATCGCGGTGACCGCGGCGGCGATGCCCAACATGGTGTCCGCCGGACTCGCGCAGGGCTACTTCCGCTACCTCGTCAAGCCATACGACCTGGTCGACCTGACCGACGCGATCGACGCGGCGATCGACGTGTCGCGCGCAAGGCCCGCGCCGCACAAGGACGCGTGACGCGCGTGCGTGGCGGTCAGCTTCAGCGCGCCGCGGGCGCGCGCGTCTTCTTGCCCGCCGGCTTCGCCGGCACGGCCGCCACGTCGGCGGCCCCCAATCCATCGGCTGCGAGGATCCAGCCTTCCAGCGCATCGAACTGCGCCGGCATGCCGTAGCCGGCCTGCGTGTCCGCCCAGGCGGCCAGCAGCAGGCACAGCGCGGCGTCGAGCCTGTCGCCCTGAGCGTCGGCCACCAGTTCGTCGCGCTGCGCATGCGTGAGCTTGAGCCGCAGCCCGCGCCAGCGGCCTTGCTCCAGCGCGTCGACCAGGTCCTTGCGCGCGATCAGGCGCTCCGTGGTCTGCTGCGCCCGCGTGTCGCTCTTGTACGAGCGCCGGCCTATCAGCGAGCGGGCGACCAGGCCCGGATAGCCTTCGAGCGCGATGCGGGCCGGATCGCCATCCTGCAGGCCCGCGATGTGCACGCCGGCCGCGCGCAGCGCCGGCACGCCGGCGTGCAGCATGAAGGCCACCGGGGGGTTGACCCATTTCATCGACGTGCTGCTGCCGGCCGGCCCGTCGCAGGCCCGATGCGCGAACTTGGAGCCGACGGGACGCGCGTCGCAGAACGCCGCGAAGGTGGCGACGATCTCGCTGCGCGTCAGGCTCGCGTAGTGTTCCATGCTGCCGGCCCAGTCGGACGGCCAGCCGAGGGCGGCGACCAGTTCGCGCGGCAGGCCGAAGGGCATGTCGAAGGCGGCGAGCCACGGGCCTGGCCTGCGCAGCGACTCCTCGAACGCGGCGTGCGACGTGTTCTCCTCGAAGTGCTCGAGCTTCAGCAGGCCTGGCCGCTGCCAGCGGCCCCAGGCCCAGACAATGGGCTTGCCGCGCCGCGGCGCGCTCGTGAAGTCGACGCCGGCCAAGGCGGTCGGGGCCGACTCGGCAGCGGCGGTGGAAGGCACGGCAAGGTTCATGACAGGCATTTTTGCTCACGAATGCCCGCCGCCTGAATCCGGCGCGGACGCCTTGAGGTAGTCTCGCGGCGTTGCAGACCTCCCAGCTCCGGCCTGTCCGCGCCGCCCATCCATGGTCGCGCTCGCGCCGCCCTCCCCGATGTCGTCCTCCACCGTCGCCACGTCCGCTCCAGACGCCGGGCTCTCGCGCCACCTCGCGACGGCGCGCGACTACGACGAGGACGACCCCGCGCAAGGCGCCCCGTTGCTCGAAGCCTTGATGGCCGACACGGCGCGGCCGTCGCGCCTGGGACTGCCGCCCGGCGCCACGCCCGTCTTCGAGATCGCCGCGATCCTCACGCTGGCCGCGATCGCGCTGGCGATGGTGGGCGCGCCGCTGGGCCTGTCCGCGTCATGGGTGCGCTTCTTCGACAACGTGCACTGGAGCGTCGCCGACTGCGGCGCAGCCTGGCTGTGCTGGATCGGCGCGCACGATGCGCGCCGCAATGGCCAGCAGGCCGAATACCGCGCGCGGCGCTGGTTCGCGCTCGGCTTCACGTCGTACGCGATCGGGCAGGCCCTGTGGGACCTGCAGATCTTTCTCGCCTGGCAGCCCTTCCCCGCGCCGTCCGATCCGTTCTACATGATGATGGCGCCGTGCTGCGCGCTCGGCATGATGGGCTACCTGCGTGGCCGCGTCAGCGAATCGCATCGCCTGGCCGCGGCGCTGGACACCCTGTCGCTGGCGATCGCCGTCGTCGCGCTGGCGCTGGTCATCTACCTGCCGCAACGCGGCGACATGAGCGCGCTCGCGCTCGGCGTGATGGTCGCCTATCCGACGCTGCTGCTGGCCGGTGCGTGCGTCGGCTTGATGCTGATCGCGCTGCTGCGCGTCGGACGCGGCTGGCCCATCTGGGTGCTCACCGGGATGCTCGCGGCGCACGGCGGACTGTGGATGGAGTGGAATGCGCTGACGCTCAGGCACGCGCTCGCCGACGGCGGCGCCGTCAACGCGGCGTTCTCGGTCTGCACGCTGCTGGGCGGCCTGGCGGTGACGCGCTGGCGCGTCGAGACGGCGGTCAATCCGCGCGTCGACCGCTTCTACGAAGGCGCGCTGCGCGTGCTGCCGCTGATCGTGGTGGTCTGCGTGACCTTCGCCGTGACGCTGCAGGATTCCGTGGCAAACCTGTCTCCCTCGGGGCGCCTGACCTGCGACGCCGCCGCCGTGATCGTGATCGTGCTGGCCGCCGTGCGCCAGACGCTGCAGCTGCGCGACCGCGACCAGCTGATCGAGGCCCAGCACCAGCTGCGCGACCGCGAGAACGAGCTGAGCGAGCTGAACCTGCACCTGGAGCAGCGCGTGTCCGAGCGCACGCGCGAGGCCGAGCAGCGCAACGCGGCGCTGTCGACGGCGCTGCAGCAGCTGTCGATGGCGCAGCAAGAGCTGGTGCGCGCCGAGAAGCTCGCGGGCCTGGGCTCGCTCGTCAAGGGCGTGGCCGCGGAAATCCACGCCACGCTCGCCAATGCCGACATGGTGGCGATGACGCTGCCGGCGCAGGTCGAGGCCCTGGCCCGCCTGCAGTCCACGCCCGCGGAGGCGCCCGGCGACGAGCGCCGCCGCAGCCAGGTCAGCAGCTACGTCAGTGCGCTGCATGGCAGCCACGTGCAGCTGGGCCAGTCCCTGAACCAGGCACAGCACGTGATCGCGGTCTTCCAGCAGATCGCCGTCGACCAGACCAGCGGCCAGCGCCGCAGCTTCGACCTGCTGGCCAGCGTGCGCGAGATGGTCGATCTCACGCGCCTGGCGCATCGCCACGATCCGGTCGAGATCATCGTCACCGGCGAGACCGACCTGATCCTCGACAGCTACCCCGGCGCGATCGGCCAGGTGCTCAACCAGCTGATCGCCAACGCCGTGGTGCATGGCTTCGCGGGCGCGGGCGAAGGCACGATCTCCGTGCGCGTGTGGCCCTCGGGACATGACGCCGTGCGCATCACCGTGCACGACAACGGCGTCGGCGTCGCCCCCGAGAACGTGCCGCAGGTGTTCGCGCCGTTCTTCACCACGCGCGTCGCGCAAGGCGGCAGCGGCCTGGGCCTGACGATCTCGCGCAACATCGTCAACGGCATCCTGGGCGGCCGCATCGAGCTGGTGTCGCCGCCGGACGCGGGCACGACGGTCACGCTGACGCTGCCGCGGCTGGCGCCGCGATCGCAGGGCTAGCCACGGACGGGGCGCCCGGCACGAGGGCGCAACGGGGCATGGCGCGATCCTAGAATCGGCTCTCGAACACACGACCCGCGAGGAACCCGATGCTGAAGATCCTGGGCAAGCCCGTCTCGATCAACGTCCGCAAGGTGCTGTGGTTGTGCGAGGAGCTGGCGCTGCCCTGCGAGCTCGAGGCCTGGGGCGCGGGCTACCGCGACACCCACGTGCCCGAGTTCACGGCACTGAATCCGAATGCGATGGTGCCGGTGCTCGTCGACGGCGATGCGGTGCTGTGGGAATCCAACACGATCTGCCGCTACCTGGCGGGCAAGCACGGGCGCGACGACCTGCTGCCGCGTGACGCGCTCGCGCGGGCGCGCGTCGAGCAGTGGATGGACTGGCAGGCGGGCGAGCTGAACAACTCGTGGCGCTACGCGTTCATGGGCCTGGTGCGCGGCAGCGGGGCGCACCGGGACGCGGCCGCGATCGCCACCAGCGCCGCCACCTGGAATCGCCACATGGCCATCCTCGAAGGCCAGCTCGCTAAGAGCGGCGACTTCGTCGCCGGCGCGACGTTCACGCTCGCCGACATCGTGCTGGGCCTGTCGGTCAATCGCTGGTTCATGACGCCGATCGAACGGCCCGGGCTGCCGCACGTGCAGGCCTACTACGACCGCCTGGCCACGCGCGCGGGGTTCCGCCGGCACGGTCGCAATGGCACGCCCTGAGGGCTGTCGGGAGTTCTGCCGGAATTCTGTCGGGAATTCACCCGACTTATCGACGCATCGCGGGCCGGCGCCGGGTTCTAGAGTGCCAGGGTGCCCCTGACTGCCCGGCAGGCAGGCAAGCCCCATCGATCCCCGCCCTCCGACGAAGAAAGCGCCATGTCAGCCCCTGCCCGTCCCACCGCCGCCCTCACCTTCAAGAACAAGATCGCCCTGCTGGCCGGCGTGGCGATCGCCGGCATCGTGCTGCTCACGGCCGGCGCCGCCTGGACGTTGCGCGCCGAGATCATCGACGGCCGCAAGGCCGGCCTCGTGATGGCCGTGCAGTCGCAACGCAGCATCGCCGCCGCCTTCGAGGCCAAGGCCGAGAAAGGCGAGATGACGGTCGAAGCGGCGCAGAAGGCCGCGGCCGACGCCTTGCGCGGCGCCCGCTTTGGCGGTGCCGACGGCAAGGCCAACTACTTCTTCATCTGGAACACCGATGGCGTGGGCGTGATGCATCCGTTCAAGCCCGAGTGGACCGGCCAGAACATGATGGGCAAGATCATGGATCCGAACGGGCTGGACATCATTGCCGCGCTGGTCAAGGGCGCCAAGGGGAGCCCGGACGGCACCGCGTTCGTCCCGATGAACTTCCCGCGTCCGGGCAAGACCGAACCGGTGCCCAAGCTGCAGTACGTGAGCACCGTGCCCCAGTGGAACTGGATCATCGGCTCGGGCCTGTACATGGACGACGTGGACGCCGAGGTGTTCTCCACGCTGGTCAAGGGCCTGGCCTTCGCGTCGGTGCTGCTGCTGGCAATCGGCGCCATCGGCATCTCGATCTATCGCAGCGTGATGCGCCAGATCGGCGGCGAGCCGGCCGTCGCGCTGGCGGCCATGAACGACGTCGCGCGCGGCGACCTCGCTGTGCAGCTGCGCAACCCCGTGCCGGGCAGCGTGATGGCGGGCCTGGCGACGATGATCGAGTCGCTGCGCGCCACGGTCACGCAGATCCGCCGCGCCACCGACAGCATCGCGACCGCCTCCGGCGAGATCGCCATCGGCAACAACAGCCTGGCGAGCCGCACCGAGCAGACCGCGTCCGCCCTGCAACAGGCGGCCGCCACGATGGAGCAGCTGACGCACACGGTGCGCGAGACCTCCGAGTCGGCCTCCGAGGCCAACAAGCTGGCCTCCTCGGCGGCCGACGGCGCCACCAACGGCGGCCAGGTCGTCTCCCGCGTCGTCACGACGATGGACGAGATCAACGCCAGCTCCAGGAAGATCACCGACATCATCGGCGTGATCGACGGCATCGCGTTCCAGACCAACATCCTCGCGTTGAATGCGGCGGTCGAGGCCGCGCGCGCCGGCGAGCAGGGCCGCGGCTTCGCCGTGGTCGCCGCCGAGGTGCGCAGCCTGGCGCAGCGCTCGGCCAACGCGGCGCGCGAAATCAAAGCGCTGATCGGCGCCTCGGTGGATCGCGTGGAGGTCGGCGGCCAGCTCGTCACCGAGGCCGGCGGGACCATGCAGGGCATCGTCGACGGCGTGCACCGCGTCAGCGACATCATCCAGGAGATCACCCGGGCCAGCGCCGAGCAGGCCACGGGCATCGGCCAGGTCAACGTGAGCGTGTCCGAGCTCGACCAGATGACGCAGCAGAACGCCGCGCTCGTCGAGGAGTCGGCCGCCGCGGCCGAGAGCCTGAAGGAACAGGCGCGACAGCTGGCCGCCATCGTGCAGGTCTTCCAGCTCGAACGCTGAGAGAATCGACGCTCCGTTTCGGGAGCACAGCATGACCCAGCCCGTCCTCGTCGAGCTCTGGCGCGGCGAGATCGTCGAGTCCTTCCATCGCGGCGCGTTCGCCGTCGTCGATGCCGCCGGCGCGGTGCTGCAGCGCGGCGGCGACATCGAGCGTCCGGTCTACGCGCGCTCCGCCGTCAAGGGCCTGCAGGCGCTGCCGCTGGTGGCCTCCGGCGCGGCCGATCGCTTCGGGTTGAGTGACGAGGAGCTGGCCCTGGCCTGCGCATCGCACGGCGGCCAACCGGAGCACGTCGCGACGGCGAAGTCCATGCTGGCCAAGGCCGGACTCGACGCCGACGTGCTGGAGTGCGGCGTGCACTGGCCGTCGAACGAACAGGCCGCGCGTGCCCTGGCCGCCGGCGGCCAGGCGCCTTGCGCGCTTCACAACAACTGCTCGGGCAAGCATTCGGGCTTTGCCTGCCTGGGCGCGCTAATGGCCGGCGATGCCGAGCGCGCGCGGGGATTGCTGCGCGGCTATGTCGAGCCGGAGCATCCGGTGATGCGCGAGATCAGCGCGTCGCTCGAGTCCGCCACCGGCGTGCGCGTGGCCGACGCCCCGCGCGCCACCGACGGCTGCTCCATCCCCACCTTCGGCTTTCCGCTGCGCGCGCTGGCGCACGCGTTCGCGCGCTTCGGCACGGGCGCGGGCCTGACGCCCGAGCGCGCACGCGCC
>JADMIO010957473.1_pt1 | contig 24008 bp, 18 predicted proteins | sample 8958161 | NCBI WGS metagenome assembly JADMIO01 (sample SAMN16585339, study PRJNA669376) | soil metagenome | isolation source: Crop rotation soil | place: USA: Cullars Rotation, Alabama | collected 2011
AGCCGGGCGCCGGAGCGCTGCGCCAGATACAACGCGGCACGCGCCTGCACGTCGACATCCTCGTTCCGGGCGGCCCGCTCGAGCGCCGCCACCGCTCCCGCGAGCGACAGCGCGCGCACCGCCCGCAGCCGGACCTCGGGCGATCGGTGCGAAAGCAAGCGCTCGCCGAGCGCGAGCCAGTCCCGCCGCTCGCTGTTCGAAAATAGCGTGAGTGCGCGGAGCAACACCCGCGCGTCGTCGTGATACAGGATGAGCGCGGGAATCAACCGGTCCCGGCCGCGCTCGGCGAGCAGGTTCATGGCGGCGATCACGTCGTCGGGATCGGGTCGCGCCAGCGCCTCGAGCAGCGCCTGCACCGCGGTCAAATCGAGCTCGCGCGCGCCCTCGCGCCCGAGCTCACCGCGACCGAGCGCGCGCCGAAACAGCTCCAGATACGGGGCCTGCACGCGCATGCTCGCCGCGAGCCAGAGCCCGGCCAGCACCGCGCCGAGCAGGCTGAGCGTCACCGCCCGCGCCTGGCCCAGCGTCGTCAGCAGCACCAGCGCCACCGCTGCCAGGGCCTGCGCGCCGCGCGCCACGAGACCGTCGACCACCGCCTTGGCTGCCGCCTTGCGCCGACGCTCGATGGGCGCCCAGAGCAGCTCGAGGGCCACGCGCTGCACGGAGTTGCGCAGCACACCCTCGAGCCCGCGCAGGCCGACCGTGGCAAACATCGGCGCGCCCGCCAGCGTGGTGGCCAGCGCAGAAACCAACAGCAGGCTCGGGCTGAACAGCGACACACCGAGCACGCCGAGGCGCGCCACGAGCGGCCCGGTGACGACGACCTGCAACGCCAGCGTCACGGCGTTCGAGATCAGGTAATAACGCGCGAAGAATGGACCGAGCGCCGCCCCCGAGACGGCGGACACGGTGCGCGCCTTGAACGCGTAATCGACCACGACCGACAGCGCCGTCGAGAGCGCGACCAGGAGCGCGATCGTGCGCGCCAGGGGCTCCCGCCGCGTCGCCCCCACCCCACCCGTCTCCGGCGGGGCGACGACCCCCGCGGCGGCGGGCTCGTCCTCCAGCTCGACAAACGTCGCGGCCAGCGCCGCCAGCATGTACCCGAACGCCGCTGCGCCGAGCAACACGTCGGGACCATGCCGCTCGAGCAGCAGCGCCGACAGCGCCGCGCCGCACACGGCGCCCAGCACTCCACCGGCGGCGAGCGGCCCGAACAGGCGCCGGCCCTGGGCCGCCGTGAAAGCGAGCGAGGCCACGCTCCAGAACTGCGCGACCGCCCAGGTGATGGCGATCGCGCCGAACACGTACAGGCCGAACACCGTCAACGTCGAGTGCGGCCGCAGCCGGAACCAGGCCACCCCGAACGCGCTGCCGAGCAGCGTCAGGACCAGCGCGTCGCGCGCCCCGACCAGCCCGGGCAGGCGCCGCAAAAGCGGCGTGAGCAGCAGCGTACCGACCGCCACGCACACGTACACCAGCGCGAGCCGTTCGGGCGGCAGGCGGCTCAGAAACAGGGTGTCCCGCGCGGTTTCGAGCAGCGTGTGCGAGCCGATGAGCAGCGCGTGCAACGCGAACGAGAGCCCAAACGCACGCCCCTCCCCGGAACGGATTTCGAGCAGCGGCGGAAACGAGGAGCTTGCCACGTTCCCGGACACCTATCGCAGATTCCCGAGGGCCGCGCGACCCTGGCCATACGCCTGCCGCGGTATTACGCTGCCGAGCATGGGCCACATGTGCCAAACCCAGAACCTCGGCTCGCGCGTCCGCCGGCAGCACGTCCGGATCGGGGTGCTGTGGTTCGCGCTGGCGCTCGTGCTCGGCTTCGTGCTGGTCGAGCGAGGCGCCGCCGGGCGGCTCGGCTTGCTGCTGGCGATGCCCCTGGCCATCGGCACCTATTGCCTGCTGTCCGGCAGCCTCGGCGTGTGCGTCTACACCGGCGTCCAGGGCCGGCGCCTGGCAAACCACGGCGCCGAGATGGTGCCGGATGAGACACTGCGCCGGCGACTGGTGCGCCGCGGCTTGGCGCTCGCAGGGCTGAGCTGCACGCTCGGCGGGCTCGGCGCCCTCGCGTTCGTCGTCAGCATTTGAGAGCGCGGGGCAGGAGCGGAGGCCTCTCGACGGCCCGGCGCCGAGCGTCTAACCTCCCGCCACGGATGCCAATCACCGACGCCCCCTCCCAACGCAAGCAGAGCCCCAGCAATCTGGTCTGGCTCGATCTAGAGATGACGGGGCTCGACGCGCAGAGCGACGTGATCTTGCAGGCGGCGTTGATCATCACCGACGCCGAGCTGTCGCCGCTCGAGCAGTTCTGCTGTGACATCTGGCAACCCGAGGCGGCGCTGGCCAACATGACGCCGTTCGTGCACGACATGCACGACAAGACGGGGCTGCTGGCGCGCGTGCGGCGCTCCAAGACGGAGCTGCGGCGCGCCGAGCAGCAGCTGCTCGAGATCGTGAGCGGCTGGTGCCCCTACGGCGCAGTGTTGTGCGGCAACAGCATCTGGCAGGATCGGCGCTTCGTCGATCGCTACATGCCGGGCCTCTCGGCGTACCTCACCTATCGCCTGGTGGACGTCAGCGCCATCAAGGTGCTCGCCAAGACCTGGTACGGTGCTGGCGCGCTCTACAGCAAGCCGAGCGAGGGTGAGCACGACGCGCTCGTCGACATCCAGAACTCGATCGCCGAGCTGTTGCATTACAAGCAAACGCTGTTCCGCTAGCCCGCGGGTCTCGGGCCTCGCAGACGGCTCACGTGCTCGCTGTCGAAAGCGAGCTCGGGCGGCTCTTGGCCGCGTCGTCGGCCGCGCTCAGCTCGCCCGCGATGCGGATCGCCGCCTCGAGATCGTCGGCCATGCGCAGCTTCGGGTATTTCTCCACGAGGCGGGCTTTCTCGAAGACCTTGCGGGGCCTCGGCAGCGGCCCGGCGAGCACGACTTCCTGCTTGTGACGCAGCAGGCTGGCGATGGCGTTGTCGAGCGCGACCAACCCGGTGCTGTCGATCACCGGCACGCGCCCGAGGTGCAAGATCATGACACCGCCGCGACGGTCGTGCTGGCTGGCATGTAGCGCTGCGACCGCGTTCTGGGCGGCGCCGAAGAACAACGGGCCGTTGATCTCGTAGAGGTGGACGCGAGGCGGCAGCACCACCTCGGAGCCCTGGTCGGACTCCACGACCAGCCGCGCCCTGGTCAGCTCGGCCATGCGCCGCATGAACAGGATCGCCGCCAGCACGAAACCGACGGAGACGGCGATGACCATGTCGAAGATCACGGTCAAGCCGAAGCACGTGAGCAACACGAGCACGTCGCTCTTCGGTGCCACGCGCAGCACGCCGATGAAGCCGTGCAGCTCGGACATGTTCCATGCCACGAGCAACAGCAACGCGGCGAGCGCGGCCATCGGCACGTGGGCCACGAGCGGCGAGAGCAGCAGGATGGACAGCAAGATCACGCCCGCGTGGGTGACGGCCGCAAACGGCGAGCGGGCCCCTGCGCGGATGTTGGTGGCGGTCCGCGCCAGGGCGCCCGTGGCGGCGATGCCGCCGAAGATGGCGGCGAGGATGTTGCCGATCCCGAGCGCGACGAGCTCGGCGTTGGGGTCGTGCTTGGTGCCCGTCATGCCGTCGGCGATGACCGCCGAGAGCAGAGACTCGATCGCGCCCAGCAGCGCGATGGCGAACGCGGAAGGCAACAGCTCGCGCACCAGCGACAGCGAGAGCTCGGAGCCAAAAGGCCAGGCCGGCGACGGCAGGATGGCGGGGATGCCGGGGACGCTCACGCCGTCGACGAGCGTATGAAAGCGTGTGCCGATGGTGTCCACACCCCAGGCAGGAAACCAGCGCGAGAGCAGCGCGACGAGCACCGAGCTGAGCCCGATCGCCACGAGCGGCGCCGGGATTCGCTTGGTGAGCCGCGGCAATGCGAGCAGCACACCGAGCGTGCCCAGCGCCACCAGCAACTCGGGCAGGCGCGCGCTGTGTCGCGCGTGCCACAACGCGGCGAGCTTATCGCCATAGTGATCGGGCATGGGCCCCGTCGACAGGCCGAACACGTCCTTGATCTGCAAGGTGGCGATCACCGTGGCGATGCCCGTGGTGAAACCGGTGGTCACCGGGTGTGGGATGAACTGGATCAACGTCCCGAGCCGAGCAGCGCCCAGCCCGACCAGCATCAGCCCCGCAAGCAGGCCTGCCGTGAGCAAGCCGGAGAGCCCGTGCTGGTTGAGCACGGGGGCCAGGATCACGACGAACGCCGCCGTGGGGCCCGTGACCTGGAACTTGCAGCCACCGAGCAGCGCGACCACGGCGCCCGCGACCATGGCTGTATAAAGCCCGTGCTGCGGCGCAGCGCCGACGGCGATCGCGAGCGCCATCGAGAGCGGCAACGCCACGACGCCCACGACCAGCCCGGCGAGCACGTCCGCGCGCAGATCGGCGCGGCCGTAGCCTCTGGCGAACACCCTGCGCAGCGCCGTCGCGATCGGTACGCCGGTGGAGGCAGCGGCTGGCGTGAGAGTGGACACGGAGGCTGGAGACTTGGTCATGGAACGCGCCGAGCGCGGCGCTCTCACGACCCATCGCGAGCCAGCGTCGCCTGGCGCATGATACGGCACTGCTGGCGCTCGCCGGCGCGCGTTCGCACGCGAATAATTTGCGTGCAACTGAGCGGCGGCGCAGAGGCCGCGCGGCCGAAGGCCGCTTCAGTTCAGATGACGATCAAACTGGATGGGGCGCGCCAGGGTCGCGGCGCTCTGCCCGAGCCGCTCGATGTCGCACGGCTTCTTCAGGATCACGGCGTGCAGGCGCTCGGCTTCCCGAGCCGCTTCCCCGCTGGGCGGCTCGCCGAGCATGATCACCGGGATCTGAGACGGCACGTGCTGTGAGCTTTCACGCAACTCGCCGACCAGGTCGAGCCCGTTCATGCCCCGCAGCTCCATGTCGGTGATCACGAGGTCGTACGCGCTGCCTTGCCGCATCAGCATCGCCATGGCCTCGAAGCCGCTGAACGCTTCGTCCACCTCGTAGCCCTTGCCACGCAGCGCACGCGCGATCGAACGGCGCAGCTCGTCATCCTCTTCGGCGAGCAACAGACGAGCGGGACGCAGATCCGGCGGCGGGCGCAGCGCGATGTCGTCGCCGTCCTCGTACAACATGTCATCAGCATCCGCGTCGTCGGTGGCGTCGTAGAAATCGGCGTCATCCACATCGTTCCAGCTCGTTTTCATGGCCATGGTTCAGTCTCCAGCTCCGAGAATTGAAGGCGCCGCGCCCGCCCGCGGGGTCCTGCGGTCCGACGGCGCGGCGTTGTTTCTCCAGCATCGCGCGTGCCAAACCTGCGAGCGCCGCAGCGACCCCCAGATTTGGAGCAATTGTTGGCCTGGCGAGGGTCGAGCCCCGCTGCGCGGGCAGGGCCGATCGCCCCGGGCGCGGACTGTCGAGATTTCCCACAGCCGAGAAATCCCACGCTTTCATCGCCCGGGCCGGGGCCGACCAGGCCCGACGTCGCGTCGGACACAAAATATTGTAATCATTAATGTTATTTCCAGATCGAGGCGCTTTCCCGCGGCCTGGCACGGCGGCTGCTGATGGGTCCATCGAAACCTTTCGCCCCCTCGGGGACACGGAGGAGGAGATTCATCCATGACCATTCGTTCACACGCCCTCGCAGCCCTTGGCGCTCTCGCGCTCGCCAGCCAAAGCCTCGCGTGCCAGAGCTCGGCGCAGGCCATGACCCCCGGCGCGACGCCGCCTGCTGCTGCCGCACAGCCCAGCGCTGCGCCCGTGGCCGCCACGGTCGCCCCAACGGGCTCGCCTGATTTTGCCACCGTCGCCGAGCGCATCCTGCCGAGCGTGGTGAGCATCCATGTCGAGCAGCAAACGGAGCAGAGCTCCGCGGAGGGGCCGGAGATGGGCCCGGGCTGGCTCTTCCGTCAGATGCCCGGCTTCGGCCACAACTTCCGCATGCCCACTCCTGGGCCGCGTGAAGGGCTGGGCAGCGGCTTCGTGATCGACGCCGCGGGCGGACTGATCTTGACGAACTACCACGTCGTCGACGACAGCACGCAGATCGACGTCACCGTCGGTACCCCGGACGGCGCGCACCAGACGCTGAGCGCGACCGTGGTGGGCAAAGCGCCCGACTTCGACGTAGCGCTCCTGCGCACCGAGAAGCCGCTGAACGTGCCGGCGCTGCCGCTCGGCGACTCGGATCGCCTGCGCGTCGGGGAGTGGGTGATGGCCATCGGCAACCCCTTCGGCCTGTCGCAGTCGATGAGCGTGGGCATCATCTCGGGCAAGCACCGCGAGGACATGAACCCCTCGGGCCATCAGGGCATCTACGACTTCTTGCAGACCGACGCCTCGATCAACCCGGGTAACTCGGGCGGGCCGCTGGTGGACATGAACGGTCGCGTCGTGGGCATGAACACCGCGATCAGCGCGCAAGGCTCCGGCATCGGTTTTGCGATCCCGAGCAGCATGCTGTCTCGGATTTTCCCGAGTCTCAAAGACAAGGGCGAGCTCAGCCGGAGCTGGATCGGCGTGCAGGTGCAAAACCTGACGCCCGAGCTGGCCAAGAGCTACGGGCTGCCGTCGACGGCCGGAGCGCTCGTCGCGGACGTGGTGCCGAACAGCCCCGCGGCGCGCGCCGGCGTGCAAGCGGGCGACGTGCTCACGCGCTTCGACGGCAAGGCGGTCGACTCGAGCTCGGCGCTGCCGGTGCTGGTGAGCCTGACCGAAAGCGGGCACGAGGTCGACGTGGACCTCTGGCGCGGCGGTCACAAGGAATCGGCGAAAATCCGGCTCGAGGCGCGCCCGGGCGACGGCGGCACGCGCGCCAAATCGGAGCGCGCGAGCGGAGGTTTCGGGTTGGAGCTGCAGACGCTCACGCCCGAGTTGCGGCAGCAGCTCGGCGTCGACGCCAGCGGCGGGGCCTTGATCGCCGAGGTGGCACCGAACAGCGCTGCCGCGCGCGCCGGCCTGCGACCGGGTGACGTCGTGGTCGAAGCCCAGGGCAAGGCGGTGCAGAACCCGGGGGAGCTGTCGAGCATGCTCCAGAAGCTCTCGTCGGGCCAGGTGATGCGGCTCAAGGTACAGCGCGGCGACGTCAAGTCCTTCGTCGCGCTCGCCAAGCCGTGACGCAGGCGCCGACCGCCGCGGGCTCCCGATACCTCAGGTCTGGCCCGCGGCGGTCTGGCGCAGTATCTACTGTGGGCGCATGCGCCTTTCCTACAAGCTGAGCCTCGGCGTCGGGCTGTCTCTGGCGGCGGCGCTCGGCGTCGAGGCCGTGACCACGGTGCAGCGCGCCGTCACCGAATACGAGACCGACCTGTTGAATCACACCGCCCAGCAAGCGCATGCGTTGAGCATCTCCGTGGCCAAGATGTGGCTGTCGTTCGGTGACGCGGGGGCGATCGAGGTGCTCGGCGCCGCCAACGACGTGTCGCCGGAGGTGGGCGCTCACTGGGTCAATCTGCGCACGCTCTTGAGCTCGACGCTGGAGCTGACGGATGCGGAGGTCGGGCGCTTGCGGCAGGGCCTGCCCGTCGCGCGCCTGGTGGGCCTGGCCACCCCCGAGCGTGCGGCGGTGGCGTTCAGCCCGGTCGTGCTCGACCGCCAGGTGTACGGCGCCGTCCAGGTCTCGCAGCGCGCGGTGCGGCGCACCGATCTCATCCGCTGGCACGCCGAACGCGCGCTGGCCACGGCCGCCGCGTTGCTGATCATCGCGGGCGTCTGCGGCTCGCTGCTCGGGCTGCGCTGGGTGGCGCGGCCGGTGCAGAAGCTCGCGGAGAAAGCGGCCCGCATCGGCAAGGGCGACTTCGCCGGTGACGTGGAGCTCGCCACGCGCGACGAGTTCGAGCTGCTGGCCGACACCCTGAACGAAGCGTCGCGCGAGCTGGCCGCATCGCGCGAGCGGCTCGAGCGCGAGACCCGTGCGCGGCTCGACGCCCTCGACCAGGTGCGTCGCGCCGATCGCCTGGCCGCCGTCGGGCGCATCGCCGCAGGGCTCGCGCACGAGCTCGGCACACCGATCCACGTGTTGTCCGAACGCGCCAAGATGGCGCGCCAGGGCGAGGTGGAGCCCGAGGATCTGCCGCGCACGCTCGACATCATCATCGAGCAAGGGGCGCGCATCGCGAGCACCATCCGGCAGGTGCTCGATCTGGCGCGCATCGAAGCGCCGAAACGCTCCAGCGTGAACGTGCGCCTGCTGCTCGACTCCACGCGCGAGCTGCTGGCGCCGATCGCGCAGAAGAAAGGCATCGAGCTGCGCGTCGAGGCTCCTGACCAGGCCATCGCCGAGCTGGACGCGGGCCAGATCCGCCAGGTACTGATGAACCTGGTGATGAACGCGATCCACGCCATGACGGGCCCGGGGCAAATCTGGATGCGGCTGCGCGACGCACCGGGCACCCCCGTCGCCCCCGGCGCCAAGCCCGACCCGGAGCGTGTCCCGAGCTGGGTCATCGAGGTCGAGGATCAGGGCGTGGGCATCGCCCCCGAGAACGCGGGCCGCGTCTTCGAGCCCTTCTTCACCACCAAGCCGATCGGCGAAGGCACGGGGCTCGGCCTGTCCATCGCGGCAGGCATCGTGCAGGAACACGGCGGGACGATCAGCGTCGACTCGGTGCTGGGCCGGGGCTCGACGTTCAGGGTGCGGCTGCCGCGCAGCGGCCTGACGGAGGCTGAGACATGAAGGGACGAGTGTTGGTCGTCGACGACGACAAGAGCATGCTCGAGCTGTCGAGCGAGCGGCTGCGCAAGCGGCAGTTCGAAGTCGTCACCGCCCAGGGCGCGGCCGAGGCGCGGCTCGCTTTCGACTCGGCAGAGCCGGACGTGGTCGTCACCGATCTGAACATGCCAGGCCAGAGCGGCATTCAGTTCTGCGAGTGGGTGGTGACCAACCGCAGCGACATCCCGGTCATCGTGATCACGGCATTCGGCAGCCTGGACACGGCCATCGCCGCGATCCGCGCCGGCGCCTACGATTTCATCCCCAAGCCGTTCGAGATCGACGTTCTTTCCATCGCGCTGGAGCGTGCGATCAAGCATCGCGAGCTGCACCACGAGGTCAAGCGCTTGCGCTTCTTGCTGGACGCCACGCGCGGCATGGGCGAGCTGATCGGCGACAGCCCGGTCATGCAGGAGCTCAAGGAGCTGATCGCGCGCGTCGCCGAGTCTCAAGCATCCGTGCTCGTCACCGGCGAGAGTGGCACGGGCAAAGAGGTCGTGGCGCGCCTGTTGCACCAGCGGGGGCCACGGGCCGACAAGCCCTTCATGGCGCTGAACTGTGCCGCAATGCCCGAGCACTTGCTGGAAAGTGAGCTGTTCGGCCACGTGCGTGGCGCCTTCACCGATGCCAAGACGGACAAGGTCGGCCTGTTCGTGCAGGCCAACCACGGCACACTCTTCCTGGACGAGATCGGGGACATGCCGCTCAGCCTGCAACCCAAGCTGCTGCGGGTGCTCGAAGAGCGCAAAGTGCGCCCCGTGGGCGGGAGCAAAGAAGTCTCGGTCGACCTGCGGCTGATCGCGGCAACCCACCGCGATCTGGAGGACGCGATCGTCCAGGGCCAGTTCCGCGAGGATCTCTATTTCCGTCTGAACGTGATCCAGCTCGCGCTGCCGCCCCTCCGCGCGCGTGGGAGCGACGTGCTGTCGATCGCGCAGTCGTTCGTGAACACCTTTGCCAAGCAATCGGGCAAAGCCGTGGTGGGGCTCACGCCCGAGGCCGCCGAGCGTCTCGCGTCCTATGCCTGGCCGGGCAACGTGCGCGAGCTGCGAAACGCCATCGAGCGCGCCGTCGCTCTGACGCGACACGAGAGCATCACGGTCGACGATCTGCCCGAGCGCATCCGCGCCTACAAGGTCTCGCACGTGCTGGTCGCCACCGACGACCCCGAAGAGCTGGTCAATCTGGCGGAGGTCGAGAAGCGTTACATCGCGCGCGTGCTCGGTGCCGTCGGTGGTAACAAGTCGAGCGCCGCCAAGATCCTCGGCATCGATCGCACCACGCTCTACAAGAAGCTTCAGCAGTACAAGATCGGTTGAGCCGCGCGCGGCCGACAGGGTGCCCTGTTCAGCCGTCGGGGTGCCCTGTTCAACCGTCGGGGTGCGCCGTTACGCCGCGCTCCCGACGAGCCTCGTGGCGTATTGGCCGAGCCTCAGTTGCCGAGCCAAATGGGCACGTGGCGCAGACGACAACAGGGTCTCATGGCCCGGCGGCACGTCCTTTGCAGCACTCCAGAGCTGATGCGCGGAAAATGTCGGCACTCTGCCGCACGAACTGGAGCCTGGTTTCAAGATGCCCATGAATCAAGACACCGTTTGGCAACGCCTGATCGAGGTCGGGCCGTTCGCAAACGAGGATGAAGCCCGGCGCGCCTTCGAGGCGACGCTGCGGGCGTTGCGCCGCGGCCTGAGCGAAGACGAGGCGGATTGGCTGGCGGTCGCGCTCGGTCCCACGCTCGCGGAGCCGCTGCTTCGCGAGGGTTACGCTGGCGACCTGCCGAAGGTCGAGCTGTACCGCTGGATGAAACGCTACACGAAAGCCCGCAAGGGCATCGCCGTCGAATACGCACAGGTGGTCTGCCGCGTGCTCGCCGAGCTGCTGCCCGACGCGGATCTCGAACGCGTGAAGCGGCACCTGCCGCAGCTCGCGTTCTTGTTCGAGCGCCCCGTGCCCGGTGCGCCACTGCCCGCACGCCACAGGCGCGGCGACTCCGGCGACCGCACGCTCGCAGGGGGCAGGCCCGGCTCGAGTCGTCCGCTGAGTGACGCGGCGCCGAGGAGCGAGCGGCACTCGCCCGGCTCGGAGCGGAGCCAGGGCCCGGGTGTTGCGCCGCCGCGTGACACCCATGCAGAGGGCACGCTGGCAGGCGCGCGCGGGCTGCTTCAGGACCGCGAGAGCCGCGCGTTCCGCGGCGCGGGCCACGGCATCGTTCGGCATTGAGCCGCGACACGTCGCCGGGCGGGTCCCGGCGCCGTGCTCGCGTGCGCCGGCTCACTCGAAGGTGATGCCGGCGCTGGGGACGCCCGTGATCGTGTTCGCCAGGCCGCCGAGCGTGCCTTGCGCAACCGTGAGGAACACCATCATCATACGCGTGCCAGCCGTGACGGGAACGGATATCGCGCCGCTGCCCGTCAGCTCGTCGCCGACGAACGCAACGGTGAAGGGGCCCACGCCCAGCGGCAGGACGGCGTCCCCGTTTCGCCCGTGTCGCCCTCGACACCGTTGCACACCACCTGGCGGCCGTCGATCTCGTCGAACTCGAGCTCGCCGTTGTCCTCGACCGCGTCGGCAGGGGTCGCCAGGAAGGAGACCCCTTCCCCGTCGTCGAGGCCGACCAGGATCTCGATGCCGCCGAAGTCGCACTCGTCGGTGTCAACCAGCTCGTTCACGACCACGAGAGAGCTATGCCCGTCGAGGCCGTCGTCGCCGACGTCGCCCTCGTTGCCGTCGTCGCCAGCGGCTCCGGTGGCGCCCCGTGCGCCGTTGCACACGAAGCGGACGCCGTCGATCTCTCCCTCGCTCAGCTCGCCATCCGCGTCGGTGTCCACGCCGTAGTCGACCCTCAGACCGCCGTTCGCACAATCGGCGCCTGGGTCCACGGGCGACATGCTGGTCAGCGCGTTCGCCCCGGCGAGCCCCGTCGGACCCGTGGGGCCCGTCGCGCCGTCGCTGCCGTCGGCGCCGTCACAGATGTAGGCAGAGACGTCCACCTCGGTGCGATCGAGGATGCCGTTGTCATTGTCGTCGAAACCGCTGTCGATGCGCTTGCCACCATTGAGGCAGTTGTCGCCGGCAGGCTCCTCGCTGGTCTGCGCCAGGGTGCTCTTGCCGAAATCGCCAATCTCGTAGCAGCTCTGCTGCGTCGTGCCATCGGGAAGCAGCACGGGCTCGCACACGGTCGAGTTGTCGTGGCAGCTCTGAAGGAGGAGTGGGCCCAGCAGGCCGCCGAGCGCCCCGCAGTAGCGAAGGGATATCTTGCGCATTGATTCTCCGATGACTCGAGGATAGTTAACGTCGGGCGCTTCGAGCGCCTCACACGACGACGCACCCCGTTCGACACCATGCGGTTCGGGGGCTACGCCGCTTAAGAGAACGCGCGCCGCCGCTCTGGATTTTGTCGAGAACGCGCCTGCCGAGGCCGTTGTCGGCCCCGCTCCTGCAGGGCAACCGGCGCCCGGGTGACATTCTTAAGTCAGCGCGGGGCGAGATTTGCGCCGACGTGATGACACGACAAGCGCTGTGTCACGAAGATCCAACCGGGCGCGCAGCGCCTCGGCTCAGGTCATGCCTGGCGTTCGGCGTTGGCCGCGACCTGCAGCGCGTCGAGCGCCTCACGCACCCGGGCGAGCAACTCGTCGTTGGTAAACGGCTTGTTGAGCACGTTCGCGCCCGGGCCCAGCTCCGCGCCACCGGCGTAGCCGGAAATGAAGAGCACCCCGGCGTCCGGCCGCAGCTCGACGAAGCGGCGCGCCAGCTCCACCCCGCCCAGGCGCGGCATGCTGACGTCGGTCACCAGCAGGTGAATGCGCCCCATGTGCTCTCGAGTGGCGCTCAGGGCCTCGACGCCGTCCAGCGCCTCGATCATCCGATATCCGGCGCTGGCGAGCGTGGCGACCGACAGGTGGCGGACGAGATCGTCGTCCTCGGCGAACAGTAGCGTCTCGTTGCCCGCGCGGACCGGGGCCTGCGGGCGCTGGGGACGCGGCGGATCGAGCTCGGCCTCCACCCGCGGCAAGTAGATGCGAAAAATGGTGCCGCGCCCGCGCTCACTCTCGACGCGGATGTGCCCGCCGTTCTGCTTGACGATGCCGTAACACGTCGCAAGCCCCAGCCCGGTGCCATACCCGAGCGCCTTGCTCGTGAAGAAAGGCTCGAACAGGTGTGCCTTGGCCTCGTCGCTCAACCCCTCGCCCGTGTCTTCGACCGAGAGCAGCACGTAACGGCCGGAGAGCGCGGGCGCGAGCGCCCAACGGCTCGAGTCCTCGACGCTCACGGACGCGGTCCGGAACGTCAGCGTGCCGGCACCGGCGATGGCGTCGCGCGCATTGAGCGCCAGGTTCATGAGCAGCTGAGAGACGTGGCTGGGATCGATGCGCACCGGCAGTGGCTCGCCGCCGAGCTGCACGTCCAGTGAGATGTGCGCGTCCAGCACGCGACTGAGCAACGAGCACGTCTCGCGCACCAGGCGGTTGAGGTCGGCCACGCGCGGCTCGCTGACTTGACGCCGAGCAAAAGCCAGGAGCTGGCGGGTGAAGTTCGCCCCGCCCTCGACCGCCAGCTGCATGAGCGAGAGATATTCGTGCGCCATCGACTCGGTCGGCAGGGCGCGCTGAGCCGCGGTGATCAACCCGAAGAAGGTGGTCAGCAGGTTGTTGAAGTCATGGGCGACGCCGCCAGCGAGCTTGCCGATACTGTCCAGCTTCTGGGCTTGCAGCAGCTGAGACTCGAGCTGCCTCTCGTCGGTCACGTCGCGATACACGACCACCAGCGCCGCGCTCGGCTGTGTCTGCGGCAGGAGGGCGCTGCTGAACCAGCGCTTGCCGCGCCCCGGCAACTCGAGCTGCTCGACGACGCCGAGCCGAGGCTGTCCCGCCTGCACGGCCGCCTGCTGCACCTCGCGCTGCGCCGCCGCGCTCGCCGGCAGCCAGCACGACAGCTCGGAGCCCTCGAGCTGCTCCGGGCGCTGGCCGAGCTGCTCGGCAGCGCGGCCATTCGCGCGCCGGATGCGGCCTTCGGCGTCCAGGAGAAACACGAGCGCCGGGAACGCATCCAGCATCAGCTCGAGCTCGGCGCAGCGGCGCGCGAGGGCCGCCTGCTGCTCGAGCTCGTGCCAGCTTCGGTCGGAGGCCGTCAGAGGTGCCTCATGGACGTCACGCCGTCCAGGTCGTCCCGGATCTTGATCTTGATGCCCGTGGCGAGACCGATCACTGCCGTCGCGATCTTCAGGACCGTGGCGGCTTTCGGCAGCACCACCGTCAAGCTCGCGATGCGAGAGCGGTTGGCGATGAGCCACTTCTTGATCGGCTGCTTGGTGTCGGGGTTGTGGCCCGACAGCTCGCGCAGGTCGAAAATGATGCTCGCGTTTTCGTCCGGCATCATGTCCGACAGAGCCGCCAGGAACTCGGCCGTCTCATGCGAGCGGGTCGGGCCGACGAAGCGCAGCACGATGACACCGGTCGAGGCAATCTTGGTGATCGTCCAGCTCGGACGGTCGCCGACCCCACGGCGGTCCTCCCCGTCGAGCCCCATGGCGCTGGGCTCGACCCTGGCGTCATGCGCTCCGATATTTCGAACCATTCGCCGTCGATTTCACCCGCGCCGATCCCTCGAGTCAAGCACTCCGCCGCCGGTCGGCCCGCCCTCTGGTGATCGATGATATCACCATGAAACGCGTGTTTGTCGCCGAGTGCCCTCGATGGCCGAGTCGCACCAAGCGGTAGGACAGTGATTTTCGTTCGATAAGCCGTTGCCGCGCCGTGCTCCAGATCGGAACGCGCTCGACGCGCCGCAGATCCGTCACTTCGGCTTGGCGAATTTGAGCACGTACTGGCTGCCCGGTGAGCGCTCACTCGCGCCCGGCGCGTTCGAGACGAAGTCGGCGGCCTCGACGAACGTGAAGCCCGCGGCCTGCACCTCCATGCGCACGACGTCAGCCTCGATGGCATTCAGCTTTCGCGCGGCGCCGAGCCCGGAGCCCGGCGGCGCGGCGCGGTCGGCGACGATGTACAGACCCCCGGGCACCAGCGCGCGATACACCGCCGCGTTCAACGCCTTGCGATCGTGGCCCGCGGCGACCACGGCATGGTAGGCGAAGAGCAGCGTGACGGCGTTCAGGCGCGTCGCGTCCGCGGTCAGGGGGGCCTCGTCCGGCGTGTTCATCCAGATGATCTTCGCGAGATCGTCGGAGGCAGAGGCTGCCGAGGCGTCCGTGGGCGGCGGCGAGCGCCGTTGCACATAGATGACTCCCGCGGGGCCGAGGACCCGACGTACCGGCGTCAGCGAGTAGCCCGACACGCCACCCAGATCGGCCACGCGATCGCCGCGCCCGATGCCGAAGAAGTCGGTCATCTGCGCGCCCGATGCCGGGCTGTCTGGCGCTGACACGGGCCGCTCCGTCACGCCCGGATCGACCGGCGCGGGCTCCGCGGGTGCGCCCGGGGCCGCCTCGCTCGGCGGCGCCTCCGGCTCGGACACGGCGGGCGCTGGCGAAGCGACCGCGGTCGCGTCGCGCGGCTCGGCCTCGGACGACGCGCAGGCGGCTCCGAGCAACGATCCTGCGAGAGCCCACGCAGTCGTGGAGTGGACGCTGATCCAACCTCGGTTCATGGACGGCTCCTGATTGTCGGGCCCTTGCCGGTCGAGATCTCGGGTGCCGCGATGCCCCGAGCGCCGCTTCGAGCAGGCGTCATGGTTCCCACGCGCCGGCTCGAAGCGCAACGGGAGGCGCAGCGTCGCCGGCCCCTCCAGCGCTGCCGCAGGTCCACGCGCGGATGCTCGCCGAGCATCCGCTGACCAATTGGCACATACTATTTTTACATATTGTCACAATTGGATCCAGGACAATCGGCGGGGTGGTCCCTGGTCCGCGCCACCCATCGGGAGTACCTGGTCGCTCAGCAGGAGGTTGCCTTGGACTCGAGCATCGGGATCCGGCTGGATCCGAGCAACAAGCAGCTGCCGTTGCATCGCCAGCTCTTCGACGAGGTCGTCGCGCGCATCCAGGCGCGGGCGTTTCCGCCGGGGTACAAGCTGCCCGCCACGCGCGCGCTCGCTGAAACGCTCGGCCTGCACCGCAACACCGTCGCTCGCGCATACGCCGAGCTGGAGGCCGCCGGCTTCGTCAGCTCGACAGTGGGTCGGGGCACCTTCGTCGAGCCCGTGGCCGCGACACCCGACACGGCGCCCGCTGCGGATGGCGCACGGCCCCCGCTCGAGATCTCGTGGACGGCATTGCTGTCGCGAGCAGCACAGGGCGACGCGCTGAGCCGCGCCGAGCGCCAAGGCCGGCGCATCGAGCAGGCGGGGAGCACCATCAACCTGGCGCGCATGGAGCCCGCTGCAGAGCTGATCCCGGAGACGCTCCTGCGCCGCTGCTTCATGCACGTGCTGGGCGGCCGCGGCTTGAAGCCGCTGGGCTATGCGCCCGTCGAAGGAACGCCGATGCTGCGCGAGCAGATCGCGCGCGACCTCGTGGAACGGGGCGTGCCGGTCCGTGCCGAAGAAGTGATCGTGACCTCCGGCAGCCAGCAGGGCCTCGACCTGCTCGCGCGCGCGCTGCTCAACCCGGGCGACACGCTGCTGGTCGAGCCGACCACCTATGCCGGCGCCATCGACCTGTTCACGCTCGCCGGCGCGCGCCTGGTGGCTGTGCCGATGGACGCCGAGGGCCCGGACCTCGCCTCGCTCGAGCGGCTGGTGCGGCCCGAGGTCAAAGGGCTGTATCTGATGCCGAACGCCCACAATCCCACGGGGCGCACGCTCGGCGCGCCGCGCCGGCGCGCGCTGATCGCGTGGTCGCGGGCCTCGGGCGTGCCCATCATCGAGGACGACTATGCCGCCGGCATCGTGCTGGAGGACGGCGAGGGGCCGCCGCACCTGCGCGCCCTCGACGGCGACGTGATCCACGTCTCCACCTTCAGCAAGCGGCTCGCGCCGGCCCTGCGCGTCGGCTACGTGGTGGCGCCCGCCGCGCTGCGCCCCGTGCTGATCGGCATCAAGCGCGTGGTCGACCTCGGCACGTCGGCGACCATGCAGCTGGCGCTCGGCGAGTTCATGGAGCGCGGTTACCTGCGCGCGCACGGCAGCCGCATGCGACAGATCTACCGAACCCACCGCGACGCGCTCTCGCGGGCGCTGCGCGAGCACTTGCCGGCGGCGTGCACGTGGCAGCTGCCCAGCCACGGGGTGGTGCTCTGGGTGCGACTGCCGGACGGGGTCGACCCCGAGCGCATCCGCGCGGAAGCCGAGCGCCGGGGCGTGCTCGTGAGCCCGAGCCACCTGTTCTCGGTCGGCGCGCGCCCCGAGCCCGCGGTGCGGCTCATCATCTCGGCGGAGCCCGTCGAGCGCCTCGTCGAGGGCGCCCGCCGGCTCGGCAAGGCCATCGAGCAAGTGCTGGGCGAGCGCGCGAGCGCGCCGTCCGCCGCCCCCGGGCCCTCAGAGCTGATTTGAGGCGCGAACGACCGCGCTCGAACGGGCGCGCTGCCGACAGCCGCGCGACTCGACTTCATAGGAGATCATCATGGACAAGAGCACACGATTGACGAAACGCGGTCTGGCCGAAATGCTCGAGGGCGGCGTGATCATGGACGTGGTGGACGCCGAACAGGCGCGCGTCGCCGAGCAGGCCGGCGCTTGCGCGGTGATGGCGCTGGAGCGCGTGCCGGCGCAGATCCGCGCCGAGGGCGGCGTCGCGCGCGCCAGCGACCCAGCCATGATCCGCGCGATCCAGGAAGCCGTCAGCATCCCGGTGATGGCCAAGTGTCGCATCGGGCACTTCATGGAGGCGCGCATCCTGGAAGCGCTGGAGGTCGATTTCGTGGACGAGAGCGAGGTGCTCACCCCCGCGGACGCGGAGTTCCACATCGACAAGGGCGACTTTCGGGTGCCGTTCGTGTGCGGCTGCAGAAACCTGGGCGAGGCGCTGCGCCGCATCGCCGAAGGGGCCTCGCTGCTGCGCACCAAAGGCGAAGCCGGCACGGGCGACGTGGCCGAAGCCGTGCGCCACTTGCGCCAGCTGCGCACCGAGATCGGGCGCCTGCGCTGCGCGAGCAAGGACGAGCTGGTCCGCGCCGCCAAGGAGCTCGGCGCTCCGCTGGAGCTGGTGACGGAGGTCGCCACGCAGGGCAAGCTGCCCGTCCCGAACTTCGCCGCCGGCGGCATCGCCACGCCGGCAGACGCGGCGCTGTGCATGGCCCTCGGCGCCGAGTCGGTGTTCGTCGGCAGCGGCATCTTCCTCAGCTCCGACGCGCCACGCCGAGCCAGAGCCATCGTCAGCGCGGTCACGGCCTGGCAGGACCCCGGCAAGCTCGCCGAGATCAGCTCGGGGCTCGGGACGCCGATGCGCTCGGTCGCGGTCAGCGAGCTTTCCGCCACGCAGCGCTTCGCCGGGCGCGGGGCGTGAGCGTGTCCCCGCGTCAGGCCCGTCGCGTCGGCGTGCTGGCGCTGCAGGGCGCGTTCGCGCGCCACGCGGAGCTGCTCGCCGAGCTGGGTCACGAGCCCTGCCTGGTGCGCGACGCCACGGCGTTCGCGCAGCTCGATGGGCTGGTGCTGCCGGGAGGCGAAAGCAGCGTCCAGCTAGAGCTGATCGCACGCCTCGGGATGGAGGCGCCGCTCGGCGAGCTGGCGCGCGCGGGTCGTCCCATCCTGGCCACGTGCGCGGGGTTGATCCTCATCGCCGGGCACGTCGAGCATCCCGCGCAACGCAGCTTCGGCTGGCTCGACGTGGACGTCGCCCGCAACGCTTACGGGCGCCAGCTCGACAGCTTCGAGAGCGTCTCCGACGAGCCACCGTGGCTTCTCGGGGCGCCCGCCGAGGCGGAGGCGCCGCTGCCGCTCGTGTTCATTCGCGCGCCGCGCATCACGCGCGTCGGAGCCGGGGTGCAGGTGCTCGCGCGGCATCGGGGCGAGCCGGTGCTCGTGCGCGAGCGCAACATCACGGCCGCGAGCTTCCACCCCGAGCTGACCGCAGACCTGCGTGTGCATCGGGCGGTGTTCGGCTGACGGTGGCAGGACGCCGGCAACCCCACACCGTGTAGGACACGGCGACAGCGAGCGATTAGGCTCACACGGGCGGCGCGAGTGATACACGCCTGCGAGGTTGCTCTCAGCGGCGATGGTGACGGCGCTGCGCGACGCGTTGCCCGCGTCGCGCCAGATGGTATCATTGTTTCAATCCGTGCCTGAGCTGATTCTGTCATTGCGGGAGCGCGAGCTCTCACGTTTCTCCATCACCGCGGTGCGCACCACGATCGGACGGGATCCGAGCTGCGACGTCGTCATCGACAACGCCGGCATCTCCCGCCTGCATGCCACCATCGAGGCCGTCGGCGACAGCTTCGTGCTGCGCGACTGCGAAAGCCAGAACGGCCTCACGTTGAACGGTGAGCCATGTCGCGACGGGCGACTCGTTCATGGCGACATGATCGGCCTGAACAAGTTCCTGCTGCGCTTCTCCAATCAGGCGCTCGACGTCCCCACCAACCTGAAGGCGGAAAACGACAAGCCGCGCGCCAACCGTCCCAAGGAAGTGCAGCGCACCGTGCACGTCGATGCCGACGCCGCGCAACAGCTCGCGGAGATTGCCAAGCAGCACATCGCCAAGAAGCGCGCCGAGCTGGCAGCGCTCGGTGGCGAATCGCTGCCCCCGCAGCCGAAGCCCGAACGTCCTTCACCACCCGCGGCGCCCGCGCCGATGCAGTGGGAAGAGGGCGAAAGCTCGCAGCACTCGGTGGCGATGTGGGTCGGTGCGCTGGTGCTGGGCGGTGCGCTGATCGCCGCGCTGCTCTTCGTCGTCTTCTGAGGCGCCGCCGGGCCGCACGCTGCCCCGCGGCGAGACGCTGCGCGCCAGCAGCTGCATGACCGCGAGCGCCCGCGACGCGTCCGATGTGACACAGTCGCCATGCGGAAGCGATGCAGGTGATGACACACCTGTGAGACACCCATGAACGGCGACTGACGAGGCCGAGGTGTGGGACCGGCGACCGATTGACCACATCGACGCCCAGCTCATACTGCAGGGTCCTCCTTCGCGAGCAGGCTCGACGCCGCTCGGGAGCTTCCCCCCATGCTTACCATCTCTCTGCGAGCGTCGGTGCCGTGGCTGGCAGTCCTTTGCCTGGGTGCCCTGCATTGCAGCGACGGCGCCATCATTGTGCAGCCGCCGACACCCAGCGCCGCGCCCGAGCCCGGCGACACATCCACTGACGGCGACACGCCGGCGCCGCCAGGAGACGTCGGCGTGATCCCGGCGCCCGACGACGCTGACGGCGCGGACGATGGTTCCGTCGAGCCCGATGGCTCCGCGGGCGGTGCTCCGGGCCACGTGCCCTCGGGCGGCGGCGCAACCGCGGGCGAGTGTCAGCCCCGCGGCGCGGGCGGCCCTTTCTGGCTGACGGAAGGCGACACGATCCAGATCCCGATCGAGTGCGCCAGCGGAGTGGCGCTCGCTGCCGACGAGATCCAGTTCTCGAATCTCCCGGCAAACGCCGCATTCGATCAGGCCACGCGCACCCTCCGCTTTGCTCCCGGGCTCGATCAGGCGGGGGTCTACGAGCTCGACGTCGGCCTGGCGGGCACGGGCGAGCACGCCTCGATCGAGGTGCAGGTCGCCGATCGCTTCGATGCCGCGGGCAACATCCCTGTCGATCCCGCGACGTACACCCGAGAGCTGGGGCTGCCCGTCCTGCACCTGACGACAGACCCGGGCATCAACGAGGACGCCTATCTGCCCGCGACGGTCACCTACGACGGCCACACGTTCAGCGGGGCGGAAGCGAAGTATCGCGGGACCACGGCGCTCGGTTATCCGAAGAAGAGCTTCACGTTGAAGTTTACCAAGCTGGACCGCTTTGGCGACGCCGCGCGGGTCCCGGGCTTCAGCAACAAGCGCAAGATCACGCTGACCACGACGTTCGACGACAGCAGCAACCTGCGCACGCGGCTCGCGCTCGAGCTCTGGAACCGGCTCGACGACGGGCAGGTGAAGGTGCAAGCCGATAGCGCGGTGCTGTACCTCAACGGGCAATTTTGGGGCATCTACACCATCACCGACCATGTCGACGGCTACCTGATGGAAGACTATGGCCGCTATCAAGACGGCAACCTCTACAAGGCCCGCACGCACGACGCCAACTTCGACCTGACGCGCATCGAGGATCCGGGTGGCGCGAAAGTCAGCCTCGCCGAGGGCTATACCAAGGAAGAGGGGACCCCGCTCGAGGGCGAGCCGGGCGCCACCGCCGATCTCGAGGCTCTGGTGAGCTGGGTCGCCAGCTCCAGCTCCAGCGCGTTTCTCTCCGAGCTCGACGCTCGCCTCGCGCGGCACGAGTACGAAGACTGGTGGCTGCTCGTCAGCACCATCTTCGCGGGCGACTCCGCGGGGAAGAACAGCTATCACTACCGCGACCCGCGAGCCAGCGCCACTGACGGCCGCTTCCACGTCGTGCCCTGGGATTTCAACGACTCCTTCGGGCAGACGTTCTACAGCGACCATCCGGGCCGCGAAGCGGACAGCGATCCGGAAGAGCTGGCGACATACAATCGGTTGTTCCAGCGGCTGCTCGCCGAGCCGAGCACGCGCGAGCCGTTGCTCGCCCGCTATCGGGCCCAGCTCGACGGCGGCTGGGCCCTGCCCGGCATCCTCGCGACCTTCGACGCCTGGGCCGCCGAGAACGAGGCCGTCGCGCGCCGCGACGAGAGCAAATGGGGCGCGCTCCACGCCGCCTACTTCGCTGCGCTGCGCTCGACCCCGTCAACCACGCACGCTGACGAGCTGGCGTACATGCGCCAGTGGATCATCGATCGCTGGAGCTTCATCCAGAGCTACTACTGAACGGCATCGGCACACGCGCCCGCGGGCTCTCGCACGCCCAGGTACACGGTGCTCCAGAGCTGGACGGCGTTGGACTCGTCGGCGTCGGCCGCGCCGGCGCCGAAAGGTCGCAGCTCGGCCTGGCCGTCGCGCGGGGCCCAGCTCCACAGCTCGCCGCTGCCCTGCGAGCGCGTCGCGTCGATGACGCACCAGACGGCGCGCTCGGCGCTCTCCAGCGCGCGGCGCGTCTCCGTCGTCAGGTCGGCCCGGGCGAGCTGACGCCGCAAGCCCGCCGCGAGCAGCGCCTGCTGCCACGACCAGACGACCGTGCCGTGATAGTGCGCGGCCGTGAACAGCTCGCGCAGCGGCGTTCGCACGTCGTCGCCGGGGTCGTCCGGCCGCCGCCGGTCGACCACGGATGCGTCGGGCGCAGCGAGCGCGGGGTTGGCCACCATCACACCCACGGGCGACATCAGCCCGGCAGGAAACGGTCGGGTCAGCCGCTCCGCGATCTGCCGCAAGTACGGCTCGGGGGGCTGCCCGAAGGCGAGCACGAACCCGTGATCGCTATGCTGGATGGGAAGCGGCTCGCCCGCGGCATCCAGCGCGAGCGCGTAGTCGACCACGCTCGCTCCCCCGTCGTCCGCGAGCGCGGCCGAGGCGTCTCGGAGCCCGATGGCCGCCGAGTAGCTCGCGACGTTGGCGCGCGCCACGTCGAGGGGCAGCTCGAAGCGGAAGAGCGCCTCGACGCCCTGCCAGCCGGCGGCCATGCGCTGCGCCTCCGCGGCCTCGGCGGCGCGTCCGAGCCGCGTGTAGAGCGCGCCGGCAGCCGCCAGGGCCGCCGGCACGAGCGCCGCGTTCACGTCGAAGGGATAGCGCCCAAAACCGAGACCCATCTCCGAGTCGCGCCACTGCCCGACGGACAGCTTCTCGCGCAGCCCGACCAGCAGTGCTTTCTTGTCCGCCGGAGCGCGCGGGTCGTCGGCGAACGGACGCGCACGCCGCAGCACCAGCTCGAGGTTCGCGAGCGCGGCGTCTTCGAACGAGCGCCCATCGCTGCGACGCTCGGCGAGGAACGCATCGAGCCTGCGCGCCCCGGGCTGCGCCGCCAGCGCCTCGAGCAGCGGCGCGAGCAAGAAGTCGTCGTCGATCATCTTGTAGTCGTAGCGTGGCGCGCGCAGATCGGCAGGCGGCGGGCTCTGCGCCTGGTTCTTCCAGGCCGCATAGTCACCGATCTCTTCCTCGTGCGCGACGTCGCCCCGCTCGATCGCGCCACCGTCCGGGGCCGTCGCGCCCGCGTCCAGCTGGACGCGCTCGAGCACGGCGCCCAGCGCATGCTCCGCGGCATCGGGCTCGAGCGCCGGCAGCAGCATCCAGACCGAGAGCAAGGTGTCCCGACCGAAGTAAGTGAGGAAGCGCCATGACCCGGCGAGCAGCTTCTCGCGATAGCTCAGGAACGCCAGCGCCGAGACGTCATCGCCGGCGCGAGGTGCCGCGAGCAACGCCTCCGGCTCGAGCGGCGTGAGCGGCTCGTCGCTGGTCAACGCCGAGAGCGACAGTTCGATGCCGCCCTCGCGCGCAATCTCGATCACGGGCTGCCCCTCGTCATCGCCGCGCGGGCAGCCCGGCCGCGCCGAATCGTCGCGCCGGCGCAAGCTGATGGTCGTGCCCTCGAGGCCCGCGAGCAAAAGCTCCAGCGAATGCCCGCCACCGATCTCGACGCGCCGGATGCGTAGCCCCGCGTGCTGGGGGTCGAGCTCGAAGCTCTCGTTGCGGAGCGCCGGGTAGCGCCCGGCGTCTTCGAGGCACTCGCCCTGGCCATAGTCGCGCAGCGTGCGGGCGCTGCCGAGCAACACCAGCTCGGTCGACAGTTGCGAGGCCGTGCTGCGCACGATCGCACGGACGCCGTGCAGCGTGCCCTCGCTGCCGCCGCGCAGGATGGCGATCGGCGCCTGCTCGGCAGCTCCGAACGACAGCTCGGTATCGGCGGGCGCCGCGCGGAACCAGACGCCGATGCCCGAGTCGCCAGCGGCAAACGCGGCGATCAGACGCGGGCTCGGCCCCGAGCGAGCGAGCAGGTGCACCGCGACCGGCCCTTGCCGCAACAGCTGGCTCGACGAGGTGCCGTCGTCGACCTGGAACGCCAGGCGCGGCGCTGCCGGCACGTCGTACGACAGGGGATCGAAGAGGCTCGGCGCCGGCACGGGCAGCGGCGGGAGCACGCCCTCGGGTTTGCCCGCGCACGCCGCGAGCGCCACGACCGAAAACACGCGCCAGCTCGCCATGTCGATGTATGTAGCGAGCCGCGCACTCGCCGCCCAGCGTCGCGCGTCGCCGAACGATCGCGTTGCCGCGAAACGCTACTGGGCGTGGGGCAATCGTGTCAGGTTTGTCGGGCGACGATCAACGTGACGTCGTCCTGCTGCACGGGGGTCCAGGCCCGAACGGCAGCCAGCAGGTGCGCCACG
>JADMIO011411902.1_pt1 | contig 24000 bp, 20 predicted proteins | sample 8958161 | NCBI WGS metagenome assembly JADMIO01 (sample SAMN16585339, study PRJNA669376) | soil metagenome | isolation source: Crop rotation soil | place: USA: Cullars Rotation, Alabama | collected 2011
CAGCGTTGCGGCCGTCGCGCATCCCGCAGGATTGGTGTGTTTGATGATGGCGACGGCGGGCTGCTGGAACTCCTGCGCGAGTTCCCAGCAGGCGTCGAGGTCGACAATATTGTTGTAGGAAAGTTCCTTGCCCTGAAGTTGGCGTCCGTTGGCAATGCCCAGGCCAAGCCCATCGACATAGAGAGCAGCTTTCTGATGAGGATTCTCGCCGTAACGCAGGTCCGTGGATTTGCGATAGGAAAGGCGAAGCATCTCGGGAAAGCCGCTCGGCTCAGTAACGGCGAAGTCGGCGCCAACACGCTCGAGCGTGCTGGCAATGGCAGAGTCGTAAGCCGCAGTTTTCGCAAAGGCTTGCTTGGCAAGGCGCCACTTAGTTTCACGCGTGAGCGCGCCGTTGTGCGACTTCAGCTCGGCAATGATCTGTTGGTAATCCCACGGCGAAGTCACGATCGCGACGTCTTCGAAATTCTTGGCGGCCGAGCGGATCATCGACGGTCCGCCGATATCGATGTTTTCGATAAGTTCCTCAAAGCCAACGCCAGGTTTAGCGGCCGTTTTTTCGAACTCGTAGAGATTCACGACCACCATATCGATCGGCGGAATGCTGTGCGTGGCAACGGTCTCGACGTGCTTGGGATCGGCGCGCCGATGAAGGATTCCCCCGTGAACTTTAGGGTGAAGAGTCTTCACGCGACCATCGAGCATCTCGGGAAATCCGGTCAGCTCCGAGATGTCCTTCACCGCGATGCCCGAATCGCGCAGCAGTTTGGCAGTGCCGCCGGTTGAGACGAGTTCCACTCCGAGCTCGTGCAGTTGGCGGGCAAAATCCACGATGCCGGTTTTGTCGGTGACGCTGATGATGGCGCGTTGGATCCTGGGCATGACGAACCTTCCAAGAATAAAAGCGATGAGGAAACAGAAAAGTGTAGCAGGAAGGCAGGTGCAGAATCTGTGGTGATGCGGAGAAGACTACTTCTTCGGTCGAGCCTTGAGCTTTACCTTGCCGTCCTTTAGTTCCACTTCGTACTCGACGGCTTGGCAGTGATATTTCGAGCGGATCTCGTCAGTCTTCTTGCGGACGAAGGTCTGGAAAGAATCGAATGTTGCCGGTCCGGAAGCAGCTTCTTTGGCATGGAGCCGGGCCGTTGTGAGCGCGTCGAACAAGGAACGAACGTTGTCGGCTTCCGCACCTGGATCCGTAATGTTGACCTTCAGCGGCTCGTATTCACTCGAGAGATGCTGCGGCTTGGCTTTTTGTTCTTCGGTACGAAGTCCGGTGATGGAGAGCACCGCGTCTGCCGGACGGCGATAACCTTCTTCCTTAATATTGACCTTCTTGCGCCAGAGATCGCTGTAGATCGCGTATTTCTGCTGAAGAGAGTTGAACCGGAAACGCTGCGCGAAGGTGAGTCGCTGGGAATCGCCGTGCTTTTTGAGAGATGCTTGAACGCGCCAGTCGAGGTCGGTTGGTGGACGCTTGGAACCGCCACCAAAGAAGATGTCGTACTCGATCTTCAGACGGCGCAGGTTATCTTCCAAGTGTGTCAGTTCTTCATCAACCGTCAAGAGCTGCCCCCGGCGTTTTCTTACAGAGAGTTAAGGTCTGGTTCAAACCCCAGAGCCTCTTACGCCATCCCACTTACTACTCTTGCTCTGTCCAGCTTAGAGCAGGGTAAACGGGCCTAACTTCTTATGGACGATAAACAGATACAAATCGCCATCGCCGACGATCATGCCGTGCTTCGCGAGTCATTGGCAACGTTACTTGAGACACAGCACGATATGAAAGTAATCGGGAAGGCTACCAACGGCCACGAGGCCCTGCAGTTGGTCCAGGAGCATCATCCAGATGTTTTGCTGCTGGACCTGTTCATGCCGGAAAGCAATGGATTTGAGGTACTTCGCGTTCTCGATCGCGAGGGAAGCCGCGTCGCGTCGGTGGTCTTGACAGGCTCGGAGAGCCAGATGGACTACCTGCAAGCCGTACGCCTGGGCGCTCGAGGTCTGGTCTTAAAGGCAGATGAACCCCAAAAGCTGTTCTCCGCCGTACGCTCGGTGGCAACAGGCGAACTCTGGTTTCCGCCCGACATAGCCCAGGGAGTTCTGAACGCGATGGCTGGCGAGAGCCGGTCGGAAAAGGCTGGAAACATCAGTCGTCTTTCAGAACGGGAGCGGCAGATTGCGCACCTGGTCGCCAATGGACTGCGCAACCGCGATATCGCCGCGGAGCTGACGATCAGCGAAAACACTGTGAAGCGTCACCTGCAAAGCATCTTTGATAAGACGGGCGCCAGGGATCGTCTGGAACTGGCGGTCATGGCAATCGGTGAGGTTGGCAAGGCAGCGTAAATGGAAAAGCTCCCCGCGCGCGAGGAGCTCTTTTCGAGTCTCTTCTATTTGCCGGTGCTGGCAGACATTTTCTTGACCATCTGCAAAACCAATTTGCGGTCGCTCTCATTCAAGCCTGAAGAGTAGCGGCGAATCTGATTCAAGAAGCGGACCTGGTCGTCATTCAACTGCGGCAGATTCTTGTTTCCGTTTTCGGGAATACCGTCGGCGAAGAACTGAGCGAGAGGTACATCCATCGCGGTGGCGATCTTGGCGAGAGTGTCGAGCGACGGAATGGTGTGGCCGTTTTCCACGCGCGAAAGATAGCAGCGCAGCAAGCCAGTACGCTTTTCGATGTCGCCCTGAGAAAGAGCCTTCTGCAGCCGGAAGTTGCGTATTCTTTCGCCGATATTCATGCTTGAAATCGCTCGGTTGGTATTCAGGGGAGGCTGAATAGTAACCAGAGTACAACCCCGTTGCAAGTGGATTTTTTATGTATTTCTACGTGTTTCGGTACTTACCCCAAAATAGTGCAGTGCACAGTAGGTAACTGCCGCCGGTAACCTTACTTTTTCAGGTATTGCGCAAAAAACTTCACCGTGCGGTCCCATGCTGCGGCGGCATCGTCAGCCCGGTAACCCTGCTTATTATTAGGATTTTCAAAGGCGTGCCCTGCCTCGGGATATACGGTGATGTCTACCGTTTTGCCCTGCTTCTTAAGCTCCGCGGCAAACTTCTGCACGTCGTCGACGGGAATACCCCGATCTTTGCCGCCAAAGAGCCCAAGGATGGGGGCATGGATTTTCGCCAGCGTGGAAGGCTCGGACGCGAGGTGCCCGTAGTTGATTACGGCAGCAGCCAACTGCGGATCGTTGATGGCGAGGTCCAATGAATAGCCGCCGCCCATACACCACCCGATTGCGCCGACCTTTTTCGGATTTACGTTCTTTTGTGAACGCAGATAGCTCGACGCCGCAAGCAGATCCTTGGTCGCCCTATCTTCCGGCACGCCGCGCATGAGCTCGTGGGCCTCGTCCGAGGTTGTCGCAACCTTGCCCCGGTACAAGTCCACAGCCAGCGTAACGTAGCCCTGGTCAGCCAGTTTGGACGCCTGCTCCTTTACCCAGTCGTTCAGGCCCCACCACTCGTGGATGACCACGATGGCCGGAAACGGTCCGTTGCCGGAAGGCTGGTAGAGCATACCGGTGACGCTTTCATCGCCACTCTTATAAGTGACCTGTTTGCCTTCGGCAGCAAAAGAAGTAAGGGCAATAGTGAGGACAAGGAACAGGATCGCGGACTTCATCACGTCATTCTCCGTAGAGATTAAGTTGCGCAATAGGGGCGAGTTCTAGCTGCATGAACTTTGCGCCCGGTACCGGATTGGCGGTGTAGGGTCCAATTTCATGAAATCCCAGCGCGCGATAGAGTGCCACAGCCGACTGCATTTTGTCTTCTACGGTGTCAAGGCGCATAGCGAAATAGCCGATTTCCTTGGCCTCCGCGATGACGGTTTCGGCCAACTGGCGGCCTAATCCAAGACCGCGGTAGTCCGGCCTTACGTAGAGCCGCTTCATCTCGCAGACACCTTCTTCCAAGGGTCGCAAAGCGATACAACCAGCAGCGCGGCCATCTACTTCAGCCAGCAATAGACGTCCACGCGGAGGCGCGTACTTCCCTGGAAGAGTTGCGAACTCGAGATCGAAATTTTGGAAGCAGAGGCTGAAGCCGAGCGACTGGCCGTACTCGGCGAACAGTTCACGCGTGACGTGGATGTCGGCATCCGTATGCGCGGGGCGAATGCGGATGAGGCGTTCCGGTATGACGGGCCTGGGATCTTCTGGTTCGTGCGGAGGCGACTTGGGCTCTTCAGATGGCATTGGTTTCCCCAATGCCTCTATCTGATGATCGTGGAGGCGCGAAAGCAACAAAAGTGCGCAAAGCGCTCCTACAAAACAGGTGGCCATATCTTCCTGCGTGTCCCACGGATCACCCTGGGTGCCGAGGAAGTCGGTTGCTTTTTCACCTTCCGCAACGGCCACACGCCATTCGAAGAGTTCGTACATGGCGCTCACGGACAGGCACATGCCGAGAACGATGACGAACAGCCAGCGTCCGCGTTTCACGACGTGGTTGCGAATCAGGATCTCGCGGGCGACCAAGGCTGGAACAAATCCCTGTGCGAAGTGTCCAACACGATCATAGTAGTTTCGCGATAGATGGAAGTGGTCGCGAATCCAGTTAAACAGCGGCTCTTCCGCATAGGTGTAGTGCCCGCCGACGATCAGGATCAGGGCATGAATCAGGATGGCGGTGTAGAGAAGGTTGGTCAGCGGGAAACGGCGGTAGGTGAAGAGGAGGATTGGCAGTGCAATGAGCGCCGGCACCACTTCCAGAAACCAGGTGAAATAGTCGTGTGGACGGATCGCCGAGATGGCCAGCGCGAGGAAGAAGGCTGCAAGGAGAGCGAGTGGAAGGCGGCTCGATTGACGATTGTCTATTGTCAATTGTCTGTTCAAAACCTCATTGCCGTGGTGCTGCGATTCAATTCGACAATCGTAAACCGTCGATCGACTATCCCATTAATAAGCCGCCGTTCACGTTCAGCACGTGCCCGGTAATATACCCCGCCTGCTCGGAAGCAAGAAAGCACACGGCATTCGCCACGTCTGCCGGGCTACCAACTCGACCGAGCGGCACCAATTTCAGCATGGTTTCTTTCAACTCGGTATCCAGTTCTTCCGTCATTGATGTCTCAATATATCCGGGAGAAACGGCATTCACGGTGATATTGCGCGATGCCACTTCGCGCGCGACAGATAACGTGAGTCCAATGAGGCCCGCCTTCGAAGCTGCGTAGTTCGCCTGGCCGGTTTGTCCGATCTGTCCGTTAATGCTGGTGATGTTGATGATGCGTCCCCAGCGCTGCTTCATCATGGAGCTGATCACGGACTGGGTGCACAGGTAAGCGCTGGTCAGGTTGGTATTGATAATCGAATCCCAGTCGGCGCGCTTCAGGCGAAGCAGCAGTGTGTCTTTAGTGATACCGGCGTTGTTTACGAGGATGTCGATCTTGCCGAGCTTTCCGATCACGGACTTGATGACGGCCTTGATGTCGTCTTCGCTGGTGACATCCATCTTGAAGACTTCAGCCTTGCCGCCACTTGCGGTGATTTCATCGCACACTGCCGCGAGTTTGTCTTCACTGCGCGCAGAAAGTGCAACCGTTGCGCCACGCTTGGCCAATTCGAGGGCGCACGCCCGGCCGATTCCCTGGGACGCGCCGGTCACGAGTGCAACGTGGCCTGTCAGGTCTGACATGTATTTCTCCCGGACATGAAGCAGGCATTATAAGGCTTGGGGCTGATTCGAGTCGGTGCGCAAAGAAATGGGCGGCGAGGCCGCCGCCCAAACAGCCGGCGAAACGCCGGCGCTACCATTGCTTCTATTTCCCTGCTGTTTGCTCGTCCGCGTAGCGTTTAAAGAAGCTGGACTCGTGCCAAGTGGGGCGCGTATCGGAATTCGCCACCTGCACCGCAAGTCCACGCACAACCTCCTCGAACTTGACTGCCGCCGACAAATCTACGGGCTGATTCAGATCGTCGGAGGGAGCGTGATACCTGGCGGTGGCCCACTCGTGAACCTTGGCTTCTTCCAGCGTTCCCTTTTCGTATCCATTCTTCAGCGCGAGCGAAGGAACACCGCGCTTGATGAAGTTATATTGATCGCTACGGATGAAATGGTTGAGTTGTGGCTCGGGATCAGGAAGCGTCTTAAGGCCATCTGCCTTGGCCACTTCGGTGATCATGTCGCCCAACGTGGATTCATCGAGTCCGTACACGATCAACGACTTCATAGGGAAGATCGGCAGGAACATATCGGTGTTGATATCCGCCACCATCGCATGCGACGGAACGGTGGGGTGCGCCGCGAAGTATCGCGATCCGAGTAAACCCTTTTCTTCCGCGACGACGAATATCACCAAAACCGAGCGCCGCAACTTCTCGCCTTTTAGCGACTTCGCGACTTCAAGAATCGCCGCGGTTCCGGAGCCGTTATCCATGGCGCCGTTGTAGATCTTGTCGCCATTGATGGCCGGCCCAATGCCGACGTGATCCACGTGGGCGGAGAAGACAACGTATTCATCTTTCAGCTTCGGATCACTGCCGGGAATTTTTCCGATGATATTCGATGACTCAACCTTCGTCTGAATCAACTTGGCGTGCGCCTTTAGCGACTTGTTCAGCACGAAGTGCGGCAACTGCTTGCGGTCCTTAGCAAGTCTCGCGAGGTCATCAAAATTATGGCCGGTTCCAGCAAACAACAGATCCGCGTTTTGCGGATTCCACGAAGCGGATAGTTGGACGCCCTTGGAATCGTTCAGCGATTCGTCGTCGATGGCCATGCTGGGAATGGCACGCGAACTGGCGATGCGGGACCACGGCAGCTCCATGGAGTAGGGGTTGGAGATGATGATGAATCCCACCGCACCCAAATCCCTGACCAGGCGGGCTCTTTCGGCCGAGGAGCTGTAGTGCGACGCAAGGGGCGCAGGAATGCTCGAAGGCGTTCCCGCCAGGGTTACGAGCACCTTTCCTTTTACGTCGAGCCCTTCAAAGTCGTTGTAGTTCGCCTCGGGCACACGCAGACCGTATCCGGCAAAGACCAGTGGCGCATCCACCTGCGGTGCCAGGTCCACGCGCGTGCTGAAAACGATCTCATTGCCGAACGTAAGTTTCTGTTCCTTACCCTCGGTGACCAACGTGGCGTCCGATTTCGATTCGTCGAGCAGCCGCGTGCGGAACTTGATGGGTTGATAGTAGCCGTCGGTGCCGGCAGGCTGAACGCCAGCCTGCTTCAACTGCTCAACCACATACGCCGAGGCGCGCTTCAGGCCGGGGCTGCCCGTCTCACGGCCTTCCATGTTGTCGTCGGCCAGGACTTTTACGTGTTGCCACCAGGCATTGCCATCAAACTTGGGAGCCGTTTGGGCGAGACAGCTTGTGGCCAAGAAGAGTGTTAGAGCGAGATTAGATCTGTGCAATGGAATTCCCTCACCAGCCTTCGATTATAGAGTGGCGAACATACATGCGCTCGGGGTCGCCGTTCCTTTAGAATGGCCAACCGGTACTTATGGGGGACTATTTGTTTATCACCAGGGACTATTCGCCACGCCGCAGCATTCTCATCTTCTTATTGTTGTTAATTTCGGTTTCCGTCGTGGCCCAGAGCCAGCCGACTCTCACCATGCAATGGGCGCTCGGAGAGTCAGGCAGCAGCATCGCCAAAACACCTAAGGCACTCTGGCTTCATGATGGCACTGCCATTCTGTACAACGAACGTCTGCCAATCGAGCAGCGCACGTTTGAACGATTCGATGCCGCCACAGGAAAGACGAGTACCGCGCTGGATGCGAAGAAGGCGCTGGCGTCCTTGAAGGCACTCAATCCGGGTGGCGAGGTAACGGCGGGGTTGGATTGGCCAGAAGATTTTGATCTCACCGGCAACAAGGCAGCTTACGTGTTCGGGAATGATCTGTTCGTGCTCGATCTTCCGTCGGCCACGTTTACGCGTGTTACCACAACACCCGGAGAAGAAAAAGACGCTCACTTCTCGCCCGACAGCCGTTTGCTCGCCTACGTTCGAGACAATGATTTGTACGTCTACGATTTAGCTGCCAAAAAGGAATCGCGGCTTACCAGCGACGGCAGCGAGCACCTGCTGAACGGGACGCTGACCTGGGTGTATTGGGAAGAAGTGTTTGGCCGGAACGATATCGGCTACTGGTGGTCGCCTGACTCGAAGTCAATCGCGTACCTGCAGACGGACGTGACGGGCGTGCCAGTGAGCACTTTCGTCGACTTCCGCCCGCAGAATCCGCGCGAGGTGAAGCAGGCGTATCCGAAAGCTGGGAACCAGAATCCGAAGGTCCGGGTTGGGGTGGTTGGCGTGGGCGGCTCAACCACGAAGTGGGTCAACATCCCGGATAAGTACGAGTGGTTGCTCCGCGTGAAGTGGTTACCGGATTCGACGCGACTGGCAGTTGAGACGCTGGACCGTCCGCAAACTCACTTGCAGTTGTATTTCGCTACTGTGCAGTCAGGCGTGTCGACACATATTCTTACTGAAACTGATCCGGCCTTCGTAAATGTGCATGATGACTTGCACTTCCTCGCTGACGGCAAGCAGTTCCTGTGGGCTTCTGAACGAACCGGCTACATGCACATCTATCGTTACCAGATGGATGGCAAGTTGCTGAACGCGGTCACCAGTGGTGACTGGGCCGTGGCATCATCCGGCACCGGAGTGTTCTGGGTGCACAACTCGGTCACGGGCATCGACGAAAAAACAGGCTGGGTGTATTTCACAACGCTGAAGGACGTCTCAACCGAGCGCCAGCTTTATCGCGTGAAGCTCGACGGGACCGGCATGGAGCCGATCACGAAGGAACATGGCACACATCGCATCGCGATGTCGCCAGATACACGCTACTTCTTCGATACGTTCTCCGATGTCAAAACGCTTCCCGCTCTGCGCCTGCATTCATCGGATGGAAAGCAATTAGCGGTGCTCGCCGCACCGCGTGCGGAACTGCTGCCGGCAAATGTGCATTTCCCCGAGCTTCTAACAATTCCGGCGGCGGATGGATTTCCCATGCCAGCGCAGGTTTTGAAGCCGAGCAATTTCGATCCGGCGACGAAGTATCCGGTGATCCTGCACATTTATGGCGGGCCATCAGCGCCGTCGGTGAGCAACGCGTGGCAGCGCGACATGCTGTACTACAACATTCTGGCGGAGAACGGGTACGTCGTTGCAGTCATCGACAACCGAGCGGCCACCGGCATCAGCAAGAAGCTGGAGAACACGCTGGTGGAGAATCCATCCGTGTCGGAGACGAACGATCTTGTCGCCGGCGTTAAGTGGTTGAAACAACAACCGTGGGCGGATCCGGATCGCTTCGGCGTTTACGGCTGGTCGGGCGGTGGCACCAACACCCTGAACTGCATGACGCGATCGGAGGAGTTCAAGGCCGGCATCTCGGGTGCGCCCGTGACCGACTGGCACTACTACGATTCAAAGTGGGGCGAGGCGCTCGTCAAATTGCCGAAAGACAATCCGGATCTCTACGACCGAACGTCGCTCGTGAAACGCGCTGACAAGTTGCATGGGAAGCTGCTGATCATCTTCGGCTCTTATGACGACAACGTTCATCCGCAGAACGAACTGGCGTTTATGGATGCGCTTATTAAGGCGGGCATTCAGTACGACAGCATCATTTACCCGTGGCGCAAGCACGGCTTCATCGACACACCGGCAAAGATCCACGTCGGTCAGGCACAGCTGGATTTCTGGAAGCGGGCGCTGTAGTTGCTGGTTCAAAAACGAAGGCGGCCCAACACGGGCCGCCTTTGACTTCGCTGTATGTTTACTGTGGCGGCTGAGGCGTGGTCTTGTCTTCCACCTTGTCAGCGCCCTTCTTGGTTTCGTGCGCGCCCTTGTGAACCACCTTCTTGGTTCCGCTCGCCACGGCCTCGCCTGTCTTCTTAGTGCCCTTCGCTACGGCTTTGCCTGACTTCTTCGCGGCACTGCCGGTGGCGTGAGCGGCGTCTTTCATGTCGTCGCCGACGCCCTGCTCTTTGGTTGTGCTTGGGCTGTTCGTGGTGGTTTTGGTCGTGGTAGCCGGCTGCGACTGCGCCGCCATGACGCCGACCAATGCTCCGGTCACGATGAGAACTGCCAGTCCTTTCATGGAACCTCCTTGTTTCGAGGTTCGATGCGTGGTCCGAAGCCGGTGCTGGATTGACACTTCTTCTGTTAGCCTCTTAGAATCAATAAGGAAGGCAGTGTTGCGCCTGCGCCCTCCTGTAGTCCCTCAGCGCAAACGACCGATGGCGGTGTAGCTCAGGTGGTTAGAGCGACGGTCTCATAATCCGTAGGTCGCTGGTTCGAGTCCAGCCGCCGCCACCAATCAAATCAACAACTTGCGAAGGAAATGACTTCTCGCCAAAATAAGCGCGGTTGCGCGGGGGTGGCTACCGGTTTCAAGTTGTTTAAGGTCGGGCTTCGCCGGAACCTCGATATCGCGAGATCAAGTATCGCCTATCGATGCGTTCTCTTTTGATGGCAAGGTTCGTACGATCAAAAAGGCCAGGAGCGGGATGGCAATCGCGTAAACGTACTGTGTCCGCGACACGCCGATGCCGAACGGAAACCAGATGCCCGGCACGCCGATCGTATCGAGCAACTCGCCGCCGAATAGTGAGGCGATAATGGAGGCTAACGTGACGAGCGCCAGGATACGCATTGGTCCGTTGTGGATAAGGCGCACGCCTATCACGACAAACAACGCGAGCGACCCGAGCCGGCTGCCGCTTGTGACACTGGCCGAATGAATCACGAGGCCGATAGTCGCGGCGACCGCCAGCACCACGGCCAACACATCGATGCTTCGCCACGAACGAACGCACCATCGGTTCCAAGCCAGCGTCCAGACGGCCAAGATCGGCACCCACATCACTGACGCCAGCCACGCATAGGTATTCAGATCCATCAGATCGGTCCATGCGACGATCGCATTGTTGAGCCTCCTGGCTGCCATAACGGCAAGCGCGATGCTGGCGAAGATCAGGAAACTCTTCCGGCTACTGCGAGACCAGCACGCGAACGCCAAGCCGATCACTGCCAACATGGCGATCGGCTCGATCACTTCAACGATGTAACCGCGATAGTTCGCTCCCATTGCACGCGGTGGAGCGCATCGCTGATTGGCCGCGGGGCCAGTATAGGCGCGCTGTGCATGCCGCCGCCGTCTGCGCTGCTCCCGGAACTGGGTCGCATGTACGCGCGGACGGCGAGCACGCCACGAGTGCCAGCCGCATCGGCGGGAAGGGCGAACCGCAACGGCCGCGTGCCGGCGAGGCGCGGGGCTGGGCCGAGCCTGCCCGAGCCGCCTAGCAATTGACCGTTCCAATAGAGTTCGTAGCCGTCCTCGACGAGTGTCGGCCCAAGTATGTCCCACGAAGGGCGGCCTGCCGGCACGGCCACCGTGCGCCGGTACCAGGCGTAGCCGTGATAGCCGGGATGACCGTGCGCCATCCACCCGCCTACGTAATCGGGCAGACCCACGTCGCCGTCGTGGCTGCCGGGCGAGGCGGTGAGATCGATTGTCTCCCAACCGCTATCGTCGGCATTGGCGTCTGCCCAATGTGGGTCATCGCCGGTGTGGAATCGCCAGGAGCTATCGAGCAGAGTAGCTGCGGCGCGAAGCGCCGGCGGATCAGGGCGGCCGCCCCTCGCCAAGTCGGCGATCACGATGGCCAGTAACACCAGCGTCGCTATGACGATACCGACGATCAGTTTGCGTTGTGTTGCGTCGATCGAGGTCGTGGTCGCTGTAACCATATGACATCCTATGATCAGGTTAGGCTATCATAACCAGATAAACGTGATCATACGGTTATACTGGGACGGCCGCCATGGATAGCGGAAATTACAGATTTCAATTTGTTGCCGGAAACCTCGCCCTCGATTTCGTCAACACGGTCGCATACCGAGCGGATCCCGGGAAGAAGAAGGACCGTCTGCAAACTGCCGAGGATGTGCACCGGTGGGCTAGCCAGGCTCAATTGCCGGACCGCGCTGCCATCAACTCCGGCCCCCTGGGGAGCGCGTCGCTGCGTCGCATCTGCGAAATCCGCGAGCAACTGTTTGCGGTTTTCCATGCCATTGCAGGCGATGAGCCGATCCCGGCGGAGACACTTACCCGGATTGGCAATGCGTTACATGATTGTAACGCCAAGCGATGTTTGTCCATTAAAGGAGCGGGGGTTCGCTGGACCTGGCGGCCTGGTGTGCGGCGTACGGACTATTTGCTTTATCCGGTCCTCGCGGCAGCAACCGATCTTCTCACCGCTGGTTCGCACGGTTTGGTCCGTCAATGCGAAGACGCAGGCTGCGGCTGGCTGTTTTTGGACCGCTCCAACGCTCGCAAGAGACGTTGGTGCAGCATGGCTGACTGCGGCAACCGAAATAAGGCCCGGAAATACTACCGACGCGAGGCCGGTTTGATCTAGTGGTTAAGATCAGGTCGTAGGTTCGAGTTTTACCGCCGCCACCAATCTAATCAGCAACTTCCCACCTCCTTCGCTATCTAGGCGTCAGGTCCTGCCGGTACGTCAGGTTGTCGACGTCGCGGAACATCGGCGTGCCTGGTGGCAGGTTCGCCGGGTTGGAGAACAACGTGTCGAATGCATAGTGACGTTCCGGCGGATTGTATACCGATTCGTTACAGCACTTGAAGGTGCCGGTGTTATACGTCGAGTAGAAGAGGCTAACCAACGACCCTTTGTAATACAGGTCTTTGCTGCTCCAGTTCTCAATGAAGCGAAGGAAGTTGTGGAGTCCGCCATCAGTACCGAAGGCGTAAAGAGAGCTGGTCTGCGACCAACTGGGGCTGGTAAACGGGCGATTCTTGCCGGCGGCGATAGCCACCCGATAATGGGTGGTGCTGGCAGCCGTACGCGAATCGTCTCGGAAAGGATTGGTAAATGTCTGGATGTCGCCGCCAGTGCTGGCAAACCAGTTGTTCGAGAGCAGGGTTACGGAATCAGCAATGAGGGAAGAAGCCGATTCTCCTGTTGGCGGCGTAGTCTCTGCGTTGTTCCAGGTTGACTCCTGGGTGCTGTTGGAGTTGTAGTCTCCCAGCACGTAAACCGGGTTTTCGGATGCTAGCGTGAAACCACCGGTTCCTGCCGGTTGCGTGGGCACCTTGCCCAGCGTGGCGTCCACGATGCGTAGCACGTGGCGAGCGCCACTAACCCAGTTCGGGCGAGCTGTGTCAAGGCAACTGCTCATGCGAACGTACGGATTGGGTTTCGATGTATTCGAATTGATGGATGCATTCAGCCCGAATCCAAGTCCCATGTTAATGGGACCGAACTTGTCGATCTTGCCGTTCAGGTTAACGTCTTCCGGAGAGCGATTGTCGTTGTTTCCTTCGAGAATGCCATCGGGAGTGCCGGCGGTGCCGCCACTGATGTTAACCACGTCTTCTAACCCAGAATCTCCGGTCTTGCGGGGAGAAGCGTTTCCGGCGGCGTCCTTCGCGTTGGGGTTGACCCCCATGCCGCGGCGATCGGAGTAATACAGGATATATCCGCTGTGGGTGATGTAATCCACATTCGGTCCATTTCCAGTGGTATCGGCAAGCCAAGCTTTCAGGTTGCCCATATCAAGTTCGACAGCATTCATCACACCGTTAACCGAACAGCTGCCGGCAGCGGGGGAACTCAGGTTGTCTCTGGCTTCGCCCTCTCTCGGGTCGTAGAAGTTGATGGGATACCAATTGTTGCGGGTGTTGGCGCCGGTGATTTTCGAACCGGTTCCGGAATCGGTTGCCAGCTCTCCAATAACAGCGTTGGTGTGCGTCGTAACCGAACAAGAGGCGGTCCAATTTCTCTTTTTTCCGCCGGTGCAGCTACCAGTAACGCCGGCGCAGGCACTAATGGTGCCGCCGCTACAATCGCTAGAGACATAGGGGCAACTGCTGATGCAGGAACTGCTGCTACGTGAGGTCAAGCTGGTAACGCTGGTGTTATCTTGTGCAGCCACCGCCAGCAATTCCGCTCCATCTGCGTCGCGATCGGCTTTCTGCTGAAACATCAGGATTGCCTTCGGGTGGATGCTGGAGGAAGCAGGCGGTTCATAATCGCGAGCAAAGCCGCGTTGCAGCCATTCCGTCGTCACCGGAACCCACGTGTCATCTGACTTTCTGATTTCCACGCGCAAGTAGCCGTCGATCAGGTTCCACGTGGAAGCGGTGATCTTGGGAGCGCCACCGGTGCAGGAGCCGGAGGGATAGCACTGAATTCCGGTATCCACGCCGGGGACCAGCCAGTTGGTCTCATTGATCTGCGACCAGTCCGTGGTGCCTTCAGCAAAGAAAGTGTTGCCAGTAACGCCTGTGCCGTTTGTTGTCGGAACGCCTGCGGCATAGTTCGGGGCACTAACGTTGGTCTGCACATTGGCCAACCGGATGTCCTGACCATCCACGGCGGAGCCGTCCAAGTGATTTTCCGCCGGATCGTCGGCGAGCAACACGCGGATTTCAGCCTGATTATAGAGTCGAGCCTGGCCGATGGACGAAGTCACGGCCTCTCCCGATGGAGGCCTGCGAATGATCTCGTAGGTCTGCGCGCCGGAGTTGGTAGGAACCTGACCAGGGCCAGTAGGGCAGTTGAGCGATCCAGTGGTGAATGGAAGCGACAAGCAGGTCGCACCCGTGCCCGTAGACGCACCGTAGTTTCCATTAACGATCCAACCGTTAAACGTGCTCTTGGAAATGGTGGACCAGCTTGAGTTCTGCGAAGATGTCGGACCACCCGTGACGCTGCCTTGCGTCTGACTCAAAGACTTGCAGGAGGGCTTACTGCCGTCGCATCCGCCGGCGGCCGCAAGAATATTCACAGTGCCGGTATCGTCGTAGGTGCTCGAAGTTGCATCCAGGCCGTTAGGAAACGTCTTGCGAATGACGTTGCCATAGGCCGTAATCTTGTCATGAAAGGTAATCGTGTTGCCGGTACCAACACCGAGATAAAGATCGCCGTTGGTATGAACTCGGCCGTTAAAGTCAAGATCGGGGCTGGTGAAGAACGCGAGATCGCCCTGGGAAAACACACCAAACTGGAAAATGGGAATGAGCGCAACTTGCGCGGTGCGAACCATGCGAACCTGGTTGGCCAATCCGCTCTGCGCCGTCACCGAAAGGGTTACGGGGATGAGTTGTGCGTACAACCCCTGGTTCACGCCGGAGGTGATCTGCCCGAACGCGGACTTGATCTTGCCAGTACTGGAATCGACCAACGGAGACACGCTGTACTCGGTCAAGGTCACACCCGGAATCGTGGGTTTCAGTGCATTCAAGTCCGTGTAGTCGCTAACCTGCGGCGCCTGGATGTTCAAGAACATGTTGGACAAGTCAGCGGTTTGCTTTTCGATGGCGCCTTCAGCGGCATGAAAAGCGACGTTAGCCTGCAGATCGTTGGCGCCAACGGAAGCTTCCGTGCGCACTCGCATGAGAAGACCAATAGCGAGCGTCGAGATCAGCAATAGCAACAACAGGCACGCCACAAGGACAAAACCCTTTGAGCTTTTATTTTTCCCCAGCTTCATAACTCCATCCCCTTACTCTTCCTCAGCCTCTTAATTCGGCCTCTTGAACTGCCCTATTGGTAGCTGTTCTTGAAACTCATATTGCGAGCGCTCACGCTCGTCTGCACGTCCATGGTCTGATAACCCTTCACTCCCGTTATCGGGCTGCGGGCGGTCAGGTGCAAAACGTTAATTTTTCTGATCAGGTTTGGCGAAGGCGGCGACGTGTACTTGGTGCGATTGCCGTTATCGTCGTAGGTGTCGTAGTCAAACGCGAGGTCGACGACGTTCTCCGCCACCGGAGCGGGCGTCTGTCCATTCACTTGTCGCATCAATGTCGGAGTCCCTGTGGACAAGCTGATGTAGTACGTAATCAGCCAAATGCGGGTCATGGTGATGTTAGACAGACTCTTCATCTGGATAAGCGCGTTGGAAGTTGCGCCGCTCTGGTTGAATCCGAGCGCATCCGTGGCGGAAAAACTAACCGAGTAAGGTGGCGCGGTGCCGGTTACGTTGGCGGTCACTTCGCCAACTGCGGAAACCGCATTCCCTGAGAGTTTTCCGGTCAACAAAACCAAGTCGCCCGTTTTAAGTCCGTAGGCCTGGTCACTAAGCTTGATGACGGGCGAAGGAGGGGTCGCAACCAGGGTGACGGTAGCTGTCGTAGACGTCGAGTTCAATGACACAACGTAGTCCGCCCAGGGGAAAGCAGTGTCTGCCTGAACGATGCTGATAATGTCGGTGGCCGGGCGGGTAGGATTCACGACAGGGCCAAGTCTCCATCCAGGATTCAGCCAGTACATGTAGGGGGTAGTTCCACCCGGAAACGCAACACCTGCCGCCGGCGAACCGCCCAGGTAACACTTGTTCTGGTCACACCCGTAGATGGGAGTCTTAGTGGCGCCCTTGGCCAGGGCTACGCCGCCAGGCGGAAGACCAGCGCCAGCAAGACTGATGTCCTTGACCAGGATGTTCTGCGCTGCGCGAATGTCCTGCTGCATTTCGGCGCGTTGCGTCACCAGGAATGTAGCGTCCATGCCTCGAGAAAAGACTTGAACGGCAGCGCCTACGATCACCAGGCCAAGCGCCATCGCTATCAGCAATTCAACCAACGTGTAACCTTTTTCCGTTTTGCGAAACTTGGCAGTCATGCCTGCTCCTATCGGAACTGCGAAATGTAGGCCGTTACGACGTAGGACTTGGGAACTGCCAACGGCGAAACGCTGTATTGAATCGTGATGGTGACCAGCCGCAACGAAGTGGTACCCGATACGGCGGTGAACTCGACCTTGCGTCTGTATCCGGTGAGATATAACTGACGGTCATCGGCGGTACCGAGAACGCCGTCGCGACCGACCTGTGTCAGCGCTCGGACGGCATCATCATCGTCGTCGGCCGTACCGTAAATTCCATCGGTTCCCGCGTTATGAATGGTCTTGAATCCGGTGACGAAAACCCCATCGGGAGTATTTCCGGTTCCGTTATTCTGGATCTCAGGCCACGACAGGTCAGCCGTTTCGCGTGCGGTGAAAATGCTCTCCATCGTCTCCGAGGCCAATTGTTTCGCGACCATGTCTTGTTGGGCGGAGTTGGTAGCAGACACTGCGAACCCGACGACGGCCAGCATGCCTATCAGGCCCGAGGTCAGGACGACCGCAGCAATCATCACCTCGATTAGCGAGATGCCAGCTTGATTCGATTTCTGGGAACGACGCTGAAGATTCGATCGAGGCCTCATTGTTGTCTCCATGCGGTAACGCCCGCGCTGTTCTTTACTAGGCGCCATCCGCGGATTCGGCCCGATGCGCCCCACACCGTGATAGCGCGTGAACTCATCAGTTCGCCGGGACGCGCGATGTAGGCGACGCCGTTGTTCATGTTTCCGTTTGCGTCGCGGGAAGAACCGTCAGGCCAGAAGTAAACCGTATTCGTGCCGGTGGAAGTGACCCCAACGTCGAAACAGATCGCTCCCGTGGAAGGGCCCGTGCCGAGGCCGTCCGGGGTGGTGGTTGCCGTGTTCGGAATTCCAGTGAGCGCCGTGAACTGGATGTCTTGCGGCAGGACGCGCGAAATATTAAGCGCATTGCTGGCAGCCGTTAATGGTGCTACCGTGACGCTGTTGGGTGCGGTGAAAGTGACGATGTAAATGCGTCTTTCGGAAACGGCCGCTTCACGGGCTTGCCGAACCGTCATCAGCGTGGTGTCGTAGGCGTTACTCACGACAGAGTTCTTGATCGCCGAATTAACTTTCGGGACGAAGATGCCCGCCGCGACAAGTGTGATCGACACAACGACGACAGCCTCCAGGAGAGAGAACCCGGATTCTGACCGGCACCTGTGCGCGAGTTTGGATTGTTCGAACTGCATAATTCTCACCATCCGGGCTAACATGGACTTTAGTAACCTAAGCACATCTCGAAAGTTCGACTGCATATGTGAAAACGATTCGCGAAGAATCTTTCTTGACGCACCTATCTGTGACTAAAGGACGCATATCGGAAGGTACCTTCGTTATCGGCTAATTCAGGACATACTGGATGAGCGCTATGTTTCACAGGAAGAAAGACTTAAAAGACTTTAAGGAAGAGCTGCCAGAAGTTCCTGAGAGTTGGTCGGGGTTAACACCCGCGGATACAGGTGACCAAAGTAAGCCTGTCACCAACGTAGGTTCTCCAGAAGCGGCCGCAAGCTGGTCGTTGGATAACGAGCTTGTAGAGCTGTACCGGGCCAATGCGGAAGCGATGTTTCGATACGCCCTGCTTCTCACCCGCAATGTTGCCATGGCGCAAGACGCAGTCCAGGAAGCCTTTCTCAAATACCATATTCAGCGCAAACAGGGTGAATTGAAGGACAACCGGGCGTGGCTTTTTCGAGTGCTGAGGAACTTCATCCTCGACTCGCAGAAGTCGCTTGGCTCGAAGTTGTCGGTCGGACTGGAAGCCGCGCGCGCGTGCCACGACACCTCTTATTCCCCGGAACAAGCGGTTGAGTATTCGGAGGCCATGCAACTGGCCATCAAGATTCTGTCGCCGCGGGAATTACAGTGCGTTCAGTTGCGAGCCGAGGGGTTCAGTTACAAGGAGATTAGTTCTATTCTCGGAATTGTACCCGGCACGGTTGGCACTTTGTTGGCACGCAGTTCGGAGAAGATCCACAAGGCATTCGGCCAGGAAGGATTGCCATGCGAAGCGCTGTGAATCAGGCTCTCGATTGGATTCGGTCTCTATCGCATCCGCGGCCTGGAATAATGGCCGCGCTCAATGATGGCGAGCTTACGAAAGAGCGCGAGGCGTCGGTCAGAGCACACTTTGCGCGTTGCGCAACTTGTCGCAACCAGTTCGATCAACTGCATAATGGATTGCGACTTTTTGATCGCTCCCTGACGTCGTCAGGGCCAGCGTTTTCGGTGGATGACGGCTTGAAGCGGTTGTCGTCGGCCATGCAGGAAGACCGCCTTCACATCGACAATCAATCATTGGCAGCAAAGGCGGAGGTTGCTGGTGCCCTTTATGGTCGATTGCTTTCGGAACTCAGCATTTATCTAGGTCGTGGCACCGCGGTTAGATTACTGGAACGTTGTAACCACTCTTTACAGCACCGCGATCGTTTGTCAGCGGTCGTTGAACCGGTTGTTACCACTTTTCTTGGCAAGGATGCCGGAACGGCAGTTTTAGCCAATGTTCTTCGCATCTGGGACAGTACGCATCAAGTTGCGAGTTAAGGACTCGCGCCATGGACCATACTAGATTTCGGCAGTCATCATCATTGATCACACGCTTGCTTCTAATAGTCTTGACCATACACCTAACGGTCGGCGTCTGCGTACACGCCCTCTGGATGACTACTTCGAACGATCAACTGCTCCGGCTGTATTTTGATTACGAAGGCGTACTGGTTTTTCTACTATTCGGAGCTGTACAGGCGTGGTTTGCCATCTTGGTATTCCGGGATTTTTCTCCCCATCAACCCCTCGGACAAGCGTGGCTCTACATTATGTTGGCGTCGTTCTGTTACTTTGCCGGCACCGTCTTCAAACATCTGCTGGCCGTAGACAGCGGAATCAATCCACTGAGCTACACGGCGTTGGGCAGTAACGACCAGATAAGGCTCCTGCTCGGCAATATCGGGACGGTGCTCGGCGGTCCAATCCAGATGGTTTTGCTGGGGACCGGCTTATATATTGCGATCCGTGTCTACCGGCAACTCGGAATGCTCGCCAGGTTGAAGACTCTGGACATAGCGTTGATCGGAGCTTCTCTGTTGTACTCGGTCATTGTTCTTTGCGGTGTCATCATTGCGTTCAGAAGTCACCCCGGGGGCGTGACCATTGAGCGAGCGCTCACCTGGCCGGGAGACTACTTGATGAGCCTGTTGCTGTTAGAAGCGATCTTCCTCCGCCGTGCCGCAGTCGAGATGGGGTGGGGATATGTAGGTAAGGTCTGGGGTGCCTTCGTCACGGGAATATTTCTAACTAGCTTTTGCAGCGTGATGAACTGGCTTACCATTTATGGAGTGTTCACATGGAAGCAAACGGCATTTGTCTGGTACCTGTGGTATCCGGCAAGCGCCGCATTTGCGCTTGCACCAGCATTGCAGTGGGAAGCAATCCGAACGGCACGATCGAGATTGGCGAAACCGGTCGAAGAACTGGGACAACCCGCATTTTAAGTTCGCTTCTTTAAGAGTTCACAACCGAACCACGGCTTAAGCTTGAAGATCGCTGTGAGACACCAGCAAGTCCTAATTCATCAGGAGGTGCTACCAGCACATGTGCAAAGCGCTGAGGGATCTGGATTTGAAAGCAGCATTTCTGGTCGCGTGGCTAAGCCTTCTGGCAACCTCGGTGTTCGCGCAATCCGACCGAGCCAGCATCGCTGGGTCTGTAACTGACCAAAGTGGCCTGGTAGTTTCCGGCGCGCTGGTTACCGCCACCAGGACAGCGACAAATATGTCGCTCACCTCAGTCACGAATGCACACGGCCTGTACAAACTGCTCAATCTGCCCATTGGCGAATACACCCTGACTTTCTCCAGCGCCGGATTCGCAAAACTCGAACGTCGAGGCATCATCCTTCATGTTAGCCAAATCGCAGAAGTCAATGCCCAGTTAGTTGTCGGGGCTGCAACAGAACTTGTCACAGTTGAGGAGAACGCTTCCATTTTGCAGACGGGGACTGGATCCGTCACCACCAATCTGGCTAACAGTGCGGTCTCAGAACTTCCCCTGAATGTCGAAGGGGGCCGAACTCTCTCGAAGTTCATGTTCAGCTATGTTCCGGGCGTGGAGGGAGACGACTACGACTCGCACATTCTGGGAAGCCTCAGCAAGAGCAAGGAGGTCATGATCGATGGGACCTCCGCGGTTGCGCAGATTGGAGGCTACTTAAGCGAATCACAGCCGCCCATGGAGGGCGTGGAAGAATTCCAGGTCACCACGGCGGGTATACGCGCCGATGAAGGTCGCACCGGTGGAGGAGTCTTCCGCTACAACCTTAAGTCCGGCAGCAACCAGTGGCACGGAAGCGGTCTTTTGTTTCTCCACAACGAAGTCCTGGATGCAAACTCGTGGAGCAATAACTACCACGGATTCTCGCGTCCCGAGGATCGTCTGTATGACTACGGCGCCAGCTTTGGCGGTCCGATCTCCCGGAACAAGACTTTCTTTTTTGCCGCCTGGGAGCGCTATACCTTTGCGAACTATGGACTCGGCGGACTGGGTTCCACCGTACCCACTACAGCTTTCCTGAATGGCGACTTCAGCGCGCTGCTCGACACCACGAAGCAGATTGGAACAGATTCAGGTGGGAATCCTGTTTATAAGGGCGCCATTATTGATCCATCGAATGGCTTGGCCTTCGCGGGGAATCTCGTTCCGCAAAACCGATTCAGTACGGTTTCGCAAAAGATCGTTGCTATCTACAAAAGCCAGTACCAGCCTTTGTCGTCGGGACTAACCAACAACAACGCGATGCCGGCCACCGTCGCCCCGTGGAACCAATCGAACGCGTTCAGCATTAAGTTGGATCACATATTAAGTAACAAACACCGCCTGTCAGGATCCTTCATTTATGAAGAGATTCCTCGACTGCTGGCGGACCAGGGCGGCGTATGGGCCGCGGGCAGCACCGATGGGGGTCCTTTCGCGAACTCCTACGATCACCGAACTACAGCGCCATCCATTCGCATCAGTGATTCCTACGCAATCTCGGGCAATGTGCTCAATGTTGCAACGGCAACGTTCAATCGTTATCGCAATCCGAGTATCGCCGCTTCCCAGAGCGGAGACTGGCCCGCTACTCTTGGTCTCGGCGAATTCGGTGCAGGAAACTTTCCCATCATCAAGTTTCAAGGTGTTGATGGAAACCAATTCCGCTCGGCAGTTGATGGAACAACCATCTACGAAAGCCAGATCGGTAGCCAGTTCAACGACTTTTATGCCGCGAACACATTCATTTACGGCGACAATCTTTCATGGACTCATGGCCGCCACACCCTGAAGTTTGGCGCGGAATTTCGCGTGATGCAGTTCAACAGTCACGGTGATTACGGCGTGCCGACGTTCTATTTCGATCCCGCCCAAACAGCCGGGAAATTCGGAGGCAACGCGGGATTTGGTTTCGCGAGCTTCCTGCTGGGTGCCGCAAATCAAGCCGCGGTCAGTACTCCCAACAACACTTATGGGCGCCGCAAGAGTCTCTCGCTCTACGCCATGGATGATGTAAAGGTCCTGCCTGGGCTCAGCCTGACTTTCGATCTGCGTTGGGATTTCAACGGTCGCTATCACGAGAAATATGGCCGATGGTCCAACTACAGCGCCACGGCGATCAACCCGGTGACAAGTCAGCCTGGTGCGCTGGAATTCGCCAACGGGGGGGACGATTCGTTCGAGCGAAACCAGAACCTCCATAACTTCTCGGGAAGCATTGGTGGTGCTTATCAACTCGGCAAGCGGACCGTAGTGCGAGGCTCGTTTGGCGTCTTCTATGTGCCGCTGAACTTAAACTTCTGGAGTGGCGTTCCCTACGGATTCAATCCAGGCTTCTCTCAGAACAACCAATACCTGAGTCCGTTCGCGTGGGACAACGGTTATCCCGGCAAGGCTGTTGATGTCGGAAAGGACCCGAACTTCACTCGCTGGGGTATGGTTGCCATTGATCCTCGATCGTTGGAACTGGGTAACACGCAACAATGGTCGGTCAGCGTACAGCAGGAGATCATCCGGGACCTTCGCCTTGACGTTGCGTTCATCCAGAATCATAGCTATCACCTGCAAAGCGGTTATGTAGCGGGCAATCAACCGGTGCTATCGGATTACACCGCTGCCGCAACCGCGGGGACGTTATGGGACTGGGTCGATATTCCAGGGTTTTCTGGTTATCAATGGGCCGCCCTTACTCCGTTTCCGAATGTGGCTTCAACTTATGGTCCGCTGTTGTGGGTCGGTTCGCCCTTGGGGAATGCCGATTACCGCTCGCTGCAGCTGAGCGTAACCAAGCTTTACTCACACGGATTATCTCTGCAGGCGAGTTACAACTATTCGACTAGCCACGGTGACACGGACACAAGCTTCCAGGAGCTTTGGTGGGCAGGACCTTTGCAGGACGTCTACAACCTGCAACAGGAGCGGCAGACGATATCACCTTTCGACATGGCGCATGTCGCGAAAGGTTTCATTAACTACGAGCTTCCGTTTGGTTCCGGTAAGTCGTTCTTGGCGAATGCAGGTAAGGGGCTGAACACATTGGTAAGCGGCTGGACCGTTAGCCTGGGGTTCCGCTACAACAGCGGAACTCCGCTACGTATCGTCGCGAACACATACTATCCCGGCATCAACACCGTGTACGCGAATGTAGCTGCCAACTGCAACATGAGTCGAAATTTCAACGGACAGGTGGGCGGTACGTACTTCAATCCGGCATGCTTCAGCAATCCGGACTATGGCGCGTTTGGAAACGCTCCCGGCTATCTTTCGGATTTGCGTTATCCAGGACTGGCGACCGAGGATATCGGCGTGAATAAGACGGTCATGTTTGGCGAGCGTTATCGTCTAAGCCTGCGCTTCCAGATGTTCAACGCTTTCAATCGCCATCGGTTTTCGGGACCGAATACGACCATCGGCGATCCTCGTTTCGGCACTGTTCCCGCTGAAAACCTGAACGGTCAAAATCCGCGGATCGGCCAGTTCGGCGCCCGATTCACGTTCTAGGCGTGAGCCATACTTACAGTACGGATACGTCGTGGAAGTCCGCCGGCATTGCCGTGTGCAGCACGCGCTCACCTGTGAAGTAGACCGTTGCCGTTCCGGCTTTCGTGTGGTCTCGGATTACGAGAAGACCGTCGCCATCCGAAGGCACCGTTGGCGCGGCGCCCTCCGCCCACGAGATTTTCGCCATATTTTCTTTAGGAATACGGGCAAGGCCCTCAATGCGACCAACAAAGTCGCACACTACGCTATCTCCCACAACCCAGACAACGCGTTTCATTTTCTCGCCGTCTTTGGCCCGAAGAATGTAAGCCACGCTG